>Ga0209016_1000544_pt1 | contig 43153 bp, 47 predicted proteins | sample EPASupsiteSAE305_FD_187265 | JGI IMG/M metagenome (GOLD analysis project Ga0209016, IMG submission 187265) | Bioremediated contaminated groundwater microbial communities from EPA Superfund site, New Mexico - SAE3-05 (SPAdes) (version 2) | ecosystem: Environmental > Aquatic > Deep subsurface >... | reverse complement strand
AGTTCTGGTCTTCGTATCAACAAAGCGGCTGATGACTCGGCAGGTTTGGCGATAGCAAATAAACTAGCAGCTCAATCACAAGGTCTTGGACAAGCGATATCTAATGCAAATGATGCAATTGGTCTTATCCAAACTGCTGATGGTGCGATGGAAGAGTACGGCAACATTATGAAAAGAGTTAGAGTTCTTGCTGTTGAAGCAGCCAATGATACTCAAGATGCATCTTCAAGAGGTTATATCTCTCAAGAAGTTCAAGCACTCTTAGCTGAAGCTAGTGATATAGCTGCAACTACAAAGTTTAATGGTATTAAACTTCTTGATGGTACTTCAGGAGCGACGGCCGGAACATTTATTTTTCATGTTGGTGCGTACAATAATGAAACACAAAGTGTTGTTCTTGGTTCAAATCTTTTAACCAACATAATTGGTGGTTCAGCTGGAACTATTGCGGTTTCAAGTCAAGTAGATGCAGAAGCATCAATCACATTGATGGATGCTGCAATTTCTGCAGTTGATGCAAAAAGAGCAACATACGGTGCGGCTCAAAATAAATTAGAGTCTACAGTTAGAAATATCTCTGTTACTCAAGTGAATGTTACGGCTGCAGAATCTGCTATTCGTGATGTTGACTTTGCTAAAGAGTCTGCAAACTTTGCGAAACATAATATTCTTGCTCAATCAGGCTCTTATGCTATGAGTCAGGCTAATGCCGTTCAGCAAAATGTGTTAAGATTGTTACAATAGTTTCTAATTTTAACTTTGGGCTTCTTGTCCAAAGTTAATTTATCTCTATCCTCATCTCTTTTAAAAATCTCTCTATAAATTCTATGTATTTATTCACAATATTTAGTAATCCATCAATAAACATAGCATCAATCTTTTTAAGATGTATTGTCATTTTTGTAACCTCTTTTGTATTGAGGATGTCCATTATATATGGCAAGGTATATTGAAAAAATGAACTAAAGACAGAGGTTAAGTTATTTGCTTCGCGTCCTTGAAATTTTAGGATATCTGAGACTACGCCAAGCAAATCATACATATATTTATTTTCATCAGTGAAACTCTTTTTTTCATATTCGCTTATAATAAGATGAATTTTTTTTGCATTTTGCAATCGTTTTTCCATGGAAATTAAGTCAACTTGATTCATCCCCGATTGTGAATGTTGTTCAAAAATCTCAAAAAGCTGATTGAAAAGTGCTTTTTTATCGATATTTAGAAATTGTTTAGTAGATATATTTTGAAGCTTAGTAGGAATTGTACCATTCAAAAAAGCACCATGATTAAGATTGTAAATTTTTTGCGATTCATCTTTTATTGCAGGAATGCTATTGAAGAGCGACTGTACTGATGTGATTAATAGAGGGGTTGAATAAACAATTTTTTCAAAATTTCCTTTAATAGGGATAGTGTTGTTTCCTAATGAGATAACATAATCTAGCTCATCATTTTTAACTATATCTAAGGTGCTGCTATAATGATGGTCCCCTGAGTGAGTAGCACCTGTCTTTTGATTTAGAGCTAAATCAAGCCCAAGAAGATAAATTTCTTTAAAATCAAGCCATAGCGCAAGAAGAGCTGATGTGGAGCCAACGCATGGTGTGGATAATGAACCAAAATCATTATAGTAAAATGTAGAGTCTTCCATAAAGTAAATATCTTCTTTTTTAAACATCTCAATCAAGGCATTTGGTGCATGTGAACCAAGAATAAAGATTGTATCTTTTAAAAATTCTTTAGCATCAAAACCATCAAAATGAATCATAGAATGCATAGTGCTATTTGCCTCTTTGTCAATTCCATCAATATGAGTAACAATATCAGGTTTTATACCGTGTGCATGAAGTGTATTTAAAACAGCACTAACAGCTAAAATTATAAATTTGTCTTGATTCTCTTTTACCCATTCAATGTTTTTTTTAAAAGATGGTCCAGCGGCTAAAACTAAAACAGGATATTGCACAAAGAGTTGTTCGTTGAATTTTTTAGATACATTGATAGTTTTATAACCATCTATAATTCTCAAAAGAGGTTTTAAAAACTTATCAAGCTGAATATCATACGGAAATACATGGTGATTTTGTGCTGCTAGGTTGTTTTGAATCAGTTTGAGCTTTGTATTTGAGTGAGCTAAGAAATGGAAATATTTTATATATCTATTGTTAAAAAATGATCCCTGAAGAAACTTCGCCATAGTAGTGGTGAATTCATTTTCATTTTGAGCTATACTGAAATGTAAATGTGCATTTGTGGCTAAATCATAATATGGGGTTACAAATAGCGAAAGTCTAAATAGTTCCAGATTATCCTCAATTATAAAATACTCTGAAGCTCTTATTTTTTTATCAATTTCACTGATATGAGTGCCGATGCCTGTGCCTATGAAAATAAATTTATCTATCTTTTTCATAGTCGTTGTTCTTGGAGCAAGTTTCATGGCATAGTTCATAATCGGTAAAACATCTTTTATATTGCAAGTTTTGTACTCTTTAACAGATTTAAGCTCTTTTATCTGTTTTGTCTCCGCAAAATAATCAATCATACCATCAAAAAGCAGTGTATCTTTTTTAAAATTTATACTTTTTGCTGCTTTTTTTGCATACTCATCGGAATCGCTTCCATAAAGGTACGAGCCACTGGAGAGTTCTAAAACATCAAAATAGTTATTTTTGTATTCGAGATCATATTTTGGTTGAATTTCAAGCTCTTCCATATCAAAAATTTGAATTTTTCTCAATAAAAGAGGATTGGTATTTGAAAAATAGATTAAATTTTTTTCATAAGTACTCAAAGCTAATTTTTCTATCTCTTGCATTTTAAGCCTTTATTATTTTGATTTTTTCTGCAAACCATCTATGTATAAATTTGCAATATTTAGTAGATGAATTACAAGCATTTGTTTAATGTTTTTTGCATGGAAATTGAGATTGTCTAGGTTATTGATATTGAAAAAATCAAATATATAAGAGGAGACAAGCTTAAAATACTCTTGATAGACAAATGCCAAATCACTGCTTCCTTCCCTTGAATTGGAGTAAAGTTTATGCATTATAAGTATAAATGAATCAAGAAATTCATCACTAGCTATAAAATTTGAATTTTGCCAATCTGTAATAACTGTTTTAATATACTTTGTATATTCAACTCTCTTTTGAATTTCAACAAGTTCTTGACTAGAAAGGGTAGAAGCACTGTTGTAGTTGAGCTTTGCAATCATCTCTTTATGTATGTTTGTTTTGTTGAGAACCATGAAAGAATCAACGGGAAGCGCCTCTGCTTTGATGGAGACAGTATTTATAAATTTTGCACCGTTGCTTAGGTTATAGACATTTTGCGTATCTTTTTTAAATCCACTAGAAATAGCATTTATGGAATTGATAGAGGCAAAAAAGTCCAATGTTGTATAAACTGTATCTTCAAAATTTCCATCTACGGTTACAAGTGTATCTCTAAAAGATACGGTATCACTCTCTTCGTGGCAAGTGGAAATATCTAGTGTCTGCATATACTCATGCCCATCTGAATGGGATTTACCTGTTGTTTTATCAATTGCCAAATCAAGCCCCAGAAGATATAGCTCGGAAATTCCAAGTGCAATAAGCAGAAGATATGTTGTTGATCCGACGCACGGTGCAGACATATTGCCAAACCCTTCTTTGTAGGTAGTTCCACTCTCAAAAAAGAAGATGTTTTGCCTTGGTAAAATATTTATGATTTCTCGTAAAGTTCTTGAAGAAAACAAAAAGATGGTGTTTTGTAAAAATGAAATATTTTGAAGTTTTGTAAAATGAACAATACTCTGCGGAAATCCATCTAAGTTTGTAACAAAATCCGGTTTTATATCTTCTCTTTCTAAAATATTTAATATAGCAGAGAGTGCTACTATTATAAATTTATGATGATTTTCTTTTAGCCATGCTATGTTGTTTTGTAAAGATGGACCGGCTGCCAGTAGAATAACCGGTTTTGTTCCAAGTGATGTCTGCTGATAACTTTTTAAAATATTCAAAAAGTTAAATCCATTATGTAAATAATCTAATGGTCTAAGATATTGCTCCAATATAGAACTGTAAAGAAATAAATTATGAGATTGTGACGCTATTTGCAGATGAAAGAGATGAAGCTTTTTTTCGTTTTGATTGAGCATTTGAAAATATTTTATATAGTGATTTTGATAAAAATTGATATTCAAAAAAGCAATGGATTTATTTGAAAATTCAGCATCTGTGTCAAATATTGAAAATATCAATTTGCTACTACTTGCCAATTCATAATACTTTGTAGCAAAAAGCGAAAGCCTAAAAAGTTCCAAATCATCTTCAATAATCAAATAAACTTTTGCAGATATTTTTTTATCAATTTTGACAATGTGAGAACCAAGACCAACGCCAAAAAATATAAATTTTTCTATATTCTTCATCTCTTTTTTGTTTTCTCGATTTTTCTGCACATAGTTAATGATATCGGCACATCCGCTAAGATTATTATCGTAGATAGTTAGTTTTTGATAGCTATTTAAATCCTCATCTGAAATTTTGATATCTTTAAATGTTTTAAAAAGGTTTGAATCATTGTTATAATTTATACTTTTTGATACTTGAATCGCGTAATCTTCGCTGCTTGAAGCATAAAGATGATTGTTCGTAGAGAGTTCTACAACATCAAAAGAATCATTTTGGTATATTAATTCATATCTATTTTTGTAGAGTTGATGTTCTATCGCAGAGTCAAATGCCACTAGTTTTTCATATATATTTGGTTGATTATATTTGAAGTACGAAATATTTTGTAGAAAAACTTCTTGAGCGATATCTTCTGTTGATAAATCTTGTTTTACTTTAAAAGTTTGACCACAAAAAATATCATGATGAAATTCAAACCTATAACTCATTGTGTCGCAATCATAGGTTATACCATGAAGAGCTTTATCTGATGTTGGTTTTATCTGATATATCTTTGGAAGTTCACGATTTATAAGCTCTTTGATTGACATATCCATGCCATGATTGAGATGTTTTATAAATTTTGCATCTATAAACTCTTCGCTGTCTATTATATGGAGTGTTGCATCAAATCCCAAAGAGTTTAACTCTTTATAAAAGAGCTTTTTTTCTTCAAGTGGTGCAACTGCATCAAAAGCAGAGTGATAAGAGATGTATTTTGTTTGTTTGTTCGATATAGAAGATAATTGTTTTAAATGCTCACTATCAGTAATATCTCTTATCCTATATCTATCGTTTGAAAAGTAACCTGAAGAAGATTTGTCTAGGCTCCATTTTGTTTTAATAAAAGCATATATTTTTAGATGATTTCTATGATTTCCAAGATATTCGGGAGAAGCATTATTGTAGTCTCTGCCTACTATGTATTGGTATGGAGGTTTTAAATATGAAGAGTTATCTATAACTAAATCGATGTTATTTGGAGCAAGTTTGGCACAAAGATGTGCGATGTAGCCGCCATGCGAACTTCCAACTAGAGTAGTAGAGTAGTTTTTTTCAAAGTTTAGTGAGCTTTTTTGAAGAAATGACAAGACATTTAGATGGTCAAGTGCTTGCATAATGCCAAAATTTTGATATTCATTATTTGCGGGAAAAATTGTTGCAGGAATGACGATTTTAGCATCTTCAGTAACAATATGCGCCTCCTTCAACTGCTGAATTTTGGCATCTAGTAGCCCGAGAGCGTTGTTGATACTATCGTGTTCATAAGGAATATCATAATATTGAAAGTACTTTTTTATGAAAATTTCATCGGTTTCATCAGGATATAATTTGGCGCCATTATTTGGTCTGGCATAAAAACAGTGGTAAAAAACATTTATGCAGACAACATCAAACGAGGCAGCTGTATGCTCTCTTATGTGATCAAGGTAGCTGCTTGCCGTATCTTCGCCAAAACCTGAGATTATAAAAACTATTCCCTTTAAAGCTATATTTTCTTTATAGGAGTATTTAAAGTTTAGAAGATTTTCTCGTTCAATGCCTAATTCAAAATCATGGCATGATGGTATGGAGTGATCGATTGTTATTATTTTATGCATCAAGGTTTCTTTTTTCACTCATCAGTAAGTTTGCTATTTTTAAGTCAATTTCTTCATCAATATCAATAGAGTTTTTTCTATCCATTACATAGGCAAAAATATTATCATTGATAAAAAATGTTTTCTCTTCTAAAAGTTTGGCTGTGTTGCAAATATAAATAGCACCATTGAGTCTATAGTACTTTTCAAGATCTTGACTTCGTCTATTTTTGATTTCATCTCTTAAAAAATTATTCATATTCCCATTGTCCGGTAGCGTATTGCTCCAGAGTGGACTATGATTCATCTCGCATACCGAGATAACGGCATCGGCATTTTTTGTTATCAACAGCTCAATCGCTTCATCTATATGCTGTGCGTTTCTAAGCGGGCTTGTGGGTTGAAGTAAAACTACATAGTCATACGGTTTTATGTTGTCAATGGTGTGTTTTATAGCGTCAAATGTTGTAGCGGTATCGTTTGCTAGCTCATCAGGGCGCTTGATTGTTATCGCCCCATATTGATTAGATATGGATAAGATTTCGTTGTCATCACTTGAAACAACCGTGTTATCTATATATTTACTGGTTAGTCCCGCTTCTATACTCCACGCTATTAGAGGTTTTCCTGCCAAATTAAGTATATTTTTTCTGGGCAACCTTTTACTACCCCCTCGAGCCGGAATGATTGCAAGGAAGGTTTTATCGTTGAGCATCAAAATACCTTGCTATATTCGTTATTGGCTTGTTCATAGTCATTTACTCTTCCCACATCAAGCCAATACTCATGTATAGGAAAAGATACGGTAGTGCTTCCTTGAGCGATGATTAGCTCAAAGAGTGTCGGCATATCAAAAAATTCATCATCAGGAATAAGTTTTAAAACATCAGGCGAGAACATATATACTCCACCGCTTACAAAAAAGCTATAAGTCGGTTTTTCGCTAATAGATAAAATCTCGCCATTATTGATATTTACAACACCGTAAGGGACTTGAAAATCATAACTTCTCACACCCATAGTTGCGATGGTTTTTTGAGATAGATGAAAGTTATGAAAATGTTCAAAGTTGATATTTGTAATCAAATCGCTATTCATCACAAAAAACGGTTCTTTTAAATATTCTCGCATTAGACTAAGCGCTCCGGCTGTCCCCATGCGTTTTTTTTCATGCACATAGACGATTGAGACTCCAAATCTACTCCCGTCGCCAAAATACTCCTCAATAATTTGAGATAGATAGTTGACACTGATGATAAAGTTAGTGTAACCATATTGTGCAAAATTCTCAATTATTGTCTCTAAAATCGGTTTATTTCCAACCGGTAGCATTGGTTTGGGAGTTGCTTTTGTGAGTTCGCCAAGCCTTGTTCCAAGTCCTCCTGCCATAAGCACTACTGGGTTTGTTTTGCTCTGTTTTGATATAAGTCTATCAAGTGTTTCAAGTCCGATTGGTCGTCCATCTGCATCAACAACGGGGATTTGATGAATCTTTTTGCCGGTCGCTAAACGAATAATGCTCTCTTTTGTATCGTTTATATTTGCAACGGCAGGATTTTTAAAGTAGATGCTATCAATAGCACTTCCAAGCTCCACACCCTTTAGTAAGCCTCTTCTGATGTCGCCATCGTTTAGCGTACCGACTAGTTTGCCGCTATTATCTACAACGAGCAAAATCTGCTTTGAACTCTCATCAATTATTTTTAGAGCTTCTCTGACTGTGATGGTAGATAAAACGGTTATGTCTGTGATACTTTGCATCAGTTTTTCTCTTTCCAAATAGGGTATTTCAGTTCCCATTTACCGTTTATTTTGTTCCATAAATGCGGTGAGCGAAATTTCTCTATCGCGTCATGATATTGTTGCAGTGAAATGTCCATATAGTTACAACAATCTTTTATGTACTGCTCCGGAAACTCTCCATCAAATCGTTTTATTAGCGCTATTCCTTCATCTCTTGTGATGTCTCCGTTTCTGACCTCTTGAGCTGAATCATAAGTTGCTCTTCCTATGCCGAACTTGATGGTTGTTGTGTGGTAATGGAGCCAATCAATCTTGTCATCAAGTGAACTGTATTTGCTAAAGCTTCCCTCTGTTCTATGGTCGTTTGGCATGAAATCACTGTTTTCAATAGAGTAGTAATAAGTTTCTTGAGGGTGCCATTTTACATAGTAGCCTAAGTAGTGAACAGTCGTTCCTGTTTTTTCTACTTCATACGGATTTACCGGAAAGTATGCCTCCAAGTCGGAGAGTTTAAATCCAAAGTCGTGCATAAGATCTTTTGCCGGCACTCCGCCTAAAACTAAATCCTCTATGCTAAGTTCGGCACTGTAGTATTTTGGGTCTCTTGTAGGTTTTTCATTATCTTCGATAGCGTTTCCGTATTCAGCCTCATTCTCTCCAAAGACGACAAGGGGAATGTCAAGTAGTACAGAGAGTCTAGGGGCTAGATTTTTCTGCCCTAAAATAAATGGCTGAAAAGGATGACCAAGATTTAAAAATGCGTTTTTTGTTAAAAATTTATGGAGTTTTTTATTTTGGTTATAGGTATAATTTGCAAATCCAGCACCCAGCCATGAGTCAAAATTTCGTCTTCCGATATCTGTATAAAGAGCAGGTGGCCAAGTGATTAGGATTGGATTCATGTTGTACTTGTATTTGAGCATATGAGCCGCTTGGACGCTATCTTTGCCGCCGCTTCCCGGAACTATAACATCATATCTGCCATCATTTCGTCGATACTTGTTGCAAAGCTCCAAAAGCTCTTTTTCTCGCTCTTGCCAGTTTATGCTCTTTTTCATCTCTGCATATCTGCACGCTTCGCACACTCCATCGTCACCAAAAGTTAGAGTTCTCTTTTTCTCGCCCTCTTTTTGTTTAAATTCAACGGTAGAAGATGGTCTTTGGTTGTTCATAGTGCATTTTTTGCAAAATTTTACCTCAAGAGGAAGTCCGTATTTACCAAATAGTTCACTCATTGTCCTCTCCTATAATTCTATAAAATTTTTAAATAGTTTGATACCGGCTTCACGGCTTTTTTCAGGATGAAACTGTACTCCGTAAAGATTGTTTTGTTGAATAGATGAGACAAACTTATGCCCTTCATACTCGGTCAATGCGATTATATTTGTGTAGTTTACAACCTCGTATGAGTGCATAAAGTAAAATTCCTCACCTTCTAGACCGCTCAAAAGTGCGTTTTGTTTTACAACTTCTATCGTGTTAAATCCCATATGAGGGACTTTTGCATCAACTAACATCGGTTTTACTTCTGCATTGATAAGCGATAGCCCTTTGGTTTTTCCATACTCAAATCCAATGGATGAGAGAAGTTGCATACCTAGACAAATCCCAAGTGTCGGTTTTGTAGCAGCCGTAACTCTGAGCGCTTCAAGCAAACCGCTCTTTTGTAGCTCTTGCATCGCATCCTTAAAGCTTCCAACTCCAGGAATAACTATCTTTTCAACATAATCAAGTTCCTCTTTAGTGTTGATAACTTTAACCACGCCTCCGGCTTTTTCGATAGCTTTTTTGATGCTATGTATATTTCCGGCGATTCCATAGTTGATAAGTCCGATTGTGATACTCATTTTGACACCTCAATCCCATTGTTTCTTAAATACTCTTTTATATCGCTAATTGTATATTTATTATAATGCAAAAGCGATGCTACTGCTACACCGCTTGGTGCAGCATACTCTATAAGCTCTTTTATATCTTCTAGTTTTCCGGCTCCGCTTCCTACTACTACCGGAATATTTACACTTTGAACTACTTTTTTTGCAAGTTCAAGGTCAAAGCCTCTTTGTCTGCCATCGGTATCAACACATTGAAGCAGTATTTCTCCGGCACCTTGCTCCTCTACCTCTTTTGCCCATTTAAACACATTTTTTTTGCTTCCAATACGACCGCAATCACTATAACACTCCCACCAATTTTCCCATTTTTTAGCCTCTATGTTTACAACAACGGCTTGATTTCCAAAAATTTGTGCGGCTTGGTTAATAATATTTGGATTTTCTTGCAAAGCGTGAGTGTTGATGATAACCTTGTCTGCTCCGGCGTGGAAAAGTTTTGAAAAATCTTCAATCGTTTTTACGCCTCCACCAACTCCAAACGGTATAAATAGCTCATTGGCTGTCTTTTCTATTTCATCAAAAAGAATCTCTCTTTGGTAAAGTGAAGCAACAATGTCGATATACATCACTTCATCAGAACCTTGCAAATAATATTTTTTGGCAAGTTCCGCAGGTGTTCCCATTTTTCTAAGACCCTCAAAATGTACAGGTTTTACGACAAATGGCGGCTTTACATCCAGCTTTGCAATTATTCGTGTTCTCACATTTTCTCCTCAAGCTTAATGTTGTAAAATGATTTTTTCAAAATCGAATCTAGATTGGCTTTTTTTATCTCTTGCACAACGCTAGCACTTGCCATACCATCTCCATAAGGGTTAATTACGGTTTTAAGATTCTCTTGAAACTTTTGTGTGTAAAGTTTTTCAAAAGCTTGACAAATACTATCTTGTATAGGCTCGCAATCAATTATGCTTTGGGCTTTTATGCGTCCTTTTTGTCTATCTCCGATGTTGATAGTTCCTATCTTAAAGCTAGGAGCCTCAGCCAAACCGCTAGAACTGTTGCCAACTACTGCATCAACAAACTGCAGTGCGCTAAGATAGCGAAGTTGCCCAAGCGATGTAAAAGCAACTGCTTTATGAGAGTTTTTGGATATATACCCATCAATCATTTGATTTATAATTCTGCCCTCAGTGTCGCTATTTGCTTTTGTAAAAATAATATTTGTATCTTCTAAAGTATCAATTGCATCTAAAAGCTCCTGAAATTGCTCTTTGGCTGTGGAATTTTCAAGAGTGACCGGATGAAAAGTGACTAAAATATTTTTTTCATTTAGTTTAAAACCAATAGATTCTTCAAACTCTTTCTTGCCTAAGAGTTTAATTCTTTTGATATTTTCTATCCCCATACCACCTACATTAAATACCCTATTTGGCTCTTCTCCAAGCTGAATAACCCTGTTTTTATACTCATCTGTTGCGGTAAAATGAAGATGGCTCATCTTGGTTATGCTATGTCGTATTGCTTCATCAAATGCTCCCTCCGTCGTCTCTCCGCCATGCAGATGGGCAATAGGAATTCTTGCAATCATCGCCGCACTCACCGCTGAAAATATCTCGTATCTATCACCTAAAACAACTAATATATCAGGTTTTAACTCATCATAAGCCTCCGCAAAACCTATCTGAGCAAGCCCCATAGATTTTGAGATACCGACTGAAGTATCAGAAGACAAAAGCATCTCTATTTTTTTGTTGATTTTAAACTCTTTTTCGATTTCTTTATAGGTTAGACCAAATTCGGGACTTAGATGCATGCCTGTGACTATGATTTGAAGCTCTAAATCTTTGTCGGCTCCTATCTCTTTCATCAGCCAATAAAGAAGACCATACTCGGCTCTTGTGCCTGTAACTACACAGATTTTTCGTTTCATTTCAATCTCCCCAAGATATCAAAAGAATATATGTCCATCTTTGATACCGCAAACCATTTTTTACCGAGGTCTTTGAGACTAGCTCCAAAATGATAAATCTCCGTATCATCTACGATTAAAAATCTGTCATGTGATAGATCAAATTTTTCTATATCAATTTTTGGATATTGAGCATTATGCTTTTGTAAATCAAGCTGGAGTTGTTTTGATGGAGTCTTTGTATATATTTTCATGCTTACATGGGCATCTCTTTTGGTAAATAAGACTAAAGTGCTTTCATCTACATAATTGTCTATGAGTTTTATAGATTTTTTAGCGGATTTTATAATATCACTTACAAAAAGATAGGCATCAAATATTTGCCCATCATAAAAGATGTGTTGTTTTTGAGGAATACCTTTTTCTTCTATAGCATTTAAAATAGCATCTACTTTTGTATCATTTTTAATTTCATAGGTTATTTGTCTTTTTTCTAGTGATTCTATTTTTTGGAAAATTGAGGCATTTTGAGAAATGAACTTTCTCATATTTACAAAAGTGTCTATAATTTTTATGCTCATGTCTATTGCTGTTTGACTTCTAAGTACCGCTGAAAGCATAGATACACCTTGTTCTGTGAATACATAAGGTAAGTATCTTCTACCACCATGTTGTTTTTCTAAGGTCGCAAATTGCGACCTTAAAGAATCATCTAAACTTGAGGTTCCATTTTGGAACCTCAAGTTTTCATATTCTTCCACAGTCAATTGAAATCTAAATTTTTGGGGAAATCTTTCAATATTTCTATTTACAGATTTATTTAATTGTTTTGTATCAACTCCATACAATAGTGCCAAATCTTCATCTAGCATCACTTGCACACCTCTTATGGTGTAGATTTTATCTTGTATAACTTGATTGTCTATAGTGATTAATTCATTCATATCAATTCATCTTCTTGATAATCTTTGATTGCAAAAGTACCTATTATTTCATCCCATCTCATCGGACTTATCCCATTTCCGGGTCTTTTAACGGCAAGATTTTCTTGTGTAAAGACTTCACCTTTTTTTATAGACTTGTTTGCTACTATCGACTTTCTAGCGATTTGCATATTCGGCATCTCGCTCTTGCTTGGTTTTTTAATGCTGCTTCCAAGGGCTAGTTCAACATTTCTTATAGCTTTTACCATAGCTATTAGCTCATCCGGTTCAAGACTTGCTTTGTGGTCAGGTCCTTGCATCGTTTTATCTAATGTAAAATGTTTTTCTATACAACTTGCTCCCATAGCAACTGCGGCAATATCAACTTCTATTCCTAGTGTATGGTCGCTATATCCATAAGCTACATCAAAAGTTTTTCCTATGGTAACCATCGCTTTTAAGTTCACATCTTCCATAGGAGTCGGGTACTCTGTATTTGCATGTAAAACTGTGATATTTTCTTTTTTTGTTCCGGCTTCTGCTAAAACATCAAGAGCATCTTCTATCTCTCCAATATCTGCCATGCCGGTTGATAAAATAACTTGTTTTTTTAAAGCACCGATTTTTCTTAAATATGGTAAATTTGTTATTTCTCCGCTTGCTATTTTAAATATTTCTAATCCAAGATTATTTAGAAGCTCTATACTGTCGTTATCAAAGGGAGTTGAGAGAAACATTATATTTTTACTCTTGCAATAAGCCATTAGTTCATAATGGGTATTTACATCTAGTTCAAGCTTTTTTATCATATCAAATTGCGACTCTTCGCCATCTGTCGTCTGTTTTTGATACTCTGCTTTGAGGGCATTTTTACTTACTAATTTTTCTGCTTTAAATGTTTGAAACTTAACAGCGTCTGCACCGCTTTGACTTGCCGCATCTATAAGTTTTTTTGCTAACTCAATTGAGCCGTTGTGATTTACTCCGGCTTCTGCTATGATAAAAACTTTTTTCATTTCACAATACTCCCGGCTTTTATAAATCCATCAATTTCTATATACTCTTTTGATGTTGCATTGCTTCCGTAAAATGTATCTTTTTTCACAATAACACCGCCGTTTACAATAGCTCCGGTGCTTATGTGACAATTGTCTTCTATTATCGCATCATGTTCAATTAGAGCTTTTGTGTTAATGATACAGTTTTTACCTATTTTTGCATTTGCATTTACTAGTGCATGATGCATAATAATAGTTCCTTCTTCAATAATTGCATGTTTTGAAACATAAGCTATTGGAGAAATTATCACAGGTAAATTAAAACCTATCTGTTTTAATTTATAAAATAGTTTAACTCTTATTGTATTTGATTTTATTTGTCCTATAGTTATCACTGCATTTTTACAAGTTTCAAAAATAGTTTCCAAGTCATCATCACACGCAATTATTTCATAATCTAAAACTTTTTTGCCTATATTTTCTTTAGTATCTATTGTTCCAATAATTTCATATTTATTTGTTTGTTCAATAACATCAATAACGCTATGACAATGCCCACCGCCACCAATAAGAACTATTTTTTCTTTCACTTTAATTTTCCTAAAAATTCAACTAAATCTATATTTAATTTACTAAAAGCAAAAGTTTTGTTACCCAAATCTTTTAAGCTTGCTCCTATATGATAAAGTTCATCATTATCTATTAGTAAAAATCTATCATAAAATTTAGTTAAATTTTTTAATTCTATATTTGAATACTGCTTATTATATTTTTCAACTGCTAATAATAATTGCTTCGAAATATTTTGAGTATATATTCCTATTTTTATATTTTGATTATTTGAAAATAGTGTTAAAGTAGTTTCATCTACATAATTATCTACTAAAATTATACTTTCTTTTGCTTTTTTTATTAGATTTGCTACAAATAAATAAGCATCAAAAATTTCTCCATTGTAAAATATGCCTTGTTTTAGTTCTAATGTATTGTTTGTAATTTTTGATTTTACAAATTTCATATCATTTTCAAGATTTAATAATCTTTGCTCTGTAATTTTATGAGTATTTATTGCATAGCCATTTGTGATATACTTTTTTAGAACTATTGTTGCCCACTGACGGAATTTTGTAGCTTTTTTACTATTTACTTTATACCCTATAGATATAATCACATCTAGATTGTAGTGTGAAACATCTCTAGCAACCTCTCTATTTCCCTCTTTTTGAACTATCCGGAGATTCCGGATAGTTGAGTTTTCATACAGCTCTTCCTCTTTGTATATAGCTTTTATATGCTCATTTATTGTTCTTACATCTTTATCGAAAAGCTCTGCTATCTGTTTTTGTGTAAGCCATATTGTTTCATCATCCACAGATATTTTTAATTCTATTTCACCATCTGAATATATAGCTATATTTTTATTTGTGCTCATTTAGACTCTTTTGTGCTTTTTGAAACTTGTTTTGATTTTTTCATATGCTATATTCCAACACTTACACCCTAGCCGAACTTGGGATATTTACAACTCTCTCTTCTAAATATTTTGCATTTTTTAGCTCTGCACTTTGACAATCTTTAAACATCTCAAGTTCATTCATCAGTCGCCAAATCGGTCTTGTCATTACACCGTTTTTGTTTGTAAAGTCCAAAAACTCATCTCGCTGTTTTTTATCTTGTAGCATTACGGCTTGAAGCCAATAATTTGACTTTGAATTTTCAGGCTCTTTAATAAATGTAATATCTAGGTTATAAAAAAAATCTTCATATTGTTTGGTTAAATCTCTTTTATCTTCTAAAAACTTATCTAACTGCTCTAATTGTGCTACCAAAAGTGCTGCATTAATATTTGGCAAACGGTAGTTATACCCTATTTCATCATGAACATATTCATAAGGATGCGGTATCTTAGCTGTAGTTGTAATATGTTTTGCTTTTCTTGCCAATGCTTCATCATCAGTAACAATTACTCCACCACCGCCTGAAGTTATAATTTTATTTCCATTAAAACTAAATGCTCCAAGTTTTCCAAAAGTTCCGGTATGTTTGTTTTTGTAGTAACTTCCAAGAGATTCTGCCGCATCTTCAACTAAAGTAATATTCCATTTATCACAAATATTTTTTATCTCAACAATGCGACAAGGATGACCAAATGTGTGCATTGGAACACAAGCTTTTATGATTTTTCTTGTTGTTTTATTGACGCACTTATTTTCTTTTATTTCACAATTTGTTTTTAGAAACTCTTCTAGGGAATTTGGAGACAAGCCCATAGTATCCAAATCAACATCTATAAATATTGGTTTTGCACCACAATAAGAGATTGCATTACAAGTTGCTATAAAAGTAAGTGGTTGGGTAATTACTTCATCGTCTCGTTTTACACCTGCTAAAAGCAGGGAAATATGAAGCGCCGCTGTTCCATTGACTGTCGCAATTGCATATTTGCTTCCAACAGTTTTAGCAAACTCTTCTTCAAAAGTATCTACATATTTGCCGACACTTGATACAAAAGTACTATCTATACAATCAATAAGGTATTTTTTTTCATTACCTATAAATCGTGGTTGATGTAAAGGTATAAAATCATTTGTAGTATAAAGTTTTTTAATAAAATCAACAATATTTTTCATATTACATCTTTGAGTCAAGATATTTACCGGTCTCTTTATGAGCAAAGTCCGGAATCATCTTAAAAAACTCTTTGATTATATCCTCTTTTGTCCATGACAATCTATTTTGAAAGCTTCTGATAGTTTTTTCAAAGTTATTGAGTTTTTTCTCATCAAAAATTGCTTTATTCTTAATAACCCCTAGATTTTCAAATCTACTCATATCTAAAGTTTCTTTATCTGTAAAAAATTCTTCAAAATCTTTTTCACCGGTTGTATCGCTTGGCGCGAAGAGGCACGGCCATTTACCTTGAGCCGGCAAAGTTTTTGCTAACTCTCTTGCTTCATCTTCATCTTTACATAAATAAGGCTCATAACCTTTTTTCTTTAAATATTTTATAGCAATATCGGCAAATGTAATAAGATGTAAATTCTCACTTAGTTTAGGGAAAAATATATCTCTATTTTCACCAAATAGACAAGACATCAGACAAAGCTCACCTGACTCTTCAGGTGTTACAAAATACCTTTTTATATCGTTTGGAGCAACTATTGGCTGAAGTTTTTCTATTCTTTGATTAAATCCATGAAGTAAACTTCCGTCGCTAAAAGCAACATTTGCAAACCGAGCCATTGAGACATTTATCTGTTGTGATTTTCTCATTACAAACGACTCCATAATCCTCTTGCTTGCACCCATCATATTAACAGGATTTGCTGCCTTGTCCGTACTTACGCAAAAGTATTTTTTTGTTCCATTTTCTATAGATTGCTTGAGTGTTTTATCGGTGTTAAAAATATTTATATCAATCATACGCATAAGAGTAAAAGGGTCTTTCTCGCTTCGTACATGTTTTAGAGCAGAGAGGTTTAGCACATAATCATACTTTCCATCAAATTTTATAAAAGCGTCATACTCCACACTTCCGATATCAAGAGCAAAAGTTGCAAATTCTCCATCAATATAGCCAAAAGAACTTCTTATGTCTCTCACAAGTTCAACCATATTGTTTTCGCTAATGTCCACAACATGAAGCTTTTTAGGATTTCGTTTAAATATCTCCTTTGTCACTGCTTGACCGATACTTCCGGCTCCACCAATAACGAGAAATGACGACAAAGAGATGATTTTTGCAAGCTCATTTTCATGATTTTTCATGTCATCCGTGAATAGTTTTTTTGTTCGTCCAATAAGATGGAGTAAATTGTTCACTCTCGCGTATCCTTTAAGTCAATGGTATATTTTTATAGCAAAAAAAGTACCACTAAATAAATTTTTAAATCTGTCGATTTTATCTCCTATATTATAGAATAATGAAAGATTATTTACAAAAGGATTTATTATGGGTATCTCTTCACTCGGTGTCGGCTCGAGCATTTTAACTCAGGATGTTTTAGACCAGTTGCGTAAGGCAGACGATTCTAAATATATAACTCCGATAACAACAAAAATAACAAGCGAAACCAAGAAAAAGGATGCGTTTGGTGTTATTGATGCGAGTATGAAGAATTTTATTGATAGCATTGATGCCATAAAAACTCAAACTCTTTATGATGAGCGAAAAGCAACCGTTACCGGTACGGCAGTATCTGTAACGGCTGCTTCAAACAGCGATATAGGGGAGTTTACGCTAGGTGTTACGCAACTTGCTACAAAGCAGGTGGAAGAATCTGGGCTTTTTACTGCTAAAACGGAGACTATCGCCAATGGAGCAGGGAGTCTAAATCTAAATATCGACGGGACAGACTATACAATCAACTATGATGCGACAACAACGCTAGATGGGCTAAAAGATCTCATTAATGATGTTGCCGGAGATAAAGTAGATGCGACGGTTGTGCAGATGAGCGGAACTGATTTTCGTCTATTTATAAGCTCTGCTTCAACGGGTTCTACTCAAAATATAACCGTAACAGATAGTAGCGCACAGCTAAAAGATGCGCGGCTTACTACTGGACTTAGTGCCGTACAGACCGGTCTTAATGCTAATTTTACTTTTAACGGACAAGCTCTTACTCGTACAAGCAACAATATTACAGATCTTATCTCCGGACTTGATATTACACTAAAAGAGGTTGGAACATCAACAGTTGCCATTACGCAAGATCGTGAAGGGTTTATGAAAAAGGTTGATAGTTTTGTGGAGAAATATAATTCAATTATCACAGAACTAAATAAGGCGACTAAAACTAGCAAAGATGTAAAAGACAGGGGGGCTTTTTCTGCCGAGAGTACCATTAAAAATATGAAACAAACCATTGAAGATATGTTTTTAACGGTTGGGGAAGGTGTAGGATATCTTTCTGATTATGGCTTTGATGTAGATAAAGATGGAAAAATGAGTGTAAACAAAACTACGCTAAATAGTGAAATGGATGCAGATGCGGATAATGTAAAAGCGTTTTTTTCAGGTGGAACATTTACAAAAGCTGATCTTTCTACAGTTACGCTTACCGGGGCGTTTGCTGAAATGTCAACAACAATTAAGGCATATACGGATAGTAATAAGATACTTGACGAGCTTGAGAGTTCTATAAGTGAGACAATCACGGAGCTTAATGAAAGAAAAACAAAAGCAACCGAGAGGCTAGATGCCAGATATGAGATACTTAAAAAACAGTATGCTGCGTATGATTTAATCATTAGTAAAATTAACAGTGCTTCGTCGATGTTTACAGAAATGGCAAATGCTCAAACAAATAGCAATTAGCGATAAAAAGTTGAATTGGTGATAAAAATTAAAGCAAATCCTAAATTAGCCGATTTGCTATTAATGAATGAAATTGATAAAGAGAATGAAAAAGGATTTAAAATGTATGGAAATGTAGCTCATAATATTTATGCACAAAATAATGTCGGGATTGAGTCACCGGAAAAACTTATAGAGATGTTGTACGAGGGTGTTCTTCGTTTTAATGCCCAAGCAAAGAAAGCTATCAAAGATGGCAATATTGAAAAAAAAGTTTATTGGATAAATCGTTCGATTGCTCTTATTACGGAGCTTGTTTCAACTTTGGATTTTAAATATGGGAAAGTTGCTTACTATTTGCAAGGTCTCTATAACTATGAGATTCAGCTTTTAAATTCGGCTAATATCCAAAAAGATACGGTAAAACTTGATGAGGTAAGTAATGTTTTTAAAGGGCTTTTAGAGGCTTGGAGAGAAACTACTCATGTGGCTAAATAAGTTAAAAATAGCTATTATCGAGAAGAATGCGGATGCTATAAATGAGTTAATGGATAATCTTCCGCAACTGAAAGACAAAAAAGAGATAGAAGAAGCGGTTTATCTCTTAAAAGAGGCAGTCAGTTTGATGCATACTCTAAAAAATGAAACCTCGGCTTCGATGAAGCAAATCAAGAAAAATCTCGACTTCTTGTGTTCTACTGATATTCATACTTCTAAAAGATTGGATATTCTTTCATAGCTTAATTTAGATTGCTTCACTTCGTTGAGATTGGAGCTAATACTCTGATGCTCTATCATCGGAGCAGGGCTCATGGCGTATGCCACGCCGTATATAAGTTCCCACTCACCGCTCCAAAGCTTATAGTCATCGTAAGTATAGTGTGGAATGTCATCAAGTTTTATTGCACCCATAAAAGCTCCTTTTTTCTAATATTATACCAAACTTACCTTTTTTTAGTTATCCCGAAATTCAAACTTCTAATAGTATATTCGCTCACAACTGCGCCTTTTCTCATGCTAAGTATATGCTCGAGAGCATCGGCAATATCGGATGCGAAAAGTTTTTCATCTTCATGCACGCTTGTCTCAAATCTAAGCTCACTGTAAAAATTGCTCTGTGTCATATCGGGGTTTATATTTGTAACGCTGAGCGGGCTTTTTCTCGTCTCTTCAAAAAGAGAGTCCCCAAATGCTTTTAATCCGCTTTTTGTAGCGCTGTAAACCCCGGCAAATTTACTTGACTTTAGAGCTTCTATGGAGTTTATATTTATTAGATAACCACTGTTTTTTTTCAAATCGCGAAGCAGGGCGTTTGTAAGCAGCATAGGAGCGGTAAGATTTAAAAAGACCATATCCGTAATGGTTTTTGCACCGAGTTCCTCATGCGGTTCAAACCTCCCGAAACCTGCACAATTTATTAGCATATAGATATCTTCGTTTGAGAGATTTTTACATATTGCAACGGTTGAAGCTTCACTTGACAAATCTGCTTCAAGAGGTATAAAATTTTCACTCTCGAAATCATCTTTTTTGATACTTCTGCTAATACCGATTACTTTATACCCTAGTTTTAGCAATCTTGCCGTTATCTCTTTGCCTATGCCGCTGCTTGCACCAGTTACTACAACCTTTTTCAAGCTCCAACCTCTCTCATAATCTCATTGATTGCACTAAAAATCAATTTTTTGCTGCCATCTTTTGTCACTTTTTGCGGCTCAAAATGATCGCTTACCACTTTATAGATATAGCGGTTTTTAAACTCCTCTGTCGCCGTGAAAAAACCAAAAGACTCCATGTCGACTATCTCATATAAATCTTGTGAGACTTCACTCTCTTTGCATGTAAGCGCATTTAAAATATTTTCATCAATTATATATTTTTTATCTTCATATATTATAGAGCCTATTTTTAAAAGCTCACCGATTTTATATTTTTTATTTGCTCCGCAGATACCGATGTTTATAAAAATATCGCTTTTTTGCGGTTTGAAACTTTCTATCATAGAACCTGTTGCATTTCTTGCATTATCAACACCTATGCCGCTAACAATCAGCTTTAAATTTGTGCCTGTAAAAAGAGTAAAATTACCGCATCTTGTTTTTGTTAATTTATATTTATCAACAAATGCCTGTGCTTCCGATTTTAGTGCGATTACTATATAAAACATACAACATTGTATCGAAATTGTTATTTTTTATGCTAAAATCATATTAAAAAAATTAAGACGGGAGTGTAGATATGCCTATTTTAGATGCAGATTATTCAAGTATAAATCATGAAGAGATGGCAATATCAATAGGGCTTAAACCAAAACATATTCCATTAATTATTGCTAGTTTTTTTGAAGAGACGGAATCTATTCTAAATACTCTTAAAGAGTCTATAAACACAAGAGATTACCATAATATAAGATTAAATGCGCATGCCATAAAAGGAAGTGCAGGAAATCTTAGGTTTAGCGAAGTGTATGAGATGGCAAAAGAGATAGAGTTTGCCGCCGCCGAGCAAAAGAACAATTTTGAGTATGAGAGTTATCATAAGGCTATCAGAAGTGCAATTAGGACAATTTCGCTTTAGCTCTTTGTTATTTTAGCTTTTTTAGCTATAATTCCGTCGCTTCTCTTTAGACCTGTGCAATAGCGCCTTGAGATATTGTGTCAGGGTAGGAATACAGCAGCACGCCTTGATGTGTTATGTGCCGCAGGTATCTGGAGAGGAGTCTTTTTAAGACAACGCTTTTACTAAATTTCTTCAAACAAAAATAATCAACCCTTTATAGTAATAAACAGAGTTTAATCTTTTCTATGCTTAGAAATCCCGCATGCCTGATTTGGTTTTGGCGGATTATTTTTTAAGTAAGTCAAATCCTCTAGCGTTTGTGTTAAAACTCTTTTTTGCTGAAGCAGCGGGAGCATACGATTATCTTTTTCATTCATTGGCAAGCTCATGTCTAAAAGAACGGCTTCGACCTCTTTGTCTAAATCTTGCAGTGCGTTGTTAATGTGTTTAATAGAATTCATGGTGTGAGTATAGCAAAATTTTAAAATATTTGGGTATAATTGCGCTCCAATTTATAAAGGAGTTTCGATGCCAAAGATGAAATCTGTTAAAGGCGCTGTAAAGCGTTTCAAAGTTAAGAAAAACGGTACAGTTAAACGCGGTACAGCGTTTAGAAGCCATATCTTAACAAAACAAGATTCAGCGACTCGTACAAAGCAACATAGACCAAAAGTCATTGCTAAAGTTGATGAAAAAAATGTTAAGGCTATGATTAACTAATTTTTAGTTAATTCATTTAATCTCCAAACTAAAGTTTGGGCAAGTCCACCAAAGCCGTGGCACCTTGAGCACAAAAAGTGACTAGGTAAAGAAAAAAAGGAAAAATATGCCAAGAGTAAAAACAGGTGTTGTTCGTAGAAGAAGACACAAAAAGATATTAAAACTAGCAAAGGGTTTTTACAGCGGACGCCGTAAACATTACCGTAAAGCTAAAGAGCAGTTAGAACGCTCAATGTACTACTCATTCCGTGACCGTAAGCAAAAGAAACGCGATTTCCGTAAACTATGGATTATCCGTATCAATGCAGCTTGTCGTCTTAACGGTATGAATTATTCATCATTTATGAACGGTATTCACAAATCTGGCATCGAACTTGACCGTAAAGTTCTTGCTGACATGGCGATGAATGACGCAGCAGCATTTAGTGCAGTTGCAGCAGCATCAAAAGCAGCATTAGCGAAATAAGTTAAATTTGAAGTGTAACTTTTAGTTACGCTTCATCTTCTAGTCTATGTAAAAAAAGTACGGCCGTACCGTTTTGGTTATAGTATATTCCAAGTGATGATTGTCTTGAGATGTAGACACCTCGACCGTTGAAATTTTTCTTATCTCTAAATATTGTACTCAGTATTTGAGTATCAAATCCCTCTCCCTCATCTTTAATAAGTGTGCTGATATATTTTCTTGAGTTGTATTCAATAGTATTTATAGTTACCGTTATCTGTTTGTCGCACTTATTTTGTAACTCTTCTAGCGTAGTAAAATAGTTGTCTTCCTCCAAGAGTCTATGTTTTGTTTCACTGTCGATACCGAGGCTTCCATGTTCATAAGCATTCATAAAAAGTTCAGTAAAAACGACATTGGCATTATATGCTAGTTTATAATTGCTTGTAAAATTGTTCCAGATATTCGAATACCAATCATTTGCCTCCTCAACTGCATCCAAAGAGCTATCAAATATTTTTTTTATGTGTCCGATACGGCTATTTAGAGTTAATTGATTTATGAAAATAAAAGTCATATCATCTTCTTGAGTATCTATCTTCCAAAGTAATTTTTCTCTAAATTCATCTTTTGTAAAAGATGATAAAAAATCTTCTTCTATAAAATCCATATACAATTTATTATCGTATCTAATGCTGTTTTCTACAACTCCGTCACTATAAAAAAGAAATTTTATGGTTTTTGAGATATCTGCCGTAGAGATTAAAAAATCTCTTGTGTATTTACACATCGGCGGATTATTGGATTTAATCTTAATTATCTCATTATCGATAGTTTGAGTAAGTGATGGCGGCATTGCAAACTTAGCATACTCCATGGTTAGCTCTTTATGATTTATAACGATAAAATCAACAGCTAGAGCCTCTTCATCAAGTAATATAGGTTTTATATACTCCAAAGAAGCTTCCAAGAGGTTTCTGAAGTCAAAGCTATTGCTGCTGCTCATTTTATCAATTATATGATTTATGTATGAAGTCATTAGCATTGAACTCAAAGATGCCGATAAGCCCTTTCCCATTCCGTCTACGATAAAGTAAAACACTTTATCTTTGTTGATTTTTCTGGCACTATACGCATCACCGCTTAAAACATCAAGAGGTTTGTAGAAAAAATCTATAAGTGCAAAGTATTGGTTATCCAGCATTTGATAGTAAAAATCATTTCTAAGGATGTTGAGTTCTTTTGAAAATGCCAAGTCTTCTTGATAAGAGTTGTATTTCTCTTTTTTTTCAAGTTCTTTTATTTTTTTCTCTTTCTGCTCTTTTATGTAATTATTAGCAATTAAGAGTTTAGACACATTTTCAATCGACTGCATTACTTCGGCAGTAACTATAGGTTTTTTTAAAAAATTGCTTACATTGAGTTGTAGTGCTTGAACTATTACATCAATGTCTTGGATGGATGACACTAGAATGATAGGGATATCTCTGTCGATATCTCTGATTTTTCTAATCATTTCTATACCGTTTAGTATAGGCATATTATAGTCGCTAACGACCAAATCTATATCTTCATTGCAAAATTTCTCATAGCCCTCTTCGCCGTTGCTTGCGCAGACAATCTCTTTTACTAAATCTTCAAATAGGGAGCGGTAGATAAATTGTGTGGATTTACTATCTTCAACACAAAGAAGTGTTGAAGATTTTAGGTATTCTAATACTGAGTCATCTATATCTGTATTCATTAAATTTTAAATTTACTTAGTTCGTTTTGTAGTTTGTTTGCATCACTTGCCAGTTTTATAGCAGCGTTATCTACAAGATTTCTATGTTCCGTATTTTTCTGTGAAATTTCTATGACTTCATCCATGTTTCGAATCAGCTCTTTTGTTTTTGTGGCGATATATGTGCTTTGGTGCATAACATCACTAGATTTCTCTGTTGTGACGGAGAGATTCTCTTTTGTATCTTGTGCAGATGAGATTAGCATTTGCGCCGAATGTGCTATATCGCCCATATCCCTTGATGTTTTTTGAGTCTCCTCCGAAATCTCAATAACATTTTGTGTTATTAGATTAACATTTGCACTAATCTCACTAAGGCTTTTTTGCGTTCTCTCTGCAAGTTTGCGGACTTCATCCGCAACAACTGCGAACCCTCTTCCGTGTTCACCTGCTCTTGCTGCTTCAATTGCGGCATTGAGTGCTAGGAGATTTGTTTGATCTGCTATATCGGAGATAATTGCTAAAACATCTTTGATATTTTTTGCCTGTTCTGTCAGTGATGAAACTTTTTGAACTAACTCTTGTTGGTGCTCACTTCCATCTTCAATTGCCGCTACAACAGAATCAAGTTTGTCTATAAAACCGTCCAACACATTAAATGTTTTTTCCAAATCTTCAGTAACTGTTATAGAGGCTTCTTCAATTGCATCAAGTCTATTACCGACTTCTGTTACTAAAATATTGATGCTTGCAATTTTGTTATCGGTAAATTTGCCGTTTTTTGTAAGCTCTTCAACGATGCTATTAAGAATTTTACTCTCTTTAGATGTTGTCATAGAGACATCTTTTGCTTGGTAAACACTCTCTTTAAACGCAACAATCATAATATGTAAGGCTTTTGAAATTTGAGAAATTTCATCATTTCCTTCTACAATAACTTCACATGTTAAATCCATTTGACTTGATACGCACTCTATTTTTTCCAAACTGCTGCGAACACTTCTGTTTACGCCCCTACTAATTATAAAAATTATTATAAATATCGCTATGGCAAAGGCAGAGTAACTGCTCAAAGCAATTGTAGTATGTGCAATAGAAGTTGACTTAAGCTCATCTATCAAGATGCCGTTTTGTTTAGCTAACGCATCATCAATCTCTTTTAAAAGGTTTATTTTGTCGGTGATTGTTTTAAACCATGCGACGCTATCAACTCCAAAGTCGCCTTCAAAAGCTTTCGCCTTTGCGATATCTCTCATTTTATTTACTTCGGCAATGATAGGAGAGCTAATTTTTTGATTATAGAGTGTTTTTGAACTCTCTGTCGCCATTGATAAGTAAGCATCTATAAAGGCATCCTGCTCAGCGACAAGCGTAATCCATTTGGCAAATACTCCCTCTCCAAACTTACCGGCGGCAAAAGTGCTGCTAAGTATGGCTCTTTCAATCCCTGCGCGTTCTTTTGATTTCAAAAAATTGCTGTATGAGCTAAGGGCTTTGACCAACTCTTGAGAAGTCGCCGCTTTTGCACTAAGCGATACTATATTTAAAATCTTTGTATTCATATTTGTATAGTAAGCAACTTCATCTTTTACGCTGATTGAAAGAGAGTCGATTTGTGAGCGAACTTGTGCCATTTTGCTTACATCGCCCTCAAAAGCCGATATCTCACCCTTAAGCTCTTTAGGAAAAGATTCTAAGTCAAGAGTTTTTATGTATGCTTTTAAATTTTCATACTCTTTTGTCGTATCTGCTCTCTGCTTTGGTAAAATATCGCCGAATTGTTTACCGCCAGAACCAAGAAAACCGGCACTGGCACCCCTCTCTTTTTGTGTTTCATGAATCACGAGACTTAGTTTTTGCGAAAGAGTATTCAGCTCTTGCGATTGAGTAATAGTTGTTCTATCATTAAGCGCGTTATTGGTTGCTATTGCGATTATAATCAGCGCAAACGAAATTACTATGATTGTGATTAGGTTTAGTTTATATTTAATTGTCATGTTAGTTTCTTTTTGCTTTAAAGGTCGATACCAAATTCAAATCATCCAAAAGATTTAAAAGCTGCTCATTTTTAACATTCATATGAATATCAATATTGTCTTTTAGAACAAGTTTGTTGAAATAGCCTATAACGGAAGAAGTTATTGAGAGAGAATCTACAATGTTTATATTTATGTGCTTATGCTGGGCAACTACAGCATCAACACTTTGTTTAATATCTTGAAAATCACTAACACTTTTAATATTGCCTTTTATTACAATACTGTTTGACAATACTTCCAACTCCATATAAACCCCTTATGTTTTTTGTATTTTGTAGGAGTTTATAACTTTTATGATTAAAATCAACTAAAATCAGCAATATTTCTTAACCACTCCTTAATTTTTTTCTCATATCCTATATCTTTTAGTTTAACTAAGTTTAAAGGTTTTGTGAGATATTTCTGCTTTACATATCCTCCGAAATTATGTGGATATAGATATCCTTCATTTTTCTGTGTTATATTTTTTGGGATATCCAGCATAACACCGCTTTTTACTATATTTAAGGCATCGTTTATGGCTAAATAAGCCGAGTTTGATTTTGGTGAAGAGGCAAGGTAAATAACGCATTGTGCTAAAATAATTCTAGCCTCCGGATAACCGATTTTTGCGACACTCGTCAAGGTAGAAGTTGCAAGTGTTAGTGCTTGCGGATTTGCATTTCCTATATCTTCGCTAGAGAGTATGACAAGTCGTCTTGCTATAAAATCGGCACTCTCTCCGCCCTCAATTAGTCTTGCCAGATAGTAAATAGCAGCATCCATGTCTGAGCCTCGAATGGATTTAATCATGGCACTCGTTAAGTCATAATGAACGCCTGCTTCACTGCTTCCGGTGCTTAATGCATTGGGTCTTAGAGATTTTAAGATATCTAGTGTGATATGTGAGGTTATATTTGAAGCAAATTCCAAAAGTTTTAACATTGAACGGGCATCGCCGCCGCTGCTGGCTACTAGATATTCTGCCGCATCTTCATCGCATATCAAAGAGGTGCCTAAGAGTGCTTTGTTAAGAAGTTCTCTTAACGACTCATTTGAGATATAGTGAAGTTCAAAAAGCATAGATCTTGAGCGAATAGCCGAAGTGAGTGAAAAAAATGGATTTTCAGTGGATGCGCCGATGATGAGAACAGAGTTATTCTCCATGACAGGCAGCAAAACTTCCTGCTGATTTTTAGCCAAACGGTGTACTTCGTCTATAAAAATAAGTGGTTTTTGCAGAGCGTTTTTATACTGTTCAAAAATTTTTCTTAGCTCTTCGATTTTTATGCTTGTGGCATTAAACTCATAAAACGGCAAATCCATGACTTTTGCAATAATTCTGGCGATGGAAGTTTTGCCGCAGCCGGAGGGTCCAAAAAAGAAGCTGTGACCTAGCGCACTCTTTTCACATAAAACTCTAAGAGGAGCCTCTTTGGAGCTTAAATGTTCCTGCCCGATTATCTCATCAAAAGAGTTCGGTCGCAAAAGATGAGTGAAATCTGCCAATTTTAACTCTTCTTTTTAGTTACTTTTTTATCTTTAAAACTCTTTTTTTTATCATCTTTTTTGAAAGTTGGTTTTTTGCCCTCTTTAGCGACACTTTTTTTGTCGTCTTTAAAATTCGGCTTACCACTCTTTTTAAAGCTTGGTTTTTTTTCATCTTTAAAGTCTGATTTTTTGCTCTCTTTAGCGTTTGATTTTTTCTCATCGCCAAGTTCTGCTTTTTTCTCATCTTTTAAAAATTTTGCCAGTGCCGAGTATTCGCTGCGGCTTAAAAATCTGACCTTGCCCGTAGGAAGATTGTTTAGTTTGATTTCTGCAAAGCTGATTCTTTTAAGATCTGCAATCTCAGCTCCAAAATGAGCGAAAAATCTTCTAAGCTCTCGGTTTTGCCCCTCATTTATTGCCACTTTTAAAATAGAGTAGTTTGGTTGATTTTTTTGAATCATGTAGCCTATAAAAGGCTTAAACTCCATGTGCGTTACCTTGGAGTGGCTATGCCCGCCAGCAGAAGCATCTTCAAGTGTCATACCGTTTAACATGGCATCTTCCATATCAGGAGTAACTTCGCCTTTGATTTTTATCTTATATATTCTCTCTAAGTCCGACTCCATAAGAGCTGAAGCAACTTTTGAAGCATCGCTTAGAAGAAGCAACCCTTCCGAAGCGTAGTCGAGTCTACCGACCGGAACATAGTGTTTATACTCTTTATCCAGAGTATCATAGATGGTTTTTCTCCCTTTTGGGTCACTCTTTGTTACAAGCTCACCTCTTGGCTTGTTGTAGACTATAACAGTATATTTGTCTCTTGGCGTTACCTGTTTGCCGCTAACATAAACGATATCTACACCCTCATATATATCTGTAGCAGGGTTGGTTTGAATCTCTCCGTTTATTCTAACGAAGCCGTCTTGGATGACTTTATCCGCTTCTCTTCTTGAGTAGCTTGAGTGGTGAGCGATATATTTGTTTAATCTCATGAAATGCCTTTTTCTATCAAAGTATGGATATGAAGCACGCCATGAACTCTCTTTTGTTTATCTGTTACAACTAAAAGCTGTATCTTCATCTCTTCTATAAGTACAAGTGCTTCACTTGCAAGTATATTTTCATCCTCTATGGTCTTTGGGCTAAGCGTTGCATACTTTAAAACGCTATCTTCAAGTGAAAAATTCTCACCCATCAAAGCCCTGCGGATATCTCCGTCACTGACAAGCGCTAAAAGTCTATTTTGCTCATCGGTAACCAAAACAGTTCCGAGTCTGCCCTCGCTAATCTTTACAATCGCATCTTTTAGCTTTGTATCTGCGCTGATGAGAGGCAAATCTTTTGTTCTCATCAAATCTTTAACTTTTACAAAAAGCTGTTTTCCAAGAGATCCGCCGGGATGGAATGAGGCAAAATCGCTCTTTTTAAAATTTTTTGCCCTCATAAGACAGACGGCAAGCGCATCTCCGAGTGCAAGCGTCAGGGTCGTTGAGCTTGTAGGAGCGATATTTAGAGGGCATGCCTCTTTTTCAACAACTACATCAATAACTAAATCGCTGTATTTTCCAAGCGTGGAGTTTCTATCTCTTGTCATACCGATAAGCGGAGTATCAAATCTTTTTATATGCGGAAGTATGGAACTTAGCTCTTCGCTCTCTCCGCTGTAGCTAATCGCTAGAACAACATCATCCCTGCCAATCATGCCCAAATCGCCGTGGAGTGCTTCCGTGGGATGAAGAAAAAAGCTAGGAGTTCCGGTTGAGGCAAATGTCGCTGCCATTTTAGCGCCTATTAGTCCTGATTTTCCTACACCCGTAACAATGAGCTTTCCTCTGCATGCGAGAATGATTTCGACTGCTTTGTCAAAAACATCATCGATATTTTGAGCACTATCCAATAGTGTTTGAGCTTCGATTTTTAGGGTTTCTTGTGCTATTTGTCTGTAATTCATAATGCAATTATATCCTTTTAAGATGCACAAACGGTTATGAAAGAAACTAAATTAAAAATTCTATATCCAGTTTTTTTGCATAAGCGCCAAGCATGGCTCTCTCAAAATCATTATTTGTCGAGTATTGATACCCAAAAGTTTCTTTCCACATCTCATGTTCTTCCATGCAGAGATAAAAGAAAACTACACTATGCCAAGACCTAAAAGAGTTGTAAGCGTGCTTAAACATCTCTACTTTTGTCGTACGCGGATATGAGCTTTTACCGCTCGCATCCTCAAATGGCATCTGTGTAATTTTACTTCTAAATTCTCTATCCCGTAACTGTTTTATAACAGGTTTTATAAAAGTCAGTGTGCCAAAACTAACAAGTGCAACTTCGTCTGATTTAAACTCTTTAATTAATCTGCCGTATACCTCTTCATATTCGAAAAGATAGTTTTCATACTCAACAATTGGATGAAAATGAAAACCGACTTTTACACCCTTGTCCGCCAAAGCTCTTGCACTTTTTATTCGTTTATCCAGTGAAGCTGTAAGATGCTCCTCATTTTTTATGATAGTAGGAGTGTTGAGAGACCAAGTGCAGAGTATATTTTTTGGCACATCATTTTGTAAAAAGTAGCTTATATTGTCCGATTTTGTTTTAAATTCCAATATAACATTTGGATTTGTTTTTGCAAAAAGAAAGAGCGCATCTAAAATACCTTCTCTATTTCCCCACAGCAGAGAGTCGGATGATTGACCGGTGCCTATATGGTAAGTTCTGTTTTTATCAAGATTTAAATTTTTAAGTTTTGTTGCAAAATTGCTGTCGAATGTTATCGTGTTTTGATTGTAAAATGATTGTATAGAGCAGTAGGAACAGTCAAATCCGCAACTCTCAACCGCATCAAGTGTGAGCAGGTTGCAACACCTTGTTTTTTCGCTGGCAACCGGACAAAGCCCCAAGCCCAAACCATCTTTATTTTCTGTTTTAAAGCTGAATTTTTGTTCATTCCTTATGTTCTTTAACTCAAAATTCTCATAAGAATTAGGTCTGTTTCTTAGCTCTTCATACGCTTTTATAAGCCTAGCAAAGATAACTTTCTTTTGAGTGTGAGAGGGAAAAATCTCTATAATCGTTTTTTCACCCCACATCTCCAAATCTCTTGCAATTTCTATAATTTGTCTGATTTGCGAGAATGTAAACTCATATTCAAGACATTTTTTTAGGATAAATTCCTGCTCTTTTTGAGGAAGTTTATTAAATATTGTATTTTTTATGGAATCGTTAAATTTATCTAAGTATGAATTCATAGTGCTATTTTATCTAATTTCGGAATTTTTATAATAACCGTAGTTTCTATTTTTTCGTCGTCTTTAGCAACTAAGATACGCATAAAATCCCGCTATTTGTATAATTTTTTATTGTATAGATAGTCCAATACAACAACGAAAGCAAGAGCATCTTCCCCTAACTCTTTATCGTTATCAATAGGAGTTAAATGGTTATCCTTATCCAAATATGTATCTGGATTTTTGTATAGAAATGTAACCGGTTCTTTGTTCGGGCTGATAACCGTAACTTTGTCGTCCACCCTTAGGGCATACGATGTGTGAAACTGCATAAGCGAAATATTTTGTTTTTTATCGCTAAATATAGAGTGCCCCATGATAGGATATGATAAATCCAAACCGAGTAAATCTAGCGCCGTTGCTAAAACATCGGGCTGCGTTGCAATTTTATCATAACTTAGAGGTTTAATATCCGCTCCTAGTATAAGTGCGGGTATATGAAACATATCAACCGGAACCAAATCATTACCGTAAACTCTCACATTATGATCTGCAACTATAACAAAAACCGTATCTTTATAGTAAGGTTCTTTTTTTGCAAGCTCAATAAATTTACCGATTGCATGGTCTGCATATTTAACGGCATTTTTAACGCTGTTTGGCGGAACATCTTTTAGTAGTTCGATTTTTTCGTACGGATACTCAAAGGGAGAGTGATTTGACTGCGAAAACATAACAGTAGCAAACTTTTGATTTTTAGAGTGCATTTTTTTAAACTCTTCATTTGCCCTCTCAACTAGATCTCCATCGCAAACTCCCCATGGAGCTACAAATGTTGGATTTAAAAAGCAAGGCTGATCTATGATTTCATCAAATTCGTTGCCGAGATACCAACTTCGCATATTGTCAAACCTGCTTTCTCCGCCATACATAAAAGTTGTATGATAGCCAAACGGTTTTAGTGCCGATGCAATCGTAAAAAAGCCACTTTGAGATTTACTTCGCTTTAGCACTCCATCACCGGGAACTGCAAGATTTCCGGCAGAAACTCCGGCAAGCCCTCTAATGCTCCTTGTTCCGTTTGAGTATAAATCTTTAAATAATATACCTTCTTGACTTAGTTTGTTAAAATTTGGAGTTATTCCGCTCTCTCCGCCTACCGACTCTACAAACTGGTAACCTAAACTCTCTTGTACAAAGATAACTAGATTTTTTGGATTATCTGTTTTAAAATGGCTATTTTCAACTCTAGTAATGGGGAGAGCATCGTCAGTATTTTGAATGTTCAACCTTTTTTTTACTCTCTCAAGTGCTTTTTTTATTTCCATTTTGCCATACTGTTCTACTGCCTTGCTCTCATGCACATTATTGCTGTATATTGCATATCCTATACTGTAGAGCGAGTTCTTTGTTATCTCGTTTACCATTCTGTTTGTGGTGTACATTGCATCTGATATATTTGCGGGTCTATGACCGAATGATGAGCGAATGCCTATAAAAAGTAGCAGCAAAATAGGTAAAAACAGAGCTGCCCTTTTGATATAAGATGTATCAAGCGGTTTTAAAAAATCATTTTTTGCAAATTTTAGATAAAAGTATGCAAATGTACCAATCATGCTAAATGCTATAAGCAACTCTAGTTTATAGTCGGCAAATATCATTGCAAAAACTTCTTTAGGATAGATGAGGTACTCTACAAATAGATAATTTGGTCGTACATCATATTGCGCTATAAAAGGAAAGGTAGCATTTTCTATATAGATGATAATAGATAAAACTACTAAAAAGTAGTATTTTAAAAAGCTGTTTGCTAAGTTTTTAAATTTTTTTGTAGTAAAAGATAAAAACAGAAGCGGAATAACCAATAAAATGGATGCCGTTATGGTATCCATTCTCAAACCATGTACAAATGTGAGCCAATAGTCGACTCCGCTATCTTTGAAATTTTCAAAATAGAGTATAAATAGCAGCAATCTTCCTATGAAAAAGAGAGATATCATATAGAGATAATATTTAATTAATTGTTTTAACATCTGCATTTGTGCCTTCGTTTTAATATAAAGTGAAAAAACATAGTCATTGTACGAAAACAATATGAATAGAAGATGACAGGTTAAGGATATTTCTAAAAATATAAAATAAATATTGCAATTTGTCATATTTTTATAATTTAAAACATTTTTTGTACTACTATGGTATAAAAAAAAGTTGGTGCAGGATGATTCTAGGAAAATGTCCTTATTGTGATGATGGGACTATTGAAGTTAGGGATAAAGAAGTAAGAGGTAAAAAAGTTAAACTTTACGCATGTTCAAATGCTCATTGGATAAGTGAAGACGGTGAAATGTTTGAGCTTATGAAGAGTGCTACTTGTAGTTTTAGAATTTGGCAAAATTCTCTTGCAAAATATGGAAAGTGGCTTGTATATAAAGAAGTAAGGGAACTGCTTGAAGAAGGAACGATAGAAGTTGAACTTTTAAGTAAAAAATATGATAAAAAAATTTACTATAAAAAACATATAACTTTAAATCAGGAGTACGGAATTTCAGTATTATGGGATTAATGTGTAAAAAATATGCTTAAAAGTTAATAAAATCATAAAAAATTAATAAACTTAATAAATCTTTTACATTTATTTATGTATAATCCTCATCCGCTTTGCTGTTTTGACATTAAGCTAGAGTATTTTTACCTATATAGAGATGTGTAGATAAAAGTATTGGCAAGCCAAAGCTGTTTGCCTAAAAGCAGCAAAGAGTAAAGTTTTGTTCTCATCGTAAGATGAGGCTTTGGTGACTGAATGAAATCTGGATTTTGTTCAGATTTTAAGAGAATTTATTGTAAGGACTTTCAATGAAAGTAAGAGCTTCAGTTAAGAAGATGTGCGATGACTGTAAAGTTATCAAAAGAAAAGGCATTGTAAGAGTAATCTGCAAAGTTAAAAAACATAAACAGAGACAAGGATAACCATGGCTCGTATATCAGGTGTTGATTTACCAAAGAAAAAAAGAATAGAGTATGGTCTAACATATGTCTATGGGATTGGTCTTCATGCTTCTCGCAAAATATTAGACGCGACGGGTATAGACTATAATAAAAGAGTTTACGAACTAAGCGAAGATGATGTTGCCGCTATCACAAAAGAGATTCGTGCAAATCATGTAGTAGAGGGTGACCTTCGTAAACAAGTTGCAATGGACATTAAAGCACTTATGGATTTAGGTTCATACAGAGGTCTTCGTCACCGTCGTGGTCTACCATGTCGTGGTCAAAAAACTAAGACAAATGCGCGTACTCGTAAGGGAAAACGCAAAACTGTCGGCGCAGCGTAAGGATTAGCATATGGCAAAAAGAAAAGCTGTTAGAAAAAAAGTAGTAAAGAAAAATATTGCACGCGGTATAGTTCATATCTCTGCATCATTTAACAATACTATCGTAACTATTACAGACGAAATGGGCAATATGATTGCTTGGAGTTCTGCTGGTAGTCTTGGTTTTAAAGGTAGCAAAAAATCTACTCCGTTTGCAGCTCAAGCAGCTGTTGAAGCAGCAGTAGAAAAAGCTCAAGTGCATGGTATTAAAGAACTTGGTATTAAAGTTCAAGGTCCAGGTTCAGGTCGTGAAACTGCAACAAAAGCAGTTGGTTCTATTGAAGGTATCCGTGTTACATTTATGAAAGATGTTACACCACTACCACACAATGGTTGCCGCGCGCCTAAGCGTCGTAGAGTTTAAGGAGATTACTGATGGCAAGATATAGAGGTCCAGTAGAAAAAATCGAGAGAAGATTTGGAGTTAGCCTTAACCTAAAAGGGGAGCGCCGTTTAGCAGGTAAATCTGCATTAGAAAAACGCCCATACGCTCCGGGTCAACATGGTCAGCGTCGTAAAAAAGTATCTGAATACGGATTACAATTAAACGAAAAGCAAAAAGCAAAATTCATGTATGGTGTGTCTGAGAAGCAATTCCGCGCTCTATTCGTTGAAGCTAAAAGAAGAGAAGGTAATACAGGTACAAACCTAATTACTCTAATTGAACAAAGATTAGACAATGTTGTTTACCGTATGGGATTTGCAACGACTCGTCGTTTTGCTCGTCAACTTGTTACTCACGGTCACATTTTAGTAGACGGTGCAAAACTTAACATACCTTCTTGTCGTGTAAGACCTGGTCAAAAAGTAGAGGTTCGTGAGAGCAGTAAAAATAATTCTCAAATTATTCGTGCTTTAGAGCTTACAAATCAAACTGGTTTGGCTCCATGGGTTGATATTGATGCTGATAAAAAATTTGGTATCTTTACTCGTTTACCTGAGCGTGAAGAAGTTGTTATCCCTGTAGAAGAGCGTTTAATCGTTGAGCTTTACTCGAAATAATAGTTAAAATAAAAGGCGTAAGAGACATGAAAAAGATTAAAACTACTCCACTTGCTCCTCAAGAATTTGAGGTAGAGCAGATTAGTGAGAATGAAGCTAATATTATGGCATATCCATTTGAAACTGGATATGCCATCTCTTTAGCTCATCCACTTCGCCGTTTTTTGTTAAGTAGTTCGGTTGGTTATGCGCCGATTGCTATTAAAATTGAGGGTGCTAAGCATGAGTTTGACTCTGTGCGCGGTATGCTTGAAGATATTTCAGATTTTATATTAAATCTGAAAGAGATTCGTTTTAAATTACTTGGCAAAGCAACGGAAACAGAAATTAACTATAGTTTTGCGGGTCCTTGTACTATCAAGGGAAGCGATCTTACAAATAATGAAGTAGAAGTAGTAACTCCGGAAGCTCATCTTGCTACATTAAATGAAGACTCTACGCTTAATTTTAGTATTAAAATTGCGCAGGGCATCGGTTATGTAGCTAGTGAAGATACTCATGATGAGTTAGAAGACGGTTATATAGCACTTGATGCTTACTTTACGCCTGTTCGTAGTGCAACTTATAAAATTGAGAATGTACTTGTAGAGGATAACCCTAACTTTGAGAGAGTAATTATAAATATTAGAACTGATGGACAAATTTCTCCATTAGATGCATTTAGAAATTCACTAGAAGTTATGTATGCTCAATTAGCAGTGTTTAATAGCGAGATTAGCGTTAAAGCTCCGACTACTATTGAGAGAGCTGAAGAGAATCCGGATTTAAAAAAGCTAACTGCACATATTGATAGTTTAGGTTTAAGTGCGAGAAGTTTTAACTGTCTTGATCGTTCAAATATAAAATTAGTAGGTGAAATAGCATTAATGAGTATCAATGATCTTAAAAATGTTAAAAATCTAGGCAAGAAATCATTCGATGAGATTATTGAAAAACTTCAAGAGTTTGGCTATGAAGTTGGCGGTAGTTTAGCAGATGATGTTGTGAGTGCATTAAAAAAGAAAATAGAAGCTTTATAAGCTAAATAGAGGAATTATAGATGAGACATCGTCATGGATATCGTAAGCTAGGTCGTACAAGTTCGCATCGTGCAGCTTTACTTAAAAACCTTAGCATTTCGTTAATAGAGCATGGTAAAATTGAAACTACTGTAGAAAAAGCAAAAGAACTTCGTTCTTATATTGAAAAACTTATTACTGTTGCAGGTAAAAATGATTCAAATGCTCATAAAGCAGTATTCGCGGCGCTTCAAAGTAAAGAAGCAACTAAAACTTTAGTAAATGAAGTAGCACCTAAGTATGTTGATCGTCCAGGTGGATATACTAGAATTACTAGAACGCGTATTCGCCGTGGTGACGCTACTACTATGGCATTTATTGAATTAGTATAATTCAATTTATATAACTGCGAGATTTTTTCTCGCTGTTAACCTCCATAATTCCGCATTCCAAATTACTTAAATTTTATAAGTGAGATATAGTGAGTAATTTCGCATTTGGAACCTACATAATTAGTGATATATACGATAAATCCTTTCTTTAAAAGAATAAGTGATATTTTTTATCACTTGTTAAGCGAATTTTTCATATCTTATGAATACAATAAAACATATAAATTTTAAAGGATGGAAATGATTCCATTTACAGATGAAGAGTTAATGGTTCCTGTTAGAAATGTGATAAATAAAGTTCGCCCATCGTTGGCGCTTGACGGTGGTGATATAGATTTTTTAACCGTTAGAAACTCAAAAGTATATATACAGTTAAAAGGTTCTTGCGTGGGATGTTCTAGTAGCGGAACAACTCTAAAATACGGTGTAGAGAGACAGCTAAAAATAGATATACATCCTGAAATTACAGTTATTAATGTACCAGTCGGTATGGAAAATGATATAGATAAATTATAAATAAGTGTAGAAATATTATGGCAATTAGTAAATATAAAACATTATCGCAGGCTAAGGATAGCTTCTCCAAGTCAGATTATAAAAATGCTCTAGAAAAGTTTGCGGCAGTATTGCAGAACTTTCCTAACTCAAAAGAGGCTTATAACGGTGTTATTTTAGCTGAGATGGCACTAAGCGGAGAGGGTGGAGCTGAAGCTCTTTTTGATTACTATGAGATATTGAAAGAGGAAGATAAAGAGCAGGCAGATATTATAATGGGTAATATCTTACAAAACATGGATGGTTCATTAGAGAAACTTAGAGAGGTGTTTGCAGAGCCACTTCGTGATAGATTAGAGTTTGAAGACGGTATTTTATATAAAGATTTTAAAGCGATAATTGAGAGTGGCGAGAGTTTTAAAGAGACTTTTGAAAATATTATGTTTTCGACACGAGTTATTATTACCGAGAGAGAAGATTTTATTGATTTTTTAGACAATCTTATAGAACATGGTTTTGCAGAGATGGCATTAACATATTTAGAAAATGCTCTTAGTGTTTATCCAAGTGATAAACTACTTAGAAAACTGCTTAAAAAATTAGCAAAAGGTGCAAAAGTTGAAAATTGAGCTGAGCGATGAAGAGTTTAAATATATAACAGAGAATTCGCAAGAGTGCGACAAAGAGACTGCTTTTGTATTGACGCCGCAAAATGAAAAATTTCTTCAAAATGCAAAAGATAACGGTGCTCATTCTATTATAAATATCAAAGATGTCGCAAAGCTTTTTGGCATTGATAAGATAAAAATTGTAGGTATTACCGGAACAAACGGCAAAACTACGACTGCAAGCGCAATTTATTCATTTTTATTGGATTTAGGCTATAAAGCGGCTATGCAGGGAACCCGCGGGTTTTTTATGAATGATGAGATGATAGAGGGTAAGACGCTTACAACTCCCTCCGTACTCAACACATACAAACATATCTATCAAGCAGTGAGTGAGGGTTGTGAGTTCTTTATTATGGAAGTAAGCTCTCATGCAATTGCTCAAAAAAGAGTAGAGGGTCTAAACTTTGAGTTAAAAATACTTACAAATATTACTCAAGACCATTTAGACTATCATAAAACAATAGGCGAGTACATTGCTGTAAAAAATAGTTTTTTTCAAGATGAAGGAAGAAAGCTTATAAATAAAGATGAACCAAAGGCCTCTTTTAATTTTAAAAATGCGTTTACATACGGTATAGAAAATTCTGCAACTTATAGACTTATTGCATACTCTCTCAACAACGCAACAAGCGGAATAATTCAATATTTTGGTGAAATGGTTCCTTTTACAGCATCGCTTCATGGGTTCTTCAATCTTTACAACCTTATGGCAGCTATCGCCGCGACGCATTTATTGACCGGAAAAAAACTTGAAGAGGTTTGTGATGTGGTTGAAAATTTTGCCGGAGTAAGCGGACGAATGGAACAGGTAAGCGAAGATCCAAATGTAATTGTCGATTTTGCCCATACGCCTGACGGTATGCAGCAGGTACTTAATGCACTAAAAGAGAAAGAACTTTTGGTTGTTTTTGGTGCAGGCGGCGATAGAGACAGGACGAAGAGACCTTTGATGGGAAGAGTTGCGGCAAGTTTGGCAAAAAAAGTATATATAACGAGTGACAATCCACGCCATGAAGATCCTCAAGAGATTGTTAATGAGATACTTGAGGGCATTGAAGATAAAAGTATAGTAAGTGTTGAGTTAAATAGAAGAAAAGCCATAGAGACAGCGCTGCGTGATCAAGAAGAGTCTCAGGTTGTCGTAATACTCGGAAAAGGTGATGAAACATATCAAATAATCTATGATGAGAAATTTCCTTTTGACGATAGAGAAGTCGTAAGAGAGTTGTTAAAAACTGGAAGTATTAAAAAGTAATTAAATTAAAAACTTCTTGATGTGCATTATTATTTATAATGCTATTTTTTGATATAATTCCAAAAATTTTAAAAAGGATGCTTTTTATGGGAATTCCTCAACCGGCATTTTATATATTCAAATGTGAACAATCGGCTCCTCCGGGTATGCCAAAACCTTCATGTGTTACGCCTCAAACACAGGATCTTTTTCAACACTTGGCGCAAAAGCTGATGAAAGAGGGCGTAATGGGTACTATTCAGCCGATTCGTACATCATGCCTTAACCGTTGTTTAGCGGGTCCTGTGATGCTTGTTGAACCGGGACATTTTATGTATGCTGCTCTTACAAAAGAGAAGATAGATAGAATAATCGAAGAGCATTTAATCGGCGGAAAAGTTGTAGAAGAGTATTTAATAAGCGCTGACATGTGGGATAATCCAATCTCTCCATGTGAGATGAAAAAACAGATGGGAATGTAAAAATGACAATAGAGATGTTGTACAGCAAAATTCATCGTGCTACGGTAACTGATGCTAACTTAAATTATGTTGGCTCTATTACAATAGATGAAGAACTTATGGAAGCTTCAAAGATGAGAGTTGGACAAAAAGTAGAGATTTTAAATATAAATAACGGTGAGAGATTTTCAACTTATGTTATTTTGGGTGAACGCGGTAAAAGAGATATCTGCCTAAACGGTGCAGCTGCTAGAAAAGTTCACAAAGGCGATAAAATCATTATAGTTGCATACGCTACTTATGATGAAGAAGATTTGCTATCTTATAAACCGAAAGTTGTTTTAGTAGATGAAAACAACGATATCGAAGAAATTTTAGAGAGCATCTAAAATGTTTGGAAATTTAGGCGACATGAGTAAAATGCTTGAAGGAATGCAAGAAAATGCTAAAAAACTTCAAGTTGAGCTAGAGTCTAAAACTTTTAGTGTAAAAAGCGGCGGCGGTTTAGTCGAGGTTGTTATAAACGGCAAAGGAGAAGTTATCGATATCAATATTGACAACTCACTCCTTAGCGATAAAGATTCACTTCAGATTTTGTTAATCGGCGCTATTAATGACGCCAATAAAATGGTGGAGACTAATAGACAAAGCAGTGCTTTGGGTATGCTCGGCGGTATTAGCCCCTTCGGGAGTAACTAGGTGTTTAGGCTATTTTTAGCTCTAAACTTTCTTTTTTTAAATTTATATGCATGCGAGGGTGATTTTGAGTCTTGCAAGCATAAAACTATAGACTCAGAAGCAATCCTAAATCAAACTCTCCAAATTCCTGTCCAAAATAATCAAAGATTAATCTTCTCAACAACTACGCCAAATGCAAAAATTATTAAGCATGACCCTTACCTCTCACTATATCTTGTAGAAGATACAAAAAAATTCAAGTATCCGTTTAGAATAAATATGAATCTTAGTATGGGAACGCTCGGTGTTGACAATAGTAGAGTCGTTGAGGGAAAAATTGTAAAAAAACAGGTCGGATTAGAGAGTTTTGCAACATTTAGCGAACAACTCTCCACCCCAAGTTTATTATTAAACAGCTGTTGCGCTTTAGAGGGGATTGTTACTCCGCTGGGAATTATTGAAAAAGAGTATATAGATAGATTTTTAAAGACAAAAACTGTTTCCTATACGGATTTTGGGATAAAAGTAAAAGAGGTCGGCTCTCTAGTAGTAGTTAGCAGTGCTAATCCGTTTGCAAAAGATAATCCATTTAAGAAAGATGACATTATTTTGGAGTTGGACGGTAAAAAAGTAAAAAACAGTGCAACATTTATGAGAGATATGCTTTTTAGTCAAATAGGCTCTACTCATAGTGTAAAGATAAAAAGAGGCAGCGAAACAGTAGTTTTGAGTGTTATAAGCCAAAATAAGAAAGGTGGAGGTTTTTTAAGCGATACATATTTAGAATTTTTAGGAATATCGTTTGATAAAAATTTGACTATAACAAAAATTGAAAAAAATGCTGAGCATTACGGTCTTAAAATCGGCGACAAACTTCTTCAGATTAATACGAGAAATGTTAAAAATGAACAAGATATATCTGAGATAGTAGATAGTAGTAAAAAATCGGTAAATCTTCTTTTTGAAAGAGAAAAATTTCAGTTTTTTATGAAACTTAATTAGATAAAATTCCGCATGCAAAACTTTGAGAACTTTTTACTAAATCACTTACCAAAATCAAAAAGTATTCATCCAACATATGAAACAGCATTACAAAAGATGCTTCTTGCAGGTGGAAAAAGATTTCGTCCTGCACTTATGCTCGGTGTTGTAAAAGCGTATAATCCGCTTCTGCTTGATGGAGCGTATCACGCTGCATATGCTATGGAGCTTTTGCACACTTACTCGTTGATTCATGATGATCTGCCTGCCATGGATAACTCTCCTCTTCGTCGCGGAGAACCGACTCTGCATGTTGTTTTTGATGAGGTAACTGCAATTTTGGTGGGTGACGCACTAAATACATACTCTTTTGAAGTTTTAAGCAACGCACCATTTTCAGACTATACAAGAGTTGAGTTAATTAGAGAGTTGGCAACTAACGGTGGATTAAACGGTATGGTTTTGGGTCAGGCAATTGATTGTTATTTTGAGAATAAGCCACTTAGTATAGAAGATGTGAGAGTTTTACATACAAATAAAACTGCAAAATTGATTGCTGCTTCACTTAAGATGGGTGCAATTATCGTCGGACAAGAAAAATTGGGCGAAAAGTTATATGAGTTTGGTATTAAACTTGGACTTTTATTTCAGATTCAAGATGATATTTTAGATGTTACTCAGAGCAGTGAAGTAGCAGGAAAACTCACAAATAATGATGAAGCGAAAAATAGTTTTGTAACGCTTCTTGGACTTAATGAAGCGTTAAGAGAAGCAAATGAGTTGGCAGAAATGCTCACAAAAGAGCTAGAGAGTTTTGATGAGAAGCTAAAAAATGAGCTCTCACCGCTTCTTACGCAATATATAAACAGACACAAAGATTTATAAATAAAATTAAGGAACTAATGATATGAGTAATGTAATGCGTAAAAAAATGGCAAACAGTATAAGATTTTTAGCGGCGGATATGGTTCAGGGAGCAAACTCAGGACATCCCGGTGCACCGATGGGGCTCTCAGACATTGCTGTTGTTTTAAGCGAACATCTAAACCATAATCCTAAAAACCCGTCTTGGCTAAATCGCGATAGATTGGTTTTTTCAGGTGGGCATGCAACGGGACTTATCTATTCGCTTTACTATCTTTGGGGATACGGATTGAGTATTGATGACTTGAAAAACTTTCGTCAATTAGATTCTAAAACTCCTGGGCACCCTGAATTTGGACATACTGCTGGTATTGAGATAACAACGGGACCGCTTGGACAAGGTGTGGCAAATGCAGTCGGTTTTGCAATGGCTTCAAAATTTGTCGGTGCTCAAGTTAATTCCCAAACGGCAGAACTTATTAATCACAATGTTTACTGTTTATGCGGTGACGGAGATTTGGAAGAGGGTGTAAGTTATGAAGCTTGTTCAATAGCAGGACACAATAAACTTGATAATTTAATACTTATTTACGACTCTAATCGCATTACTATTGAGGGCTCAACGAGTTTGAGTATAAGTGAAAATATTCGCCTTCGCTTTGAGTCTCAGGGATGGGATGTTTTGGAGTGTGACGGGCATAACTTTGATGAGATTGACAGCGTGATTACTACTGCAAAATCTAACTCTAAGCCGACTATTATCATTGCAAATACGACTATTGCAAAAGGTGCAGGTAAGCTTGAAGGTTCTCACCACTCTCACGGCGCTCCGCTTGGCAACGATGTAATCGCAGAGGCAAAAAGTGCTTGTGGATTTGATGCGACAAAATGTTTTCATGTAGATGAAGATGTGATGGCTCGTTTTAGATGTGCGATAGAAAAAGGTGATTTACTTGAACGAGAGTGGATTCATAGCCTTAAAACTCTTCCGCTTATGGAGCAAAATGAGGCTTTAGCAGCTCTGCAAAATCCTGATTTTTCTCGTATACAGTGGCCCTCTTTTGATAAAGCTGATGCAACAAGAAATA
>Ga0209016_1000538_pt1 | contig 43528 bp, 46 predicted proteins | sample EPASupsiteSAE305_FD_187265 | JGI IMG/M metagenome (GOLD analysis project Ga0209016, IMG submission 187265) | Bioremediated contaminated groundwater microbial communities from EPA Superfund site, New Mexico - SAE3-05 (SPAdes) (version 2) | ecosystem: Environmental > Aquatic > Deep subsurface >... | reverse complement strand
TCTTGTGTATATTTCTGAGCTTTGTTGACCATATTATCAATCCTTCCTTATTATGTAGAAATCTTATCATTTCTGTGTCCTAATAAGTGTAGCCAGATCAAAACGCCATTTTCAAATTCTTGAACGCTTTCGTCGCTCTCTTCTTGCGGGACAGCAGTTACACGAAAGCGTTCCCTCTAGTCATGTCAAAAATTTCCGAGACATATCAGCTCTTTCCTCTTCTGAAGTACTGGAAAAACTCCAAAGTAATCAAGAAGGCTTGACACAAAGCGAAGTGCATCATCGTTTGCATCTTTATGGTCATAATGTTGTTGCTACACATCAAAAACAGCACAGTATACTTATTTTCTTATCGAAGTTTAAAGAGCCTTTGGTTGTGATGCTTCTGATTTTAGCGCTCATTAACCTTGTCTATATTCAAGATCTCAAATCGGCAAGCGTGATTGGCGCCATGACATTAATTAGTGTTGTTTTATCATTTACACAAGAGATACGTTCAGGAAAAGCAGCAGAAAAACTCAATGCAATGGTATCATCCATGGCGACTGTTGGGCGTAATGTTAATGGCAATATATCGTTATTGCAGTTGCCGATTTCTATGCTCGTTACTGGGGATATAGTGCACTTAGGAGCAGGAGATATTATCGCTGCAGATATGAGAATTCTTACTTCAAAAGAGCTTTTTGTTAACCAATCTACATTAACAGGTGAAGCAATGCCTGTTGAAAAAAATGAACAAAGCAATGTACTCCATAATGAAAGTATTTTCGATCTTTCCAATATGTGTTACAGAGGGAGTCATGTCGAAAGTGGTTCTGCTGTTGGCATAGTGGTTCAAACAGGTAAAAAGACTTATTTAGGCTCTATTGCTACGATGCTTGAACACCAGCCCTCTTTGACAACATTCGATAGAGGCATTAAGAAATTCACATGGATGATGATTACATTCATGCTTGTCATGACTCCTGTTGTTATTGTGATCAACGGTTTATTAAAACACGATTGGGCAGAAGCTTTTTTATTTGGTCTATCAGTTGCCGTAGGGCTTGCACCTGAAATGTTACCGATGATAGTTACCGTTAATTTGGCAAAAGGTGCGATGAGACTTTCTCAAAAAAAAGTAATTGTCAAAAATCTTCAAGCCATTCAAAACTTTGGTGCTATGGATGTATTGTGTACCGATAAAACGGGAACACTCACGCAAGATAAAATTATTTTAGAGCGTCATATTGATGTTACTGGAAATGAGAATGCGCATGTTTTGGAGTTAGCGTACATCAACAGCCATTATCAAACGGGGCTGAAAAATCTTCTGGATATGGCAATTTTGCAATATGTTCAATACGAAAAATTACAAAAAAGCGATTATGTACGTAAAATCGATGAAATTCCTTTTGATTTTAGTCGTAAGCGCATGTCTGTTGTCGTCGAGAATAATGCTTCAAAAAAACATCTTATGATTACGAAAGGTGCGGTTGAGGAGATCAGTGCTTTATGCCATACATTTGAGCATCGAAGCGATAATTTGGCATTTGATGCTTTCAACCAAGAATGTGCTTTTCAAACAGTGAAACGGCTCAATGAAGAAGGGTTTAGGGTTATTGCTATTGCTTCTAAAGAGGTAGATGCTTTACAAAGGAACTTTACGCCAGAAGATGAATGTGATTTGACATTAAACGGATTTATCGCTTTTCTTGATCCTGCTAAAGAAGGTGTAAAAGAAGCACTTGATGCACTTCATGGCTGCGGTGTTGCAGTTAAAGTTTTAACAGGAGATAATGAAGTTGTAACACGAAAAATATGCCATGATGTGGGGTTGATGATTACACGTGTTTATAAAGGTTCCGATATCGATACCATGAGTGATAAAACACTCAAAATTGCTGTGGAAGAAGCGAATATTTTTGTCAAACTTTCACCTTCTCATAAAGCACGCATCGTTGAAGCATTGAACCATAATGGTCATACGACAGGCTTTTTAGGGGATGGTATTAATGATGCTTCAGCCCTTCAAATGGCAGATGTTGGGCTTTCTGTCGATACGGCAGTGGATATTGCTAAAGAGAGTGCCGATATGATTCTTTTAGAAAAAAGCCTTCTTGTGCTCCAACAAGGTGTGATAAGTGGAAGAGAGGTCTTTGGAAATATCATCAAATACATAAAGATGAGTGCCAGTTCGAATTTTGGCAATATGTTTAGTGTTTTAGGTGCTAGTCTCTTTTTACCCTTTTTACCTATGCGTCCTATTCAAATTCTTACGAACAATTTTCTTTACGATTTATCCCAATCAACAACGCCCACCGATAATGTTGATCCTGAGTTTATAGCAAAACCTCGTAAATGGGACATTGGAGGATTGCGCAATTTTATGCTGGTGATGGGACCTGTGAGTTCGTTGTTTGACTATATATTGTTTGCCGTTATGTTGTATATCTTTCAGTGTTGGGAAAATCCATCGTTATTTCAAACAGGTTGGTTTGTGGAGTCGCTGGTATCGCAGACGATGATCGTGCATATCTTGCGCACCAATAAACTTCCTTTTATTCAAAGTGTTGCGAGCGTTCCTGTTCTCATTATGACATCATTTGTAATGCTCTTTGGTATGTTTCTACCCTACTCTCCTTTTGCGCAAACTTTGGGATTTCAAGCATTGCCGATGTTGTATTGGTTTATATTGTTAATGATGATGTTAGCGTATATTGTCTTGGCGCAAAGCGTGAAACAATGGTATAGTAATCATTATGAGAGTTAAGCTGTATCATGAGATAGTGAGTTGTGAAGTGGCGGGCAGAGGGGGATTCGAACCCCCGGTGAGTTGCCCCACGGCCGCGTTCCAGGCGCGTGGCTGTTATCTTAATCAAATTATTCCAAACCTCGATAAAGACGTATTTTGCGTGAGATTGATTGTATTGCATAATCTCCTCGTGCTAACCTACTGATAACAAAATATTTTCCAAACCTATATCAAAATACCTCTTCGTTAAGATGTTAAGACATTAAGACGTAGGACTACTCAAAATAAAATGACAATAATCAATAATAAATCAATTTTAATTATATAAGAGCATTACATAGTAGACAACAAGTTTATTGATAGCGTCTTAACATCTTAATGTCTTAATGAAGATATTTGGCATCTAAATCCATTAAATAGATAAATAACCCCATTTATATAAATATATAAATTGAATTCTAGGGGTAATCAGGTGTCAATTAAACGAGAGAGAATTGCAGAAGGAATTTATAAAAGGGTTGATACCAAGGGAATATTAACGTATTATATTTCATATAAAGACCAGTTTGGAAAGTTGATTTGGGAAAAAGTTGGCAAAAAGTCAGATGGGATAACTCCACAATACAGCAAGCAATTACGAAGTGAAAGAATTATTCAAATCAAGCATGGCGAAACAATCAAACCAAAGATTGAACGTCCAGTCACTTTTGATGAAATAGCAAATGATTTTATTGAAAATAGCAAGTTGAGCTATAAAGATAAACGAGGTAGTGAGCAACGCTATGAAGACCATATAAAGCCTTATATTGGACATAAAGCATTAGATACTATTTCCAAACAAGATATTGAAGTTATTGTGAAAGCAATGCTATCAAGAGGGCTTACTCCTGGCACAGTTGATCGTTCAAGACAAACTATATCCGCGATGTTTAACTTGGCAAAATACAATGAAAAGTGTAAATATAATCCTGCTAGTTTAGATAGAAATGATACCGTTTCAATCATGCGCAGAAATAAGCGAAATATCAACAATAACCGCGAGCGATTTTTAACAAGAGAAGAAGCAAAACTTCTTTTAGACCATTTAGAAAAAAGAAGTTATAGAACTTACTTAATGGCATTAATTGCTTTATTGACGGGTGCAAGGGCTGGTGAAATCTTGTCAATACAATTTAAAGATATTGACTATACACATGGATTCATCACATTGCCAGAAACTAAAAATGGAACCAGTCGAAAAATAAATATGGTGGAAACTATTCAGAAATATCTATTAGCTATGCCTCAAGGAAAGCCGAATGATTATATATTTCAAACGGAATTTAAGACAAAACTATTAGATGTCCCCGACCTATTTTCAAGAGTTGCAAACAAATTATTTAATGTTGGATTAGATGTTGCAGACTCAAAACATAGAGTTGTCTTTCATACATTACGACATACTTTCGCAAGTTGGTTAGCAATAGATGGTGTTCCTATTTACACAATAAAAGACCTTATGGGGCATAAAGATATTACACAAACAATGAGGTATGCAAAATTAAGTCCTGATATTGGTACAAATGCAGTACGAAATTTGGAGAAAAAATTATTTTAGTGATAAGTATGTGATTGTAAAGTCCTCCTTTGAGTAGTAAATTAAAACTTTAATTTATGAAGATAGTGATGGAGAGATTCATGCGGTATGATGAATTGCGCAAACTAAGAAAAAAATTGAGTAAATTACCTTACCATGAAGAGACAAATTCAATAATTAATACCATAGATAAAGTTGATTTATCCGAGGATGAACAAAACGAAGTTCTCCTATTTATCAAAAATCGCATCCCTCAAATACTCACTGCAAATGATGATAAATTGAATATATTGAACAATTTATTGTGGGAATTTTTGCTAATTGATAAGAATGCTTCAGCTGAGCTAAAACTCACAATAGAAAAAAATAATGGATCAAGATTTAGGCAAGTTACAATAGATTGTAATCTTTGTTGCATAGAATCTTTTGAAAAAAGGATAAAAGAGAATGGCAAATTTGAGAATTTAGAAGAATATGCTGATGAAATGTACAAAAAATATGGTGTAGATGTTATTGAATACTGTGAATATGATAGTTTGGTTCAAATGATAAAAGAAAAAGATATGAAATACATTGAAAAGTGTCAAGAAGAAAATCCAGGAGATTATCTTAAAAAAATGGAGTGTATAGAAGAAGGAAATTTCAATAGCTTTTTTAAGCGAAAACTTATATACAAGAATTATACAGATCGCCCATTGCTGGCTATGTTATCGCAAAGATCGCTTTACATTGAATTAAATCCACTAGAATTACCAGACAATATTAATAAACTTATCGACGCTCTTTTAAAAGACGAATTAGTGAAAAATCGTATTGCGTCAATGTGTGACTTGACAAAGCATTATAAAGAAAACGCCTTGAATGAAATTTATAAAGAAGAGTTGATCGATTTAAGCCGAGACAAATTTATGTCACATTTTAAAGATATACAAAAAATACTTGAGAGAAGAACTGTTGTTCTTGAGATATTTCAATGTTTACTTTGCTATCTATTGATGCACCAATATGGTATTACTACGTATATAAAAGCCGTACATGCCATGGATTATTTGATGATGAAATTGTATATTGAAGATGCTACGTTCTTTGGTGCTGAGGATGCTACGTTCTTTGATGATGATAAAGATGATAAAGATATTACGATTAATGATGATGAGAAATTTTCTTTAAAAAATTTAAATAAAGTCTTGATTCATAGTGAATCGAGGATAGCAGCAAGGAGAAAGTTAGCAAAAACGATTAAAACAACACTTAATTTAGACAAAATGTAATTATAAAATACTTACAATATTTATTTCTCAAGTCAAAACATGTCATGAATTCACATATTTCAGGCATCTATTTTCTTCTTAGCAATAATTATATGATTCCCTTTATTAACAAAATAAAGGAGTTACAATGTTATTTGAAACAGCTACATGTAAGTTCAATATTATTGAAGCACGATATGTTGAACTTACTCAAAAAGCCACACACCACAAAGAAACAATTTTGCTGAAAGATCTGATTGGTCTTATAAAAAATAGGCAAGAGAAAGGGCAAGCAGAAACTCTGTCCGAAAATGGCAAAAAATTCATTTTCAATAGCTCATATCATCTAAGAAGCGATCAAAATCAAATTAATACGTATCTAACTAACTCAAAAGATAAAGAACTTTTAGCGTTGCTTGAGCAAGCTTTAATTGGTCATGGTGTTTGTCAAAATAGTCACATGGCAGAAAAAGTCTCAAGAGTATCGAATGAGGATTTACCATGGAATGTGTAAAACGATATTTATCGCCAAAGGAAGCCTCTCAATATGTAGGTGTGACAGAATCTACTTTACAAAAATGGAGAACCATAGGAATCAATTTAGAGTTTTGTAAACTAGGAGATGCTCATAGTTCGCGTATTGTTTATGATATTCACGATCTTGACAAATATATTGCATCAAAAAAAGTGAAAATTTTTAGAGGTTTACGATGAATAATAAGCCAAACTTTTCATATTTTATAGACGCATTACTCCGTGAATCGTCAAAGCATATTGATGTTGCAGAGCCTATAATCATATCAACGGCATTATCTTTTATGAGTTCAGTCATTGGTTCACGTGTTTATACCATGGATGGTGCAACCAATAAGCTAGGACTTAATGTGTGGACGTTAATTGTCGCACCAAGTACGATTAGTTCAAAGAGTACAACAATTAAATTTCTAAGAAAAATAATTATTGAAAAAGTTGAAAAGAAATTACTCGAAATGACTATAGAAGCTAAAAATAAGTCTCAAACGAAAGAAACAAAAATAGCTTCCAACAGATTTGTCCTTGGTGCAGGTTCTTCTTTTCAAGGAATGATAAAATTTTTAGAAAATTCAAATCATGGTGCGCTACTCCTTATTGATGAAGCATCAGAATTTTTGACAAAATTAAATAAAAATCAGGAAACAAAAGCCTCAATAACAGCTTTGTATGACTGTGAACCATATTCAAAAGATATTGTTGGTGTTCATGGAATGGGTGAAAGTATTGTTATTTTAAACCCATTTCTTTCGATTATTGCCGCTACTAATGAAGAGTGGTTTCGTTCAGATGTTAAGATATCAGACTTTCTTAGTGGTTTTCTAAATAGGTTCAATATCATAAAAATACCACTTGAAAGTCTGACGCCTTTACAAGCTTTTCATTATGATTATTCTTTAGATCCCAGTATTTTTCAAAATATATCTCTTGAAGTACTGAACCAATTGGATGTAGATTTTAAATCATTTCATACATTTGATCCAAAGGAATGTTGCATTAGTGACGATGCAAAAAATGTTTACAAGTCTTGGTTTAATATGAAGTCAGTTGAAATGCTTGAAAATGCAAAATTATGCTCGGGTCAAGGCTTATCTGCAAGCGTCATGCGTCAAGCAACTAGTGCCATTAAGTATGCAGTAATTTGTCAGATATACGATTGTGCGTTTAAACAAAAAAAATTTGATTTTATACTAAACAAAACATACATGGAAATTGGAATAAAGCTTGCCGATTATTTTATAAACTCTTTGCATAACACGTTTAATGAAGAGACGCTTCAAAATACAAGTAATAGTTTCAAAATGGGATCATTCAAGAATTTTCATGAACAATTAGCAGAAAAAGTACACACATATCTAGCAAAATCACATGAACCAAAAACGAAAAGCGATCTAACAAATGCTATTAGAGGCTTAACGGCAAGTAATTTTGAACAAGTTATGGCGTATGCGCAATATGTTGAAGTAAAGAAGAATAAAAGATGTAGTGTATATTCAATTGTAAGTGAAAAAAAAGGTTTGTTTGTGGAATCATCAATTTGGGATGATGAAACTATAAGCTAGAAGGAATTAAATCTTTAATATCTATATTTAGAGCTTTCGCGATCATAAGCAGATGGGCAAAACTGTAATTATGCCCATCTTTTCTTAGCTCAATGCGCGCTATAAAAGATGTGGAGCTTTGATCTAAAATATTAGCCAGTGCCAACTGACTTATCTTCTTATCTTTGCGAAAAAGCTTTATTTTATCAGTTAAACTATCCATATATTGCTTGTATTCGTCAGAATTCTTAAAATTATTCATAAAACATTTTATTGCAAGAATAAACTCAAAACAATCATATATATGTGATTAAACTTAAGTTGCAGAATGTTATCATCGTCCAAAAAAGGATGGTGATAATTATGAAAGTTATAGGTATCGACCCTGCTCCTTCTAAAAAAACTGTTATTTATAATGATATTGATGGATTCACTGAAATAGAAGCTGATAAGTTAAAAAAGTATCTTGATGATGAATTTAAAAATTCAGAAGAAGATATATTAATATGCTGGGATGCGCCTTTAACAGGAGGAAAGCCAATTAATTTTAATCAGAAAATAGAAAAATATAACCCGTTCTATCAAAGAAAAATAGAACAGTTGATTAATGCCACCGTTCAAGTTAAAGGGATATCCACTATGGGCTATGCTGGGTGTCCTCATTGGTCAATTACTCAATATTGCTTAGGGCTTCCACAAATATTTCAGCCAGAGGTTCCTCAATCTAATTTGCCATTTCAGCTTATCACCGAACAGCTTACGATAAAGCAGAAAAAATCTCTAAAAGGCAAATATGTTATTGAAGTTCACCCTGCCCTTGCTTTATGGCTTTGGTTAAAAGAAAACAATAAAGCTAAAACGGAATTTGACTGGGATTATAAAGAAAATAAAGAAACATTCAATATATTGGTTAGACAATTACTTGACAAGTTCGAAAAACCACAAGCTGTAACGGAATCCACAAATCAGGCAAATGCAAAATATAAAGTTGAAGTTACTGTAATTAAAGATGAAAACGAATCTGTAAAAGAAAAAACGATGACTGATGACCATCTTGATGCTTATATCGCATGGTTATTAGGAACTTTATGGTTAAAAATAGAAAATGAAGTATTGTTAGTAGGCAATAAAAATACGGGCGCAATGCTACTACCTACCGACAAGAAAGAAGAAGTTAGTAAAAAATGGCAATCCGAGTTAGAAGAATATAAATAAAAATTAACACTAACTTTAAATATACATGAGGTCAAAATGTCCAACATTATAGCTATCATATTTGATTTTGATATTACGCTGTCCCCAAAGTTCCAGCAAGAAGTTATCTTTGATGATTGGGGTGTCGAGGCAAAAATATTTTGGGAAGAAAGTGCCCAAAAGATTGCTCAAGGGTATGATATGGAGCATGCTTATTTAAAAACTTTCATTGATTATGGGAAACGAGACCCAAAGTATGCACTTAATAATCAAACGCTATACAAATACGGTAAAAAAGTCAATCTTTACGATGGCTTGAGCCGAAGAAATGGCAGTCATTCTATCTTTGATGATTTGCAGATGATTGTTGAGCAAGAAGAGCACAAAGAAAAGAACATCAAGTTAGAGTATTACTGCATTAGTGGTGGCATTACCGAGATGATTCAAGGTGCTTTTGATGAACACAATTTGAGTGACCACTTTAAAGAGATATTTGCATGTTCCCTTGATGAAGATGAGCATGGAAAGTTGGCATATATCAAAGAGACTGTTGGTCATACCATCAAGACACAAAAGCTTTACATGATCGCAAAGGGTGTTTCACCTAAAAGAGGGGATAACCCATCTAAGGTTAATGAAGTGAGCAAAAATCTTCGTATTCCTTTTGAAAATATGATCTTCCTTGGAGATGGACAAACCGATATACCTGCTTTTTCCCTTATCAATAAAAGTGGTGGAACATCTATAGCGGTTTACCGTGAAATCAAACGCGCTGATGGCACGATAGATGAACAAGCAACCATGAAACCATACAACGAAGGGTATCATTTGGCGATAGAATCTAAAAGAGCAGAACAACTTCTTCCAGCGGATTACTCAGCAGGGAAACCACTCAAAATGGCTCTCTTGAGCTATGTAGAGAAAATGGCTAAAAGGATAAATTGAAGACAAAAGTCATCTTTCTCTCGTAAAATAATTAATCTCAAATTCCTTCATAATAGGAAAAGCTACTCAAAATAATGGGTAGCTTTGTTACATTTTTCATTAAAAAATCAAAAAATCACCTTTTACTATTAACAAAATCACATCTTGGCTTTTTATATATATGTATAGAAATCAATTTCTATGCCCAGAATCTAAATGAAGGACAATACTATGCCGTTTAAAATTTTAGAGCAAGAGTTAATCAAAGAAATCAAACATATTCAACAGCTCTTTAGAAAAGAAGCAATGGGTGAAATTTCAATTGATACGCTAGCTAAAAATGAACTTGTAGAAATCGAAGCAACTTTACAGAATCGACTAGAAGAATTAAAAAGATCCTCTTCAAATGCATGCATCGTTGGAGATTTTACATTAGAAGAAATTGCTAAAACGATGGGTATAACACGTGAAAGAGTACGCCAGATTGAAACATCTGCTATTAAAAAGATTAAAAATCCAAAAATAGGTAGAAAACTCAAAACTTATTTAGAGATATAGCAATTTTTCATAAAACAGAAATCACGGAGAGCACCATGCCATTGCAAATTTTTGAGCAGGCGTTATTCAAAGAAATTATGCATATTAACGGTCTTATAGGGAAAAGACTAATAGGTGAAATTTCAATTGAGGATAAAGCTAGAAATGAGCTTTTAGAGATAAGAATAACTTTGCAAAAGCAAATGAAAAAATCAAAAAGATATTCAGAAAATATGCGATCAGAAGGTGATTTTACACGAGAGGAAATGGTTAAAATACTGAAAATCATGAGAGAAATAATATGCACAATTGAAATATCGTCAATCAAACAAATCATAGAGGGGACAACACGCTACACAGATTACTCTAAAGCTAGCGGTAAAACTATGAAACACCTAAAAAGAAATAAGGTATGGATACCATACTCAGAAGATTAAAAATTTTTGATTAAAGCTTGGGAGAAAAAGTATGCACGAACTAATAGAACAAATTAATTTCAAGCTTGAACAGCATGCAGTTTCAACGGTGCTAAAACAACTCGGTTATCATGTGATTTCAAAAGGAATATCCAAGTTGAATTCGTTGTTGAGATGTAGCACACTGCAAACCTGGCTCGCCTCAGCACATTATGATTATGTACATACAAACAGAACATTTCTTGTGGTACTATGTGAGATTTTATCGATTGAAAAGCACTATTATGAGCCTTTATTAAATGCCATACAACAGTTAGAAGCTATGAAAACACCCTATCTCTTCATGGAGACGTACTTTAAAAGGGTGAATGAACCACTCTTTGTATTGGCATTAATGGATGCAAAGCGTCGTATGATGTTGCCCAAAGAAGCTTTTCTCAATCAATCGAAAGAAAGTATTGAAGCCTATGTGGCACACCATATCAAAGAGCATTATGCGATGACACAAGGCTATCTTGCAATGTGGGGGAAAATTCATCTTTATATCCTTTTCCATCCCGATGGGAAAAAGCATATTTTCAATATCCATGGAAACTTATTGGCAGTGGAAACATACAGTGAAGAAAGCGAAGCATTTTTGAGACTTCATAACTACACTTTCTAACTATTTTAGTGTAGTACAATCACACTTTAAGCCATTTTTGACTAAAATCGCCTTCTACAAAAGTGGGCAGATGTCCGAGCGGTTGAAGGAGCACGCCTGGAACGCGTGTAAGGTGCAAGCCTTCGGGGGTTCGAATCCCCCTCTGTCCGCCACTTTTTCTTCACTAAAACTTACAAGGCAATAGCTACATAGAGTTACATTGTGTCTATTGCACTACTTTAATATTTGTTTGATGTAATCAGCAACACGGAATGCATTCGCATAAATAGTCCATGTGTAAGGAACACTTCCTCCTGTTGGCATAAAACTACCATCTGTTACAAAAAGGTTAGAAATATCATGGCTTTGGCAATAACGATTAAGCACATGTTTTTTAGGGTTATCTCCAAAGCGGCATCCTCCTGCTTGAAGATTTTGAGATGGTAACGGAGAGATTGTGTATGATATATTTTTGGCACCCATCTGCTCAAGTAGTCTTACAGCTTTTGTCGCTAAAAATTCTCCTACTCTGACATCTTCTGGATGAGCCCCTATTCGTATATTTGCAACTGGGATTCCATATTTATCTTTATATTTCTCATCAACGGATACAAAACAGTTATCATTAGGCATCCAATCATTAAATATTTCAAAATTAAGAACTCTTTTTGTTGTAAATGTTTGATAGATTTTATCTTGAAGCTTTTGTCCAAAGATTAATTTATCATTTTCCCATTTCAAGCTATTGGCACGTCGAATTGGATTAGAATGCTCAAATAAAAAATCAATCAATCCGCCTTTAAATTTTGGCGTGAAATACCAATCTTTTAAAGCACGATTCACGAAAAGCCCTGATTGTAAAAGAACTTCTTGACTAAAATGGCTCAAATCAAATTCCCCAGACCCCATGCCTCCGCCTGAAAAGAGAAGATTTTTCCCAACAGCTCCTGAAGAATTGGCTAACCCGTTCGGAAATGCTGCATTTTTGGAATTTAACAGCAAACGTGAACTCTCGACCGCTTGTGCTGCAAGGATAAAGAGCTTTGCTTTTATCTCTTTTTGAGTACCTTCTTTTGTAAGATAGAGTGCTTTCTTTACCTTTTGCGTATGATCTGTTTCCAATTTTACGACAAATGCATTTGCTATAATATGTAAATTCCCTGTGGCTAAAGCAGGCTGAATTAAAGCAGCTCTTGAGCTTCCTTTTGCACCACTTGAACATGCATAAGAACCGCAATAGTTAGAATAGTAACAGGGATTTCGATTCTCTTTAGATTCTGACAGAATAGCTCTTGGTGTCATGAAAGGGGTAAAATTTAAAGCTTTACATGCCGTGTCAAATTTTTCAACAATTGGGTGTTCTGCCAAAGGAGGATATGGATATGTGTTAGTGCTTCTTGGTTCTTGATGAACATGTTCGGTAACATGCCCTGAAACACCAACAATTTTTTCTACTAAATCATAGTAAGGTTCAATCTCTTCATAACTTATAGGCCAATCTTCAATGTTAGCTCCATCATACATGCCATAAATAGATTTCAACTTAAAGTCATTTGGTTTCAAACGATGAAAAAAGCCACTCATAAAGTTGGAGGATCCTCCCAAAAGACTACCATTCCAAAAATTCCAATTATTTTCATAAGTAGGTGTTTTTATCCATTTTCCCTCTTCCAACGTTTCAATCGTATGGTATTCATCGCTTAGTTGTGGCGTAAAAATATTTCGTTTCGTATAAGCGATTTCATCCTTTGAAAAATCTTGTTCGCTATAAATATCGCCCTTTTCAAGAATAACCACTTTTTTTCCAGCATGCGAAAGTTCATAAGCAAGTGGCCCAGCTCCAGCTCCACTACCTATAATACAAATATCATAATTCATATTTTTCTTCCATATTTATTTATGGGACGAGGATTTCCCGTGGTATGCAAGGTTGAAGTCCACCCTAACTCATGAGTATTTCCTCCATATATAGGGTCACTAAACATAGCTTCAATCGTATAATAAATAAGTTTTGATAACCATTTTTCTAAGAAATCACTTTCAGTTGCTATTTCTAAAATTTTATTTTTAGATTCAGTGTCTTTATGCGAGAAATCTGGAAAATTTTGATGAAACATAGAAGCTCCTTTTATTAGGAAGTCTAAATCATTTGCATCAAAATACTCAGATGAACAGTTCGATACCAAATAAAAAAGTGCGTTGATATCTTGTGCAGATGGCATGTGTTCAGTTTTGGGTAATAAAGTGTCTTGAACACTTGCAATAGTTTTCCATGCATGCGTAGGAATTTCTTTAGCTTGCATATTGATTCTCAAAAATACAGGTGATGTAGCAATAAGTGCTATAAAGGTTCGTCTCTTCATACCGAACATTCTAACACACTCTTGTAAAACGTTTGTGTAATAAAACTACATAATCACTACACAAAAAATCATTATACTTTCACTATCCAAAACCCAATAAAAGGAGATTTTCATGAAAGTATTTTCTGGAGTTAAGCCTCTTGTAGCATTATTAGTAGCTACAATGTTTGTAAGTGGTGCTATGGCAGCTGATGGTAAATGTGGAGGTGACATGAACTCTACTAAAGACTCAAAAGAGATGAAAAAACCTGCTGATGCAAAGTGTGGTGGTGATAAGATGTCTGCTGATGCGAAAAAACCTGCTGATGCAAAATGTGGTGCTGCTAAGTGCGGTGGAGAAAAAAAATAATTTAAAATGAATATGGTTAATATTCAACAATCGAGTATTTTGCTAGGTGTACGATTCGCATTGGCATATGGATTTTATGAACCAGCAATACGAAAACTAGAAGATATTCAATCAGTTGCCGATTGGTTTAGTACACTTGGTATACCATTATCTTCACCCATGGCTTATATCACGGTAGGTACTGAAACCTTAGGTATTATTTTGTTAACTTTGGGATTATTTACAAGGTGGATTTCATTACCCCTAAGTGTTATTATGATTGTTGCAATCATTACTGTACACCTGCCTAATGGTTTTAGTGCAGCAGATGGAGGTTATGAAATTCCTCTTTACTATCTAATTTTTCTTGGCATACTCAGTTCCTTTGGTGCGGGAAAAATCAGCTTAGATTACTTCTTTGCCGAAAGAAGGAAATAAACTTCATCTATACCATAGCTTCTTGAGGCTATGGTATAATTGGTACAATAACCAAAGGGTATTTGATGAAAATTTTATTACTAGAAGATGATCCTATTTTATCTGATATTCTGCTTTGTCATTTGAATAAACATATGCATCAAACAACTCATTTCAATGATGGACAACTTGCTTGTAATACACTAAACGATCAAAAATTTGACCTTTTGATTCTTGACATTAATGTTCCAAAATTAAGTGGTATCGACCTTCTTAAAGAAATTCGTACCTATCAAAACAATACTCCTGCCATTGTTATAACTGCATTTCAAGATACCGCTCATTTAAAAAAAAGTTTTGAAAATGGGTGTGATGACTATATTAAAAAACCATTTGATCTTGAAGAGCTTGATTTAAGAATTAAAAATATTCAAAAACGGTTTCATATTGTCAATGAAGAAGCTATAAAATTAGACGATAATATTTTGCTAATCGTTTCTAAAAATCGCTTGTTTGTAGATGAAATATCCTACACACTCACGCGTAAAGAGTGTAAAATTTTACTTTATCTGTGTAATCAAAAAGGGAAAGTCATTTCTTCAGAAGAACTCATCCAAAATTTATGGGATTACCATGAAATGCCCAGTGAAGCTACCATTAGAGTCTATATTAAAAATTTACGCAATATTTTAGGCAAAGAAAAAATTCAAACCGTTAGAGGGAATGGATATATTTTTGAATAGAGAAGAACTTAAAGCATTATTGGGATTTTTAATCATTTATACATCTTCAGCACTTATTCTCATGATTATTATTGCCATTTTATATCACAATAATGAAACAAATAAAATTCACGAAAAACGTACGATGGAAATTAAAACTGTCATCATGAGCTACGAGAAAGAGCTTATGCAAGCAGAAATGGATAAAGTACCTTATGAATTTCATCCACCAAAAGACTTTTTTAATGTCGTATTGCTAGATAAGGGGAAAAAACCTCTTTTTTCAAATGTAAATAGTCAAATTTCTGATTTGGATACTGCGCGTTACACTTTTCACGAGCTATCAAGTCCTATCAATGAAGTCGCCTATATTGTTGTCGATGAAAAAAAGAGTGAACAAGAAATATTCAAATTAAATTTTATTATTGCCTTAAGTATTTTGATATCTTCTATTTTTGTTGGTATTGAGGGTTATTTTTTAAGTCGATTTTTGCTTAAGCCTGTTCATTCGCGTATTGACAAACTCAATAAATTCATCAAAGATAGTTCACATGAACTCAATACTCCTATAGCTGCTTTGATGATGAGCGTCTCAAATCTCAAACAAAGTTCTTTTCCAGATAGGCGCGTTATTAATCATATTTCTATTAGTACGAAACTCATTTCGCAGATTTACAATAGCTTAAGTTATATTGCTTTTAACGATATTGACGAAGTATTTGAAGAATCATTTGATCTTGCTCTTTTAATTCAAGAAAGCGTTAGCTACTTCAACGAGATAGCCGCAACAAAAGAAAATACGATTACTGCGCAACTTCAAACAACATTTATTCATATAGATAAGTCTCGTATTCAAAAAGTCATTCATAATCTTTTATCAAATGCTATCAAATACAGTTATCCTAAAACAACCATTTCCGTTAAACTTTCTGAGCATCTTTTAACGGTTACCAATAAGGGTATAGGCATTAGCGAAGAAAATAAAAAAAACATTTTCAAGCGTTTTGAACGAAGGAGTACTACTGTTGGAGGTTTCGGAATAGGATTGGACATTGTTAATTCTGTGTGTGAAATGTATCACATTAAAGTTTGGATTGAATCTATTCCAAATAAGGAAACGACCTTTTATTTGCAGTTTCCTAACGTATAAATACTTATATAGGTACTATTATGAAGATTTCACGTATTGCTAATATCACCCCTGAAGCTCTTTTTGAAGCACGTCGCTATTTTTTAAAATTAGGTGCGGGCGCACTGGTGAGCAGTAGTGCCATTTCCAACCTTTTAGCAGACCTACCACAAGAAGCGAATCTAAACTATACCCCTGATGCAAACCCGCAGAAACTCACCCTTAACACGTTTGAGCAAGCCAGTAACTATGTCAACTTTTACGAGTTTTCTACGGACAAAGGTGCCCCCGTCAAACTCTCCCAAAAGATGAAGACTAACCCTTGGAATGTTCGCTTAGGCGGTGAGATAAAAACCGCACAATCTCTTGATGTGGAAGAGTTCATCGCCAAGTTTGGACTTGAAGAGCGCATCTATCGTTTTCGCTGTGTCGAGGGTTGGTCGATGGTTGTACCTTGGATAGGCTTTCCTCTTTATAAACTCTTAGATTATCTTGAGCCAAACAGCAACGCCAAGTACGTGAAGTTTACCACACGCTACGACCCTGCGATGTTTCCAGACCAAGCCAAAGGCATCTTCTCAGCCATCAAATACCCCTATGTTGAAGGCTTACGCATGGATGAAGCACGCCATCCTCTTACGTTCATCGCTGTTGGCATGTATGGCAAGCGACTACTTCCTCAAAATGGCGCACCCATTCGTCTTGTTGTACCGTGGAAATATGGCTTTAAGTCTATCAAGTCGCTCGAGCTCATTGAGTGCGTTGAAAAAGAGCCACTCAACACATGGCAAGAACAAAACCCCAAAGAATACGGCTTTTATGCTAATGTCAATCCGCAAGTTGACCACCCAAGATGGACACAAGCCAAAGAGCGCTTACTCGGCAAACTCACGAAACAAGATACCTTGATGTTCAATGGGTACGAAAAAGAGGTCGCCTCACTGTATGCAGGCATGGACTTAAGGAAATTCTTTTGAAATTCTTGCTTCATCATGATAAATTTATTGATTACTATAGATACTTTCACAACAGCGCTAATTGATGAGATTATTAATCATCACCTCCAATAATTTTTCTATGCTAACCTTGTGCTAATAAAATTTTCCATATATAGCTTGTTATGTAGAGTATTGGATGATAATTCAGTTAAATGAAGAAGGTATATGGCGAGATATGTGAAGATGTGTCGTGATGGCACATCGCCTGTTCCAGGCGACTGGATTAAACCACTCTCCCATCTGCCCATTTTGGATAGGACTGGAAGTATAACGATTTTGTGCTTATTGGAGGATTAATGGCTTTTGCTAGAACCATTAATCCTTGTCTCTTAAGATTTTCGTATCGCTTTGAAGCCTTCCATCAGTTTTTCAAAGCCTACTTTACTGGAATGTTCTACATTTCTAAAGGTTTGGACACCATCGTGTGGATTGCCATTATTGGCAAAAATATCAATGGCTTTTTTGAGACCTTCATGCACTTTCACATGATGTTCACTTACTTCATTGACAACACTTGGGTTTAGTCTTTGACTAACGCTCGAGAACCATTTCCCAAATCGGCAAGCGGTGTGACCTAAGATGTCGGACTGTTTACGTGCTAAAGCGGCATTGTAGCCTCTGAGTTTGAGTAAGATATGGTCGATTTTTCCATTGCTTACAGAGATTTCATTGGTGACATTGTCACACTTGTTGGTGATGCTGGTTGAGTTAGCAAGCATTGCTTGGATTTCATTTGAAAAAGTGCCAAGCGTTGACATAGAGTTTTGTGACTCTTTTTGGAATGTCTCACTGGTGTCTGCCATCGAATTGGTATTTTGTTTTAGAATGCTGATGTTAGATTCCACTTCTAACGTAGCTTTTTGCGTGCGTTCAGCAAGCTTTCGCACTTCATCCGCAACAACGGCAAAACCTCGTCCATGTTCTCCTGCACGTGCTGCTTCGATAGCCGCATTGAGTGCTAAAAGATTGGTTTGGTCAGAAATGTCTTTAATCAGATTGATGATGTCACTAATAGCTGAAACACTGCTGGAGAGATTTTCAACATCGTGTGTAAACTTTTGAGTGAGTTCTTGGATTTTTTCCAAAGAAGTGATGATCTCTTTTGTTTGATTTTCAACATTTTGACCTCTTTGCATAGAGCTACTGTTAAGTGTATTGATCTCGTTGAGCATGGTTAATCCCTCTTCGACAGTGTATTGCAAAAAGTTCATTCCATCTTCGTAGCTGTTTAGAAGAATACTGAGTAATTCTTCTTTGGTTTGATCTATAGACGTTTCTTTAGACTCTTGTGTTATGCGTAGGTTTGTATTTTGAAGTTCTTCATTGTAGTCTTTGAGCTTTTGTAATTCATGTTTAAGTGCTTGATTTTCACTTTCTAGCTCTGCTATACGTTTTCCGCCAAACATAGTTTCTCCTCGGGATTAAGTATGTAAAATTATAACAAACGAAGCGTGACATTTACGTTGTAATTTTTTAGAATTTTAAGATTAGTAGTACCCTACGCAAATGCCATTTGAAAGGTTAATTTTCTTCTCAAAGGGAGAAGGTCCGAAGTATTTACATTTTTCGATATAGATATGGTATTTGTATTCTAGCTTTAAATCATCGTAAAATTTTTTGAGATTAACCAGTTTTACATCGCATACATCGATGATTTCAAGCATTTTATAAATGCAGGAGTTGTTGTGTTCTATAAGGTGTGAGGGAGCAAGTCCTGTGTATTTGCAAAAGGCTTGAGATTGGACCATGCCTGTAAGATCGGTACACTCTTTGATGACCTCTTTGTACTTAGGGATGATGCTCTCTTTACGTAAAAAAACGACACGAGCATCATCAAATTTTGCGGCTTCGACATTTTTCCAATAACGATACGCATTGGAAGAAATCCCCGCAAGAAGGCTAAACTCTTTGTTTAAAACATAGTTGTTTAGCCAATGATTATGCGTCAGGATTTCCATCTGCATATTACATTATCTTCATGCCCAGTTGTGCTAAAACAATGACCAATACTAAGCCAAGAGGATAGACCGCTGCATAAGCGATAGATGGATAATCTGTTTTGGTCATATTGTTTGCCATAGTGAGAGAAGGAGTTGATGTCATTGCACCAGAAAGCAGACCTAAAATATCTAAGAAGTTCATCTTTAAAATGGTTCGGCATGTAAAAGTGATGATACCTAAAGAGACAATAAGTGCACCAAGCGCAAGGACGATAGGCAAGATACCATTGTTTTCTAATGATTCTACAAGATACTTTCCTGCATTGGTTCCAAGCGTTGCTATGAAGATAAGCTGTCCGAGTGTTTTTAAAAGCGTGGTTGAATGTGGAGAAAGGTTCCATACGATAGGTCCAACACGCCCTAACCTTCCAAGTACCAACGCCGTAATCAAAATACCACCCACAAAACTAAGTTTGATAGCACCTACACCTGGGATATAAAAAGGGATACTTCCAAGTAAAATACCAAAAACAACACCTAAAGAGATAGGCAAGAAGTCTGCTGCAGGGTATTTTAGAAGGTCATTACCAATAAGTTTTGTCACTTTTTCAGTATAGGTTTCAGGTGCAACGACATAAAGTTTATCACCAAGACGCAATGTAAGGTCGGGGTATGCAGGAATATCAATACCTGCACGTCTTACTTTGGTAATGACTGCACGTAAAGACTTCAGCTCTTTAATCATGCCAATTTTTTTACCTACGATCTCTTTGTTTGTTGTAAGAAGTCTTAAAACCGCCATATTGTCTTGGAACTCATGTTCTTCACCGATTTCTTGTCCTAGAACGATACTAAGGTTTGCCAGTTGTTCATCTGTGCCTGCAACCCTGATAACATCACCATAGCTTAGTGAAACATCGTCAGTAGTGTGGTCAACATGCCCATCAGACGTCATACGCTCAATGACAGTAGACGTCATACTCTCGATTTTAGATTTTTTGATTTCTGTATTTTTAAAATTTTCATTTGTAATACGAAAATTTCGAGTATGAATGTCAGGAAAACGTACTTTTTGACTTGATTCATACGCTTCAACTTCTTTTTGCAAATCAACACGAAAGAGTACAGGAAGCACACGGATAAATAATACTGTTGCTACGATGCCAAAAGGATAGACAAGACCAAAGATAACTGAAGTGGTCGCTGTGTGTTTAATCTCTAATGCTGCCGCAAGCGCTGGAACAGAAGTGAGCGCACCTGTAAAGATACCGTCAACAATCGTTTTTGGCATATCAAAAAAGTATCCAAATCCAAAAATGATGACAAAAAGCAACACTAAAAGGGCGGTTGCAATAAGGTTGAGTTTAAGTCCTTCGTGTTTGATCGTATCAAAAAAACCAGGACCAGACTGAAGTCCAACGGCATAAATAAAAATAGCAAGTCCAAAGTACTGAAATGCATCAGAAATAACCATGCCATAATGCCCTGCGATGAGCGCAACAATAAGCATTGCAGTTACATCAAGCGAGAAGCCTCTGACTTTGATATTGCCTAAGATATAGCCAACAGAGATGATGGCAAAGAGGTAGAAAATTTCATTATTAATCATAAAAAATAGTGCCTTAAAAGAATTAAGCAATTATACCTTAATTTTTGGTGTGACTTTTAAGGCACCCATCACTTAAAAGTCTTTTTCTATTTTAAAGGCATCGAAGATAATGTCTATAGCTGACATACGTGCACCGTGGTTGGTTGCATCGAGTATCTCACCATCGTTGTAGCCAAAGTCGCGCAAGGCTTGAACATCCGAAGCGTTGACATCATGAGGAGTACGAACGGCTTTAAGTACAAAAAGAAGCATCGCCTTTTCTTTGGCATCTAGCTTTGCATCGTTGGGATTGGCGCGCATCGCTTCAACATCTTTAGGTGTCCATCCGAGCATATTAATTAAAATAGAAGCGTTAAAGTCAACGCAGTAGCTACAGTTATTTTTATCAGAGATAAGCATACGAATAGAAGCGAGTAAAGGCATTGAAAGGCTTTTTTGCTTTACCATGTAGTATTCGATGAAACTCATTTGCTGTTTGATGAGCTCAGGGCTTGCACTAAAAATCTGTGCAGAGTTGCTGACACGTCCTCTCATGGCTTCTATTTTTCCATAGAGTTCTGCGAGTTCACCTGTGGCATCTTCTGGTTTAATCGTTTGAATAAGTGGCATAGTTTCTCCTAATGGTTTAGAAATGTTTGAATGTTTTGTGCAACGAGGCGAATAAGTGCTGTGCGTGCTTCAACACTTGCCCATGCAACATGGGGTGTTATGATGAGTCTTTCGTGATGCTTCACTCTTAAGAGTGGATGTCCTTTTTGCATAGGTTCTGCTTCTAAGACATCAAGTCCTACATAAAGCTCTTTTTCGTCAATGATTTTTGCAAGGGCTACCTCATCGATGATACCACCACGCCCCACATTGACAAGCACAGTTCCCTCTTTCATGCTTTGTAAGGCTTTCGCATCGATAAGCCCTTTTGTTTGAGTATTGAGTGGTGCATGAATAGTGATGATTGAACAGGTTTGAAGCATCTCTTCTAAAGAAACACGTTTATACAGGGCGTCATTATTGGCACCGCTTGTTGAATGGTAAACCACCTCTGCTCCAAATGCTGTAGCAATCTTCGCAACCTCTTTACCAATCGTTCCAAGTCCTATAATACCCCAGCGTTTTCCTTTGATTTCCCAAAAAGAACGTTCAATATGCGTAAATGTTGGAGCACTTACCCAGCCACCCTTTTTAACAAAGTCATCATAATAGGTAGCATGACCAATAAGATTAAGGGCCAACATGATGGTGGTTTGCGCAACAGATGCAGTTGAGTAGCCTGCCACGTTTTTTACAGCGATTCCCTTTTGGCTCGCATAGGCTAAATCAACATTGTTTGTTCCTGTCGCAGTGACACAAATGAGTTGTAGGTTTGGGCATCCATCCATGACAGCTCTATCAATAACGACTTTATTGGTCAGTACGATATTCGCATCTGCGATGTGTGCAATACACTCTGATGGTGCTGTTGTTTGGTATGTGTGAAACTCTCCAAAAGATTTAAAGAGACTTAAGTCTATATCGTCTCCCATGGTTTGTGCGTCTAAAAAAACGATCTTCATGCATTAATCCTTTTTAAGTAATGGTATCCATTCATCAAGTGTTAAAACACGACTAAAGCCAAAGGCTTGAGCAACCAAAAAAGAGCGGTGTAACTCTTCTGCGCTCACCTCGCCTGCACTATTGGAGAAAGCAAGAGTTCCGTTGGCGTCGCTTAAAAATTCCACATTATAGCCTAGTTGTGAAGCATCGCGTGCTGTTGCATCACAGCAGTTTTGGGTCATATAGCCTACGATAGTCACCGTATCAACGCCCATGCTTCTTAGGCGGTAGTTTAAGTCGGTTCCCGCAAATGAACTGGCATGATTTTTCTCAATGTAAAGGTCAGGTTTTATCTTTTTGATCTCATCGTGAAATTCCCATAAGTGGCTTCCTCTCACAAATGCGCCTGCATTTTCTTTGAGACTGGTATGTTGCACAAAGACAGTTAAAACGCCCTCTTCTTGGGCTTCTTTGATAGCTGTTTTAATTTTTTCAAAACTTTGCGGTGGATAAGTGATGGGTAAAGCACCACCCTCAAAATACTCATTTTGGACATCAACAACGATAAGAGCTCGTTTCATAAAACCTCCTTGACTGTTTGGTCAAGTGGCATTGTAGCAGTTCTTGACTGATTAGTCAAGTGTGTGAAAAATATGCTATAATCACCCCAATTATAAAGGAATTACAATGGAAACGACACGTGACAAACTTATCAATGCAACCTTTGACGGGGTTTTTTCACATGGCTATCAAGGGGCGTCACTCTCGGACATCTTAGCCAAAGCAGGCGTGCACAAAGGCTCGATGTACCACTTCTTTGCCAATAAAAAAGAGATGGCTTTAGCTGCGATAGAAGAAACCATACTCAAGCGAAATATGGAAAAATACCGCTATGTTGAAACGCACACGAGCGGCTTTTTGGAAGAGTTTTACACCCGCTTACGCGACACATCCGCAAGAGACTTCAAACGAGGATGCCCTATTGCTAACATCGTGCAAGAGATGTCCAACATCGATGAAGATTTTAATGTGTTGATGAAGTCCATTTATGGGGCATTCCGTGCTAACATCAAATCTATTTTAGATAAAGCCATAGAAGTGGGTGAGATGAAACCCTGCGATACCACCAAACTCGCACTCTTTATCACCTCAACCATTGAAGGAGCCATCCTCGCCGCCAAAGCGAGTGGAAATGAGCAAGATTATGTGGATGTGATAGAAGAGTTGATTGTGCATATTGAGGGGAAACGTATTTAAACTTTTCTCCCTGTTAGCAAGAAAATAGGATACTCCCCATAAGGCTTTTTGGCAATGCTCACAATTTCGATGCTGACATCCTCAAAGCCTGCTTTTTGAGCTAAAGCGGCAAACTCCTCTTGGTCAAAACCAAAGTGAAAAACACCCATATCTTCAGTGTGAAAGGTGCCATCTTCTTTGTCTAAATCCGCTAGAGCGATGGTGCCACCACTGTTGAGCATGCGGTGAAATTTTTGAAAGAGTGCAAGTGTATCTTTAACGTGATGAATGGTCATCGAGGAGATGATGCCATCAAATGTTTCATCAAGCTCATGTGTCACGAGGTCAAGCTCTAACATCGCAAGTTCACAGGCAAGGGTGTCTTGTTTAGCGCGGAGTTGCTCGTTCATGGAAGGTGAGACATCAACCGTGGTGATCTTTTTTACATGAGGGGCAATTTTGGCGGTCAAAAGCCCTGTTCCAGAGCCAAAGTCCATCAGATGCGTTGTCGTTTTATCGTAAGAGAGTTTGTTTAAGATAGCGTCAGCGATGTTGGTGACATTATCAACACGTGCAGGTTCTTTTTCATAGACTTTTGATTTTTCGTGAAAATAGTCTTTTGGGGTTTGCATCAATGTCCTTTGAAGTGGATAAGTGAGTATAACACACGCATTTGGCGAAGAAAATTAACCTTAAAAACTATATGCGATCTTTGTGCTTTGGTTTAACCCAATACAAACGACGTATACCCCACAACTCGGCTAGCATCTCCCGTGCGTGCAAAACTGGTGCGGTAGTCTAAAAAGTGTGCTTTTAGATGATGCGAAAGTGCACTGTGTACCATCGCTTTCACACCCGTCAGTCCACACGCTTCACAGCCGTGTGAGAGGGCGTGAATATCCAAATGAGTGATAGCATTGATGCAGAGATTGTCCAGTTTGTTCGCCTCAACTTCGGTGTGAAAATGGCTTAGGTCGGTGCTGATGACGACAAGCGTTTTTTCATCCAGCAGTAGTTCATCGATGAGCAGTGAAAGTTCACCATGAGTGATGTCACCATAGACAATTTCAACGACATGGGTCTCTTTAAAATAGTGCCTAATAAAGGGCATTTGCACTTCAGTGGAGTGTTCCTCATGTGCCATGGGATGAAAGTCTAAAAAGGCAAATTTTTTCTGCAAAGCATGGCTATAGTCTAGGTCAATTTTGATTTCGCCACACGGTGTATGGTATGCCTCAAAAAGGGCGATGGAAGCACCGGCAATGTAGATGCGATGACTAGGACCTAGAACAACGACACGCTCTATATCAGGGCGTTTTGAAGCAGCATAGTGGTAGGCAATATTGGCGGTATAGCCGCTGTAAATGTACCCTGCGTGAGGCACAATAAGTGCGCGAGGTAAAACATCTAGCTTTGTTTCTGGCATCTCTTTATCAAAATGGGCAATGTAGTGTTTGATTTCACTGCAACTATCGGGGTAAAACATGCCAGCAACGGCACTTTTTCGATATTTAGTCATCAAAAACTCCTACGAGTTTGGTTTTACAGTTGGGGCAGCATCCCTCAACAAGGTAGTTTTCGGTTACTTCAAAACGGTGGCGTTTTATCAAAATCGTGTGGCACTTGGTACATTTTGTTGGGTTTTCAAGCCCGACATTGCCGATGTAGATGTGTTTAAGACCTGCCTGTTGACCGATGGCTTCAGCACGCTTGAGTGTTTCTAGAGAGGTTGCGGGAAGCCCTTGTTCGTGGTAATCAGGATGAAACGCACTAATGTGCCACGGTGTCTCTTCTCCTAGCTCTTTAGCAATAAACGAAGCGATGGCAGTTAGTTCCGCATCCGAGTCATTTTTACTAGGAACTATGAGGCTGGTCACTTCCACCCAGATGCCATTGCGTTTGAAATGTTTGAGGTTTTCCAAAATAGTTTCTAGTCCACCACCGAGTTCTTTTTTGTAATAGTCATGGTTGAACGATTTGAGGTCAACATTGGCAGCATCGATGATGCCCACCATATCATCTATCACTTCAGAGGATTCAAATCCGTTGGTCACAAAGATATTTTTGATACCCTTTTCATGGGCTAGGATGGCGATGTCTTTTGCATAAGGATAAAAAATGGTTGGTTCGTTGTAGGTGTACGCGATGGACGCACATTCGTATTTGAGTGCCATCTCAACGATGTGTTGAGGCGCAAAGTACTCTTTAGACTGTACCGTTTTTTCTTGTGAAATACTCCAATTTTGACAAAAGGGGCACTTGAAGTTACAACCAATGGTGCCTAGTGAAAATGCTCTGGTATCGGGTAAAAAATGGTACAGTGGTTTTTTTTCCACCGGGTCAACGTGCATAGCGACAGGGTGGCCATAAACAAGATTTTTGATGACACCATTTACATGTTTGTTGACACCACAAATCCCTACTTGCCCCTCTTTGAGATGGCAATAATGCGCACATAGTAAACACACAAGACGTGTACCTTCAGCTTTAAAATAGTCCATTATTTCACCTTTTCGACCTTGTATCGCCAAATATCAGGATGGCTCTCTAAACAGCTAGATTCTAACCCCGCTTTTTGACACAGATGTGAAAAGAAAAGCTCAAAAGTAGGAAGTTGTTCCCATACTTGAGGTAAAAAAGTTGCTTTTCGACTCCCTTTTTGAAGAATGATGCCATCCACATTCACATGAATTTTAGATTTTAAATCCGCAAGATCACGATACTCAACCACCTCAGGTACACTGAGTAGCGAGACTTCAATATGAACGCGTGAAAATTCTGCAAGGCTGAGCGGATAAAATCTAGGGTCTTCAAATGCAGCAGCTTGAGCATTGTGAATAAGATCATCTAAAAATGCTCTATGTGCAATCAAAGATCCAATGCAGCCTCGAAGCTGGTTATCGAGTGTGAGCGTTACAAAGGTCGCCTTGGGTTTAGCAAATTCGGGATAGAGTTCCAATAGAGCTTTTCTATCAATAGTAGAAGTATGGTTAAAGCCATCTTGGATGGCATGTTTAGCAATATCTAGGATCACGTTTTGCATGGCGCCTCCTTTGCAGAACATTATTATATGATAAAATGGCTAATAGGTTATACAAAAAAGGAGTTTAGATGCTGATGGCGATTTTGCAGCACACCCCTGTATGGGTTTATGTACTGTTTGTAGCACTGTTAGGATTAGGATGGATGCAGAGTCGTGATCGTGTTGTGCCCTATTTTAAGGCGTTTGTATTGCCATGTATGATGGTACTTTTTTCTATGTATGGTGTTGCATCTGCTTTTGGTATGGGTATTGGTGTGATTGCATGGAGTATCGGTATGATGATCGTAATGGCACTGGGTATTCGTATAAAAACGTTTTACAATGCAATTTATATAGAAGAGCGCAATGCCTTTGCGATAAAAGGAAGTTGGCTTTGGCTAGGTCTTATGATGGTTATTTTTTGGTTAAAATTTGCGGTAGGTGTAGTGCTTGCAAGAGAGTTAAAAATCGTTTCTGAGCCTTGGTTTATTCTAGGGATTAGTCTATTTTATGGGTTGCTTAGCGGTATTTTTTTAGTACGTGTGATTATTTTATGGAAAATCAAAAGCATACAGGTAAAACATTAACACTGTTTTGCTAGACTATCGTATGATTTTTAAGGAGTGATGGATGAAACAATGGATAGTAGCAGTCGTCTGTATAGGTCTTTTTTCAGGCTGTAGCATGAGTTTTAATTATAATTTTTGGAGCCAGAAAGCACCCGAAACGCCACCTCCTGCTGCGGTAAAAGAAGTCAAAATAGCGCTTCCAAGTACAGTTTTGATGTATGATTTAGATATTACCGATCGTCCTTATACTAGCCTTGGTGAAGTAAGTGCGAGTATGACGAAGCTCAATCCATGGGGTGAAGAGCCAACACAAGCTCAAGTAGAAGCTAAACTCAAAGAAGAAGCGGTGAAAAAAGGAGCGGATGCACTGATCTTTGTGCGTTACACCAAACTGGGTGCTTCATGGAACCGCCTCAGTGGCATCGAAGGCAAAGCTCAAGCCGTTAAATTCACACGATACTAATCATGACCAATAAAAATCTTTTTTTCTTTTTACTCTTTTTAGCGATGGTCGCATGGGGTGGTTCATGGGTCAATGTGAAAGTTTTAGGGCATTATGTCAGTGCTTTTGAGATGATCTTTTTGCGTTTTGGCATTACTGCTATTACGATGGTGCCTATTATTATCTGGTTGAAGCATTCATTTAAAATTGACCTGAAAAGCTTTGGCTTAGTGATCTTAGTAGCGCTTGCATTGATTTTTTACAACAAATACTACTACCTCGGCACAAAATTTGGTACAGCCTCTTTAGGTGGAGCGATGGTCACAACGATGATTCCGATCTTAACCTTTATTTTGCTTGCATTGATGGGAGTAAAAAAGGTGAGTTCTAAAGACTTGTTTGCCCTTGGTTTAGGCGCTGTGGGTGTTTTGACGATGTTGCACATTTGGACGTTTGATTTAGCGCACATCTTGGTCATTCAAAATCTTTACTTTTTTCTAGCGGCTATTTTATGGGCTATTTTGACGATTATCAGCTCAAAATCAACGAAAATTTCACCCATAGTTTTTACGTTTTATATGTATATTGTCACCGTTGTACTAGATTGGGCGTTGTTTGTAGATGTGAGTGCCATCCCTTTTGCATCATTTGATAGTATCTTTTGGATTAACACAATTTTGATCTCCCTCGCTGCTTCCACCTTTTCCAATACGATCTATTTCTTAGGGATTGAAAAATTAGGTGCAGCAGAGGTAAGTTCATTTGTCTTTTTAGTCCCATTTTCAGCCATAGGACTAAGTGCTATCTTCTTAAATGAAAAAGTTGATTTCTTCATCATCATTGGAACAGTTTTAACGCTTTATGCGGTCAAACTGCTCAATAACATTACAATTTTAAAGCGACGCCAAAAAAGCGTTTGATACTCTCTAAATGGCGATCCAGCCCTTCAAAGCTGTGGTTGCCACCCTCTTCTACAACCATTTTTGCACCTTCTAAAACATCCACGGTTTCTTCATAGTCTAAGACCTCATCCCCTTTTTGAAGTAACACAAGCAGGTTATCAAGGTTTGGCTCTTCAATTTCATAGCTTTCTAACATATCAAGATGGGATTCATTCCATTCATAGGTTGAGTTGTCATAATAACTCACACCATGCCCAATGGCTCTCTTAAGTGTTTCAGGCGCATTGATGGCTGGGTTGATAAGGACAGCTTTGAGGTTGTATTTATCGCTCAGGTAGAGTGAATAATATCCACCAAGGGATGAGCCCATAAGATAAACAGGTTCATTGTCTTGATACGATTCGATGAGCTCACTGAGTGTCTTAATCGCAAGATCAGGAATCGTAGGTAAAGATGGGGCAATAAAACGAATCTTGTTTTCTTGACAATAAGCACGAAGCATTTTTGCTTTGCTTGCCTCGCCACTCGAGCCAAATCCGTGAATGTAGATAATCATGATTTTACCTTTTAATGAATAAGGTAGAGTATAGCAAAAGTTTCGTTAGGCTATAATACGCGTAATTACTAAACGAGGTTTACATGAAATTACAAGAATTAGAAGCACGAAAAATCATCCTAATGGTCATGGGTGACAAGCGGCCCCTTACAAAAACAGATGAAGAATTGGCACTGCTTCTTAAAAAAAGATTGACTAAAAAAGAGTGTGAAGTGCTTAATACAGAAGTTTCTGGCAAAGATAAAGAAGTAACCATGCGTGAACAAAAAATCGATGCAGTGCGTTATGAAGCACTCAAAGCAAGTGCGATTAAAAAGATGAAAAATGAGTCTGTACATGGGGACTTTTTCTATACGAAAGGTGAATAAACGATGGAACATTTTGAAGTCATTGACAGTGTTTGTACCTACTGTGGCGTTGGTTGCGATATTGCTGCGAATGTTAAAGACAATAAAATTCACAGCATTTTTGCGCACCCTGAAGGTGTGGTATCTGAGGGAAACTTATGTGTGAAAGGTAAATACGGTTATGAATTTGTTGATGCGCCAGATCGTCTTAGAATTCCACGTATTCGTAAAAGCTTTTTAGCGAAACATCCAGCTATTCAAGCAAAAATTGCTTCAACATTGGTAGAGCTTGATGAAACATGGGTTGAAACAACCCTAGATGGCGCTACCACAGCTGCCGCGATGAAACTTCAAGAGATTCAGTCAACGTATGGACGAACCAGCGTCTGCTCTATCGGTGGAGCAAGAACCTCATGTGAAAGTTCCTATTTGCTTCAAAAATTTACCCGTCATACGCTTAATTCTCCACATGTCGATAACTGTGCGCGCATTTGCCACTCTCCGAGCCTTAAAGGTATGCGAACGACTATCGGTGAAGGTGCGGCAACCAACCCTTACAATGACATTTATAATGCCGAGTTTATGATTGTTTTTGGCTCGAATACCACTGAAGCGCATCCGATTATCTCCAATCGCATTGTTGATGTAGCAGGGAAACACGATAATTTAGCTGTGTTTGATGTGCGCGAAATCACCTTGCACCGTTTTGCCAAGTACAAAGGTATTATTCCGCATGAGTCAAATCTGTTAGTGCTGAATATGATGGCATATGTCATCATCACTGAAGAGCTTTACAACGAGCATTTTTTAGCTGATCGTACCAAAGGATTTGAGGCATTTAAAGAGAAGATTTTAAATGACCCGTATGCAAATCCAAAGTATTTTGAGCACATAGAAGGCTATGAGTACCTCAGTAAGCTCATCCCAAAAGTAGCACGTGAATATGCTCTTAAAAAGTCGATGATTTTCTGGGGACTAGGAGTTACTGAACACATTGATGGCTCTTACGCGGTGATGGCGATAACCCATTTAGCGCTTATGACAGGGAATGTAGGAAAAACAGGTGCAGGTCTTATGCCACTACGTGGGCAAAATAACGTTCAAGGCGCTTGCGATATGGGTATGCTTCCGTACTATGACCCAGATTATCAAACACCAAAAGAGATCGGTTTGATGACACCACAATTAGTGGATGAAATGATTGATGGTCGCATTAAAGCGGTGATTAATATGGGTGAAGATCTCACTCATGTTCATCCGAATAGCAACAAAGTCAACCGTGCGCTTGATAATGTTGAGTTCATCATGGTGCAAGAGCTGTTTATGACTGAAATTGCCAATCGTGCTGACATCATCATTGGTGTGAAATCCGCTTATGAAAAAACAGGTGTTTATGTTAATGCTATGCGTCGTCTTCACCTCTCACAACCGCTTGTGAAGTCTGATTTACCCGATGATTGGGAAGTCATCAAACTGCTCGATAACAAAATGGGCGGAAGTTATGCTTATGAAGATTCCAAACAGATTTGGGATGAAGTACGAGAAGTAGCTTACAGACGTTTTTCAGGAGCAAGTTATAACAGACTCGAGCGCCACCGTGTTCGTGGACTTCAATGGCCTGTACATACTGAGGATACGCCTATTTTACATCAACTCGACTTTAGAACCGAAGATGGCTATGGTGAATTTCACTACCACCAGTATGAGCTCCGCGGTATGGTAGAAGAGATACGTGAAAAAAGACTTACGGGCTATCATCTTACTACGGGAAGAACCCTTGCCCAGTATAACAATGCCTCTCAAACCAGCCGTAGCGAAAGACTCAATAAGCGTTATGATGAAACGGTTTTACTCGTGCATGAAGAGGATGCAGCTGACTTTACCAGTGAAAAAGTTATCTTAAAAACAGCATTTGGACAAAGTGAACCGCTAACAGTAAAATTGACTGACAAAGTTCAACCTAAAACACTTTTCTGTACTTTTCACCATGCTAAATCGAAAATAAACAATCTTTTTGGTGATAGATGTGATGAATTCGTTTTAACTGCAGCATTCAAGTCGATCAAAGTAGAAGTTATAAACGTTTAAAGTGGCTAGATTCTAGCTGCTTTAAATGGTAAGTTGGGGGGGATTAATATAAAAAGTGGCCGAGAGAGAGGGATTTGAAAAGCACTAATTTTCTATATTATACATTTTATAAAATAATCATCAAAATAGCCTATTTTAGGCTTTAAGAAAACTTTATCAATTTCCAATAATATGTTATTATTCCAATAAAAATTAAAATCTTGTGGGGAATAAGTGGGGAAGATTTTAATAAATTATGGATTATTGAAAAATGGCAAAAAGAGAAAAAACGCAGTTTAGTGGCGTATATTATATAACAACTATCACCAATGACAAAGAAGACAAAATCTATTATATTCGGTATCGAGATGGCAATAATCAAGCCAGAGAGATAAAAGTTGGGAAGTATAGCGAAGGTGTACGTGCAAATTACTGTAATCAAAAGCGAAATGAGATCCTCACAAAGCAACGTTTAGGCGAAGATCTTCCAGCAATCGCTGTTAAAAAGAAAAAGCATATCATAACGTTAGATACGGCCGCAGAAAAGTTCTTCAAAGAACGTGAGATGCAAAATAAAGATAATGCTCATACCCAATCAAAATACAATAATTGGATTGCTCCAGTACTTGGTAATATGGATATTGATTTAGTTGGGCTTGAAGAAGTAAGAGGACTACAAGAGAGCCTGGTGAAAAAAGAGTATGCAGCAGCCACGATTAACTTCACGATCAATCTTTTACACGCCATCGTCAATTATGCAATTGAAAATAAACTATCAACGACTGTTCATAATCCCACAAAAAAGCTCAAGCAATTAAAAGTCGATAATGCTCGAGATCGATATTTGACAAAAGAAGAGTGTCAGAGGCTTTTAGAGGCTGTTGAAGATGAATCGGTACTCAGACTATTTGTACGACTGAGTTTGAGCACTGGAGGGCGATTAGAGACGATCTTGAGTATATGCAAAAAAGATATTGACTTCTCTAACAAAACAATTGCGCTAAAGGATCATAAAAACGTTTCTTCGTATCGTGGATTTATCAATGATGATCTTACGAATTATTTGACTGAATATTGTAAAGATCTAAAACCAAATGATAAGTTGATCACGATGCCAGTACGTACGCTTAGAAGACAATTATCAAATATCTTCACAGATCTTTTTAATGCTGATCTAGATAAAAACGATAGAAAAAATAGAGTCGTTATTCATACTTTGAGACATACATTTGCGAGTCTATTAGCGATCCAGGGAACACCAATATTTACGATTCAAAAGCTAATGAATCATCAAGATATAAAGACGACTCTCCGTTATGCTAAATTGAGTCCAGAGAGTGGGAGAGAAGCTATAAAGACACTTGGATTGTAATGCAAGAGATCTAAGATGCAACGAGGCTACGATAATATTGATAATAAGTTTAAAAAAATCAAAAAGTTGAAATATTGCAGATAAAGGATGGACAAGTTGGCTAAAAAGACAAGTTCCACACTTTTACGAGAAAAAATGCCATTAAGACTAGGCCTTCCACCAAAAGCTTCTTCTGTAACTATCCAAAAAGTCATGAAAGCGAATAAGGCAAAGGATACTAAGCCTGAGATAATATTAAGAAAAGCTTTGTGGGCACATGACATCCGTGGATATAGATTGAACTGGAAGAAAGTACCTGGTACTCCTGATATAGTCTTTCTAAAGAGGAAAATAGCCATTTTTGTAAATGGGTGTTTTTGGCACAGATGTCCAACTTGTAATCTTTCTTTACCAAAGACAAATACAGAGTTTTGGGAAACAAAGTTCAAAAGGAATATTGATAGGGATCAATTAAAACTAAAGAGGCTTGAAGAACTTGGATGGACAGTTCTTGTCATATGGGAATGTCAAATCAAGAACGACCTTGGGTATCAAGTCTTAAACGTCAAAAATCTAATTTCAAAGTCATCTTATTGATAATCAAAAACGGCTTAAGGTACCACCATCAAAGATATATAAAATATTTCTCAACTGTTTTCTTCCACGTTGTATTGTTCAACACTTCTTTATAAGGATTTTGAATCACAATGGGCTCATAGCCACTACTGCTCATCTCAGATCTCTTTACTAGATATAAATAATATTTATCTTGTTTTATTTTCGCAACCTCTATCTCATTCTTTGACCAATAAAACGATTCGTTATCATCATATGACTTCACTTCAATATGTTTATCTAAAAATATAGAAGTATCTGTTTGATAAGACAAAATATCATAGCCGGCACTTGTGTCTTCTTCGGAAACAATCTTTATATTTGAACAATTTGGATGTCCACTTCTTCTTTCTCTTTCATATTTTAGAACAAATTCTTCTGCCTCCATACCCATGCTTTTTTGCACTTGATGTAAGTGTTCTAGGCTTTTCAAAGATCGATTTTTGATCTTTGACTTCTCTATAAGAGGAATTACTGTTTCAATAAACCATTCTTGAAACTCACTTTGAACTACTAGATGATTAGGGATCAGGTTATCTCTGGACAATAAGCCTAAATTGATTAATAGGTTTCTCAATGCTGAGAAATCTAGTTCGATTAGATGATTCAAAAGTGAGATAACTTTAGAAGTATTGTCGTAATAAAAATTATCACTATTTATAAAGTCGTGCAATACTTTGTCCTTTGAAAGTTGCGAAAACAGCAATGTCATAAAACCTTCAATAGATTTGTCTAATTCGACAGTTTTACGTAAGGATATCACACCATTATTATTTGCTATCACACCTACATATTCTAACAAAACGACTACTCCCTCAAACGATACACTGAAGGAAAACTCCTTTGAGGAACAGGCATGCCGTAGATCTGCATAACTTGCCTGAGCATTTGATAATAGTCTTACAATATATATGATCTGGCTTTTAGTACCAAGGTTATCAAGGCTCAGGATTTTTTCTATCATGATAGTCCCTGATTATAGCCCTTATATCATCCTTGTCGCCGTCATTTGAATCTTCCATGTTCATATTCAACAAGGGGATGTCCTCATTTTCTATTAATTCCAACATCCTTTGTTCTTTTTCTAATATCCTTTTGTGAATAGTCTCATCAACTGAGTCTTTTGACAATAAATAATAGTAGTTGACGATATCCTTATCATCCAATCCATACCGGTGTACCCTGTCCTTTGACTGCATATACATAGATGCATTAAAGTTCTTTTCCAAATATATCGCATTATGACAAGCCTTGTGCAGTGAGATAGACTCACCTACAGCAAATGGATTGGCGATTATCACTTTAAAAGGAGAATCGAGGTTGTGAAACTTTTCGATTATCTTTTCTCGGGTCAATATTTCTTCTGGAGTATCATCATTTTCGTTAGGTGTCCCCCCATAAAGTAATTCACTTTTTATTCCTAAGCCATTAAGATATGTCTGTAGGTCAAAGATGTTTTGGACAAAGATGGTCCAGATGATGACTTTCCCATCTGGACCATTCTTCATGAATATTTTTTCCAAAAGCTCTTTGATAAGTAAAAACTTAGGCGGTATCTCATCTTGTGGATTATACGATCTGATTAGTTGCATGACCTCTCTATCGTCTATGCCCAAATCATTAGACATATCTTCATCTAGATACTCATCTAATGCTCTGTTCAATAACTTTGGATTAGTGATACATTGCATCAAACGAATCAACTTAGCCTTTTGTAATTTATCGATAAAGCCATCTGACTTTGTCGTGTTTTCAAAATAATCGACATACCTTTTTTCTATATATTCATAGATCGTCTGTTGCGTCTTGCTCATTGGCACCTTGATAGGTTCATTTTCGATTGCATCAGGTAACCCCAGGTCAGACTTTTTTACTCGAATAAAAAAAGGTGAGATATTCTCAATCAATATGCCTATGTCTTGTTTTGCCTTTGGTGTCTTTTCTTCTGATAAGACCTGTAAGTAGTTAACAGGAAAACCTATTACATCTTTTGCCGGCCAGATAAATTTATAAAGGTTATACAGATCTTGATAACCATTAGGTGCTGGTGTCCCTGTCAGCACAACTCGCGAAGTCGCATATTTTGCAATAGAAAGAATGGCCTCGGCTTGTTTCCCTCCTGTGACATTTTTTATCTTATGAGCCTCATCCAAGACCACCATTACCTTGTTTCGCCTAAGATATGCTTTTATATTCTCAATGTCCATATCACTTGAAGCACTTTGATATGAGATCAGTGTTATTTCTGTATAGTTATCAGAATAGAAATGTGTTTTCCTCGTATCTGGCGTCACTCCAACTAGTTCCCTGACAGTTGTGTACCTACCAAAACATTCTTGATATTCTTTTTTCCAAGGAGCAAAAGCTGCCAATGGACAAATAATCAAAAGTCTATCGACATGCTTATGGTTCTCAGTTGGAAGACTCTTAAGATAGGTATATGCGCTATATACGATCGAGGTCTTTCCTGCACCTGGGACAGAGAAGTTACATGCATTTTGTGAAAAAGCAAGATGGTAAGATGAAAGAAGTTGCAGATCATATAGCTCACGTTTCAAATTTTTCTCGATTACTGTTGTGAACTCCCTAAAGTCGTTACTTTCATGTTCGTTATTTCGGATGTTTTTTGCTTTTACTGAAAAATCAGTGAAGTCCTCATTTTCTTTGTCCATCTCTTGCACAAAGGTCTGAGCTTTTTCTGTTTTTGTATACTGTATATCAAATTTGTCTAGCAGCCTCAATATCGCACTATATTGCTTTTCTTCATTATCATATTCATTAGGCTGTTCTTCCGTACTGAATGGAATTAAGATCTTGTCTTCATCATCAAAAGACGCGCCAATGCTTTCAAAATTAGATCTTGCTCGTCGTTTTTCCCTTATTGATCCTAGATCACCCAAAATAGTGAAAGCATTATCTACTGCATCGATCTGTACACTCATCTTTTTAATCTTTATGGTCGATAATCTTGATAAATTCCTCAGCTATCTTCCTGATTTCATGGCTGATATTTCTTATCTCTTCTCCTCGAAAAGCACCGATATCAGTGTTTATGGACAACAATGTTCGTTTAGCTCTCTCTAATAACTCCATTGGTGCATTTACTTCTTTTTGGTCATCTAAATCTCTTTTTGTCCTTCCGATATTCTCTTTCATTGAAGGTTCGACAGCTTTTTTCCAATCACTATCTCTACCTTTAATGATATCCTCTAGTCTTTCACTTGGCCTCTCTGCCCTAAGCTCCTTCAAAGACTTTTCATTATCATTTATCGGTTCTATTTTTTCATAATATCTTTTTACAAACTCATCCCAGACTCTTTTGTGATTGAAAAAGCCTTGGCCTTTTGCAGGGTTTCCTATATCCCTTATATTATGAGCGGTTCTAAAGCCAGCTCTAATGTAGTCAAAATATATGTTTTTCAGGTCGTCAAAATCCTCTGGCTTTGGCTGCCAGTCTCTTCCTATTATTCCTTTTCCAGTTGTTTGTTTCTCTAGATACCCTCGTAAGTCAACAAATGGACCTTCGACTGTCTCTTCGTTCAATCTAGTATACATACCATCATATCCATATGTATGGAGATATTCCTCCATCAGATCAAGGATATCTAGGTAGTTTTTAATGTCTGATGGATGTTTTCCCATCATCTCTGCTATTTCATCGTTAGTGAAATCATTGGATAGGTCTTGACATTTTAAATACTGTTCAATAGCATTGTAATCAACCTTTTCATCGACTCCCATCTGATACATTGTCTCAAGCTTTCTGATCTCTTTTGGATTGGACTGTAATGTCTCATCGAGGACAATAGCCTTAAAATAAGTAGGATTGCTTTTGGTCTTTTCTGCTATTTTCTTTAATAACATACATCGTCTATTCCCATCGATGACGACTCCATCCTGAGTGACTATCCCAAACTCTAACTGTCCATGTCGCTCGATGTCTTCCATAGTGACTTTGTTCCTATTGACTTTTGAGTTCCACAAAAAATCAACAATCAGTTTTTCACCTTCTTTTGTGCTAGCATCTATTGGGCCATATTGCTTTTCATATGTTTTCACAAACGTACCTATACGACCATTATATTGATTAAATATCAAGAGGTCTACAGGTATCTCGTAGACGGGCATCTTTTGAACCTTTTTCATATAGTACAGTTCCTTACTTGAGTAGGGATTGTCTTTTTTCCTTTCAATAAGTTCTTGTATTTTTTGTGTTCTTAGATTGGCGTCCATATGTCATTCCTTGAAATTTTTAATTCATTCTAACAAAATAGCATTACTTGTTTAAATAGATTTCTTTCAGTTTATTCAACACATACGATCCAGCACCTATGACATAAGGTAACTGCTTAGGTTCTTTCTCCAATGTCACGACCCTCTCAATGTCTTTTTCTGTAAAAGTATTATCAATAAATGTTTTTACAGAATCCAGTAGTTCATATGGTCCCAATTCCATATGCTTTTTTCTCTCTTCTTCAGTCTTGCAATAAATTTGCTGGAATCTGTTTGCATCATCTAACTTTCCTTTAAACGATTCAATAAATTCTGCTATTGTTTTTTGATGTCTTGTTTGAAAAAAATCTAATCTGATTATAGGTTCAAATTTTTTAGCTTTACTCCCTTGGCTCTTATGTATTTCGACATCCCACCTATAGTCGTCTTTCTCAAAATCCGACCTATAGTTTGTCAGTTCTACTCTAAAAGTATTTACTATCAAATAAGGAATATGATATTTAAACAGGGCATTTGCTTTTTTAGGTTTCTCGGTATTTACATGAAAATTTTCAAAATTTAAGTTTACAAACTCTTCTACCCCTTTATTTTCAAAATGTATAGGTGTATACTTTTTAAGAATAGATAATTGATTGGCGTGTGCTATTGATTTAGCTATTGCAAATGACATAAGTGGAGGTACAGAGTTTCCTACAAGCATGTATTTTAAGCTTTTGCTTTTTCCATAGAACCTATAATCTAACGGGTAGCTCATAATACAACCGATTTCTCTTACTGTTGGGACTCTATATCTGTTTTCATTTGGTATATAAGGATATATCATTGACTCTCGCGAGCTACAAGACATTGTGGCCATAATAGTCCTAGATGGTTTGTCTAAGTTTTCTGGAAAGGACATTTTCCCCATATAGCCTTTGTCTTGCTTCATCCTTTTTGCTTTTTTCCATTCATACTCTGCTACTTCCATAATATAGTGATGATCTGTGATATCTTTGGATTTCATAGAAAATCCACGATGATTTGGATCTTGGATTGTTTTTTCTAAATGCTGCTTTGGTTGTCCCAAAGATTTTAAGATTTCGTTAACCGTACGAGCATCCCCTTCATTAAAAATGGCTTGTTCTGGTTCTGGAAAGTCTCCACAAAAATATCTTTTTCTATTTGAAGCAACCCCAAAGTATTTTGAGTTATAAACTTTTGAAGATGGATATTTGACTTGTAGGGTACCCTCGTAATCAATGCCTAGTTCTTTGTATGTATATTCATCTTTGATAAATGAGACTACATTCGGTACATTCTCTAAAACCCAATGCTTTAAAATAGAGCCTTTTTTCGTTTTTTTTCTGGCTATGATTCTTAAATATGCTTCAATCAACTTGATACCTAAGGATTTATCAGCTTTTCCTGATTTATTTGAGTTTGAAAAGGATGTGCAAGGTGGTGAGCCAATGATTATCTCAGTATCTGGAATAAGTTGATTGAACTCTTCATCAGATAGGTTGGATATCCTGATGACATCATCTCGGTATGTCTTTGCATTTGGATGGTTTGCGTGATGTGTAGTAACAGCTGGCTGCCACTTGTCAACAGCAAATACTATTTCGAACCCTGCTAATTTAAAGCCTTCTGAAAAACCACCACCACCACAAAAAAAATCTGCTACTTTATAGCATTTGATATTGGATTTAGTTGTTTTTTCTTGTAAGCTAGTGAAAAAAGAATCATTTGTAATCATGTGAGAATCTATGCGTGTCATTTTTGAATAAAGTTCTTTTATTAAAATTTTTAGACAGTTAAACTACTGAATAATACTATTTTATTTATAAAATACTTAAATGTACGTTTTCTCAAGATTAAGATGATTAATCTGCTAAAATATGTTACGATTGAATAGTATAATTGTATTCAGACACTTTATGTGAGGGGGCTTTTGTGAAAGTAATTCCTTTTGATGATTTGGGGCTATCTGATTTAATCGTGGATGCAATATATGAGGGAGGCAACGCTGAATCGTCTTTAGGAGATCCAATATCAAAGATATTACCCGGTGTAGGCAATATGGGTGGATTCCGAGCATCTGGACGAGGAGACGTCAAGAAATTTGTCGTCTTGTTTACAAGTGGAGAAGATAGAGATTGGCCTGATTCACTAGACATCAATACTGGAAAATTCATTTATTTTGGTGATAATAAAAAACCCGGACATGATTTACATGATACGAAGCCAAGAGGTAACATTATTTTAAAGAATGTATTTTGTTGGTTACACGCTACGCCTACAGAAAGAAAAAACATATCACCTTTTTTTATTTTTAAAAAAAATCCTATTGCAACCTCTGCTAGATCAGTTCAGTTTTTAGGTTTAGCAGTACCCGGGTTTCATGGATTTACAGCGACGGAAGACTTAGTGGCCATTTGGAAGGCAACAAATGGCCAGAGATTTCAGAATTATCGAGCCGTCTTTACAATTTTAGATGAAGCTATTATTTCAAGGGCTTGGTTGAATGATTTACTACAAGGTAACCTTGAGACGAAAAATGCACCAGTAAATTGGCTAAAATGGCGTAATAAAGGTAGCTATAAGCCATTAATGGCCGAAGCAACAACAACAATTAGATCTCTTGATAATCAAAAGCCAAAATCTCTTTCACAAGAAAAAATTCTTGAACAAATCTTTAATCATTTTAAAGATAATCCAGTCGCTTTTGAATCTTTTGCTGCAAAAATTTATAGTCTCCTTGATTCAAGAGTCATTATTGATGAGATAACACGTAAAACAATGGATGGCGGTAGAGATGCTATTGGAAGATATCTTATGGGACTTGAAGATGATCCTGTTTATGTTGAGTTCGCATTAGAAGCAAAATGTTATAAGCCAGGGTTAAATGGGGATAAGCCAAATACTGTAGGAGTCAAAGAAGTGTCGCGATTAATTTCAAGACTACGTCATAGACAATTTGGCGTACTTGTGACAACTTCTGCTATTGCTCAGCAAGCATATCAAGAAGTTCGAGAAGATAAGCATCCAGTAATTTTTATCAGCGGAAAAGACATCGTAGAAATCCTTATCAAAAAAGGTTATGATGAAAAATCAATATCTGTTTTTTTGGAAGAGTTCCCTTTATAAAAATACATAAGTAATGGAGTTCATAAATGCTTGATTGTCCACTATGTTCATGGCCGTTAAAAGCCGGTAAAAAAATGGTCTATTGTTATGATGATAGTTGTGGATTTCATATTAATTATACTCAAGAAGATCTTTTAAGAGATATCACTCAAAAAGAGGTAGAAGATCTGCTTATGGGCAAAATGATCGAGAGATTGATTCATCTGGATATTGATGCGCCCAATTTTATTGATTCAAAGGTCACTAAGCTTGAATCCCATATGTAAAGACGATTGCATCAAACTTTTATATAAAAATCTAAAGGTATAAGAATGGCTAAACTTACACCAAAAATTATCTATATAAGTGGCAAAGACTTTAAAGATTATGGGAAGCAGTATATATTACAAAGTGAATTAGATCGTTACTCTGATGAGTTTAAAGAGTATCTTGAAGAAATTGATGAAAAAATTAAAAAATTGAATGTTGAAAAATTTTATTTTGAATGTGAATGTCAGAGAGAAAATAAAGTACAATTGAATATAAGAAGTAAAAATATACTCGCACATTATCCAAATCAAAGCAATAATCATGCTGCAATTTGTACACTCAATGATAACGAAAAAGATGATTATCAAGTTGTTAATGAAAACATTTCAAGCGTATCTACATATTTATTTGATGAACCGCAAGAGTACACAAACAGGGTAGAATGGAGAACTAAGTCACCCGAGGAAACAAAGAAATTATTTACTCGAAGTATAAAAACCTTTGGCGGTGTTTGTCAATCTATATTATCACAAGCGTATACACATGCTTTTAATAAAATCAATCGAGGTAAAGATCGACTAACAAGTGTTGATCTACAAAATGTTACACAAGATGAGTTACTCGAATGTTTTTCAACAGAGCTTGAAGGCTTAAAACTTGGCAAAAGTACATTATCAAAACACAAAGAAGTTAAAAAAATAGATGTTCTATTTGGTATTACATATAAAGATTTTTCAGTTAGTGAAGCTTCTAAAAATAGTAAAGAAATCGCAGTTAATCTAGAGGGATACAACAATCTGACAGCAAATCCAAAAACAATAATATCAATGATGTTCTATGCAAAAATATATAACACGATAGTCAAACCTCCGTATTTTTATTTATTTATTACCAAAAATCAAAAAATTGTGAGAGGGTTTATTTACCCTGTTGTCATCCATGATAAATTGATTGCAACTGTTGAAAGCGATAAAGAACGTGATGAAATTCAACGTATGTTTAAAAATGGTATGGTTATTTATAAGCCTATAGTTACAAGTCAAATTTATTCAGCTCTTACATCAACTCATGAATTAAGTAAAAAATTGAGAAGTCAAAATAAAAATAATTATAGACCAGATGTATTGCAGTTTGTAAATAATGAAGTCCTTATAGGTGAAATCAATGGTGATATGGGGTCAACATATAATATTAGTCTAAAAGAAAAGGAAGAGAGATTCTATAGCTTATTGCAAGCACCGTTTAAATATACAAAGATATAAAATGTATAGAGAATAACGGACAGTGCTGAAATCCTCAATCTTTATTGCTCTTTTAAATCATTGATGAAAATAGTTCCAGTGTTTTTAAGGAAATCAAACAATGTAGAATTCTATTTTATCTGTAAAGGAAGGCATTCCGTTATGTGATTAGACGAATAAAATCGGATGAGTTTTTACGGACCCTTCTGTTTTTTGTTTAATTTTTTTACCATTTTTTATTACGTTGTTTGTGTAATAAGTTTGTATACGCTTTTTGTCTAATAACTCAATAATTTCATAATGAGGATGAGAATCTGCTGCTTTGCCAAATGTACGATTTTTGTGACTTATAATGGCTACTTGCGGCTTGATATTAGTTAGTATATGTTCTGAAAGATTTTCACGTGAGCCATGATGCGGAATTTTGAGATATTTTGCTTCTAAATTAACTCCTGCATTAATTAACCTATTAAAAACAGTTTGATCAGCATCCCCTGTGAAGAGCCAAGATTCATTATTTTCAATATCTTCGTATTTAAAAACTACGCTTGCTTGATTGGCGGTCAATTTTAAATGAGATTTAATTAAATTATTTTTTTCTTTAATTATTGCCTGAGAATCTAATTCATTGATGAGTCTTGAAGTTAATGATATAAAAAAAAGATGGACAAATTTTCTTGCATTTGCAGTATATTCCATATTTGTATCTTCTAGCGGCGTTTGATAATTGATAATATCATTTATAGGTAGATTAAATCCATAGCTATTGAGAATATCTAATGCGTTATCGATTTGAATATTATCGTTAATCAAAAAACTTTTAAAAAATATTTTTGGTTGTTTAGGCGGATTAAGTACTATAAGATGATCACATAAGGTATCGCCATCACCAATAAGACGTACTTTCGGAATTTTGTTAATTTGCTTCCAATTTATTCCTGTATATTTTTTTTGTATCTTAGTATTTAAAAAACTTGCTATTTTGATAATTTCGGGCAAATAGTGTGGTACATATAGTGTTGCAATATTTATTTTTGTAACAATATCTGGAAATCCACCAATATGATCTGGCTACACTTATTAGGACACAGAAATGATAAGATTTCTACATAATAAGGAAGGATTGATAATATGGTCAACAAAGCTCAGAAATATACACAAGAGTTTAAAAACTCAACAATACAATTAGC
>Ga0209016_1000533_pt1 | contig 43679 bp, 49 predicted proteins | sample EPASupsiteSAE305_FD_187265 | JGI IMG/M metagenome (GOLD analysis project Ga0209016, IMG submission 187265) | Bioremediated contaminated groundwater microbial communities from EPA Superfund site, New Mexico - SAE3-05 (SPAdes) (version 2) | ecosystem: Environmental > Aquatic > Deep subsurface >... | reverse complement strand
ACACCCCCGCCGATCGTCGCCGCCGCGTCCCAGCCGTCAAAATGTTTGTCCGCTAGTTCTTTGGCTACGCCGGTCACGACTGCCCCTGCGAGACCGATCTCAGGACCTGGCAACGATGGAGCCAGCCGGCCGATTAGCATCGATAGACCTGTCTGGGTGGCGCCGCCCCACACAAAATGAAGGATTTTGTCGGTCGGGTGGCGCTCATTCCAGGCCTCGCCGGCTAGAGCCGGAGAGGTATAAAAACTGAGCAACAGCAGTGCGACGACGATTGATCTCATGATCAGTACCCCGTGGTCAGACCGGTCTGACTCAACAGCGCCGAGGGGATGTTGAGTATAGCCGCAGGGAGCAGCAGCGGGGCCATAGCAACACGGACTGCGGTGCGGCCGATCTCATTGTCGATTTCAGCTGTGTAGTCCCAGCCCAGCGTCCAGAAATAACGCATCATCTGTCGAGGTTTTTGTGCCATCAGCCGCGACCGCCCCGGTCGCCATTGCCATTACAACTGCCGCTGCCAAAATCAGTTTTTTCATTATTAGGCCTTTCTCGCCCGAGGTCTCGGGCTTTGTTATTTGTTTGATGGGAGGCCGGCGTCCCGGCTGTGTCCCGCCGCCTCCCTGTTTTTTGAACTTGTTCAACCGGGCAGCCCGTAGGCTGGATCCCCTCGCGGGGTATAAAATCCGATCCCCAGACGGGGATGGAATTAGAACAAAACGGACACGCCGAAAAACACACCTAGCTCCACATCGTCGGCAACGCCCTGCATATCGACCTGTAATCTCTCCGACAGTTGGAGGCCGAGACCGAACCCCTGAGGTAATTCAAGCCGGACCTCCGGCTCAACAGAAGGGGCGGCAACGACTGTCTGTGGCTCCTCTACCACCTCCCCCAGCCCGAGAGCCGGGGTGGCAGCAGACAAAAACAACGACAGCAGTAGCTGGGCTAACACCAACATTACCGACGCAGAGTTGGGACAAAGGTGCGGGCCTTGATCTGCTGCGGGGTTGGCGCAGGCGTAGGGGCTTTTACCTGCGGGCCCTTTTTAATAGGTGCCAGAATTGTGCGCACACCAGGTGCAGCCAGAGCCGATGTGGCTACAGCACCGACAGCAACAACAGCGACGAGGACAGCGATCATTTTTTTCATAGTGTTACTCCTTTTTTCTCCGTTTTAACGGGTGCGGCTCCCAATTTGGTCCTGCTCTACACTGTAGATGCCGCCAGGGCCGGAAAATGTCCTGGGATGGAGAAAAAAGATTGCGAGGTCCAGCGCTGAACTGCTGTCAACCTTGAGTTGACGAAACAAGGATTATTTGTTTTAACGTATGAAAAAAATGGGGGTGGTTGCATGAGGGTGCAGGTGTTGGCAGTTATTTTAGTGGGGTTGATGTTGTCTGGATGTATGACTACCCAGGAATTTGGTAACAGTTTGGCATCGGCTGGTGTCGGTGCAAACAGCGGTGGTATTGTTATTGTGGGTGCCGCGTTGGAGCTAATAGGCAATCGCATGGCAAGGCCGAGCAAAGGAACGCCTGAATATGAAGCCAAACGCTTTCAGTTAATCGGCGGAGAAAAAATAGAAATGGGTTTATCTTTAGATCTGAGCCACAGAATAGACGATGAAATGACTACAGAACAGGTTCACGCCATCGCAAAAGAACGTTGTGAAAAAATTGACAAAGCGGTGGCAGGAGCCCCCCTGTCTATGATGGTTGAATCCTTCCCTTTTAGCGATTATTATTTACCAGATACCGATGGAGACGAATTTATTTACCCTTATCCGCTTGAAGAAAATCCATACGGATCAAACTGTCTCCCATACCTGACAGCAGCAGCCGATAGACATTTAGCTTTTAAGCAAGGGAAACAACTTCCGCCGTTTCCACCCGACTTGCTAGAGTATCAAGAAAACAGAAAGTTGAAAAAAGCCGCAGCCGCCCGCTGACCCCCCTCAAACACACAAAAGCCGCCTCTTTCGGGGCGGCTTTTGTGTTACTCAAAAATATGACTGTTACGTTAAAAACGTTAAAACCCCTTGCAGGCCTTAGCAAACGCCTCGCCGAACGCACCAGCGTTTGCTATTTGGTCGTATTTTTTGACCAGCTTTAACACCGCGGCACTGTCGCCAGTGTAAAACGCCCGTGCGAACGATTTCCAGGGCTCAATTTTGTAGGGAGGCGTGGTCATGTTTTTAACCCCCTCCGTCTGAACCCAGTCCAACAGCGATGCGACGCCGTAAACCGACATGCCTCCATTTTTAGCGCGAATATAGAGATATCCGTAGGGGTCATACCCGCCGTCAGCTTTGACATACAGAGGATGTGAGGCGAGCCACAACAGAGTATTTGACTGCTGGGCGTTGCCATTAACCGCCTGCTCGACCGTCATCCAGTTCCGGGCGATCGTCGCCCAGTCCGCCTGTTTCTGCACGCCGAAATGCACGCTCAGAGCGGTAGATGTGAATTGACCGTAGTCCTGGGCAGCCCTCTTTGAAATCGACTCAATATAGCTCATTTCGCAAGTGTTCCGGGCCATACCAGCGGCCTGCTCACTGCACGGCGGCGTAGCGATTATTTTAGGGTTGCTGTTGTTGCAACCCGCCCGGAGTATTTGGATCACACCAGGATCCGCCGCCACCGCCCCGGTCGCCATTGCCACCACCGCCACTGCCGCTAACATCAATTTTCTCATGGTTTGATCCTCCTAGATTTGTGATCTGCCTACCCTGTAGATGCCGTGGGCCTCGAAAAATGTCCTCAAAACCCTGAATAAATCTCCGCGACCTCATTACGGTGTGGCTGATCAGACTGGGTTGTTGATTCCGTGGTTTCGCTCTCTGTGATCTCCTCCTCTGTTTGTTTTTGGGATATCCAGACGCTGGCGGCCTGGTCGATCTGGTCCTGACGCTCAACTATATAGTCCAGATCAAAGCCGGTACGCATAACAAACGCCTCGTGCTGGGCTTTACGGTTGTTAATCTCTTGGATATCCAGCGCGATCAACGCCGGGTTGTGCTCCGGTATTTTGAGATAACACTGCAATTTAGGCAGCATCTGGATCTCGGCCGGCAACACCAGCTCGTCGATTTTAGTATCTCGAGTCAAAGTAAGACTGTCGCGGCTCTCCTGGCTGCTCATCTGATAATTTTTCCGCGCGTACTCATATTCGCGCCGGCCGAAACGCTTACTAAAATACTCACTGGTGGCCGGATCGGCAACGTTAAAAATGGCCGTCGAGCCGCAGGCGTTGAACAGTGTCTCGGCTGCCTCTTTGCCGTAGGTTTTCTGAATCGCCGCGAAATCCTGGATGGCAATACATAGCACACCCCCCTTTGATCCAGCAGCCGTTGCAAACCGAATGATTGAGGGCAGTTTCTGGAGGTTGCCAAACTCGTCTAGATATACATATGTTTTGCGCTGCATATCATGCTCGGCGTCGGGCAACGAGAGGATCCGACGGCATAGGAGATCGATAAAAAGACCGGTCATAGGCCGGATCGTGGACTCGATTTCCGGCCGGCCAGTCAGGAACAGAAACGCGCCGTCGGACTCCAGAAATTTAGTTGTGCTGATCTCTGGTCCGTCGCTGTTTTGAGCGAACTCCAGCCAGCTCACATAACTCATCATGACCGCGATTACGCCGGCCGCCTGCTTACTGCTGGCGTCCTGTATATAGGCATAGCCAGCAGCACCTGACGGCGTCGATTTACAAAGCGTCGCTATATCATCGATTGACGACGTGCAGGCTTGCCAGATATCCGAGTTTGATTTTTTATCCCGGTTGTGAAGACCGGCCAGGATGCCGCGAAAAACAGCTTTCGCCGCTGCACTCCAAAACCGATCGTCGCCCGTGCTGTCTGGTATCAAAGAATCGCAAACTCCGTTGAGATCCGCTTTGTTATTTATCTCGGAAAAAAGCTGCCAGTTCGAGCCGCGAGCGTCGAGCGGGTTGAGGATATAATCAGTCTCAGGATTGTAAAAAAGCTCTGTGTACTCCCCTTTAAAATCTCCGATAGCTGCACGGTGGCCGGCCTGCCGGATTGAGTGGATCTGCTGCTTTGCCATGACCGATTTTCCGACCCTCGGTTTACCACCGATGAATATATGTTCGCTCTCGTATCGGCGTGGTAGTTTGATCTGTCCGAACGGGATCAGACCCTTTTCTTTTTTCACCGCCACTGCCAACTCCTTTTCTTCGATCAACTGCATACCCCTGAGATGTTTCGTGTGCATCTCAGCGTCACCTCGTTTTTTCGAAAATCTCAAAAAAATGGGCCAGAGCAGGAGTACGGAAAACGATAAAAAGAAGGCCAGCAGACAGCGATTAAAAACGCTGCCGGCGAGGGCCGCGACCTTGCCACTGGCAAGCAACGCTTTGCCGGGGATCGTCCCCGAAATACCGGGAATGTCCGTAAAAACAGGATTGATGTAAACATATGATCCGAGTTTTGCGACAGTGTATCTCCACGCCAGCGCCCACTCCTCGGCGCTGCACAAAAATCTCGCGATCAGACCAGCCACCACGATCTGTAAAACGCCGATCACGATCCCGATCTGCATAAACATTTTCGCACGCATCGACCATTCGTGGACGATGATTTCCCACCCGGCATAATGATTGGATTTGTCACTCATTTATGCCTCCGGATTTTCTGCGAGCCGCAACAATTTCGTCTCGCTCGCGTTTGAGGGCGTTTTGCAAATCTGCTTTAACCTGCATCCATTTTGACTGCGGCGGCATGCCCCCAGACGACACAACGAGATCGCTCCACGCGAGTGACAAACGGCTGTTGGCCCACGCTTTAAAAGAGCGGTCCTCGGCCTCGACGAGAAGCGTTAAAAACGGGGTAATCGTGTTGACCAGACTGAGCAGCTGATTTTCGATATTCCTCACCCGCTCCGTGGTTGTGACATGATCGTTTTTCGCTCGTTTCAGCGAGTCGAGGCTGGCCGACAAAAGCGCTTCTATAGTGAGGTTTTCTGCTGCCGCCATATCGTTAATTTCGTCGATCAGCTCAGGCGAGAGACGGCATGTGAGCATCTGTTTCATAGCCATATTTTTGTTCCTTTCTGCGCTAGCAGTACGCTAGCGCAGTGATTTCAGGTGGTTGCGTGGTGATCGTTGCCCCAAAACCGGCTTTTTGCTAGCAGTGCGCTAGCGCAACGATTTTGAGGGGTTAGGCCGGTTTTGGCACTCCATGTAGCGCAAAGCGCTGCGTGGGGTGTACTAAAGATTACAGTGAGCGTAGCGAACCCGCCTCTAGGCCTCTAATCCAGCTGATTTATGATCAGCTGCAATTGTAGGTTTTTCGGAAATCAGCCGTTTCGCCTCTTCGATTTTTCCAGCAGCTTTTATCTGACGAGCCAGCTCCAGAACCTCGCGGTTTTTGATTTCCTCAATCTGTCCACGAAGTGCATTTTTTTTAGAAATCAACTTTTTGATTTTCTCGTCGATTCCGGAAATTTCAGCAGTCAAATCCTCGATAGTTTTAGCCATTGAGTCCCTCCTTTTTCAGGCGGCCAATGATTGTAGATCTGTCGCCGCTCTTGTCTTTCTTGATCTCCCACAGGGATGTAGTTTTTTTGTCGGCGCATTGAATTTTAGTGAGCTGGCCGGCGGGGGCTGCAATCACAGCAGCCTCTAAATCATGGGCCGTGCCAACGCTACCGTCAGCGGATAACCACCGGCAATCTGCGTGGGCAGTCGTTGTAAAAATCAGCAGCATGCAGGTAGTAACGATTTTAAATCTGTGAACCATGTTTTATTCCTCCGTTTTTAAAAAATCTCGGTCTGAGTAATCCGGCGGGTTTGACTCCGCCGGCAAAACAAACGAACTGCAAAATGTGATCGATTCCTCCAGCTGGCCGGAATCGATCAGGGGCTGGTAGTCGTCCTCCTCAAACGGGCCGGCGATGACTGTGTGAGTCGCGTCCCGGATGTAGGCCCCGTGTTTGATTGTGATGTATAATTCTCTGCCGGGGGCCTCAGTCAGAATTTGTAAAATTTCACTGGTCACGGTTTGCCCCCTATTTTTTAATTTCGTGCATTCCGAGCGTAGATGGCTCTCCACGGCGATAATCAAATTCTGCCGTCACCCCGAGGTCGTCGGTACATTTTCCCCACGCCCTGGTCGCGCCCTGGTGCAGTTTTTTGTCAACTTCCGCCACCACGCCGCGCCACTCTTCTGCCCGCTCTTGCATCGCCAGGAAAACCGCCAAACCACCGGGTAACTGATACTCATTATTAGAGTGACGTATTACCCCGCTGTGGATGCCGAACGTCAAAATGCGCTGCCACATAGGCGCTGTTACAAATGCAAACTCACTGCATTTGATTTTTCCCGCGGCCATGTCGAGCCGCTGCTCCCCCCTCAAACCGTCCGTCTCCTCCGCCACTGCTCCGGTTGCCATTGCCACCACCGCCATTGCCGTCAAAATCAGTTTTTTCATCGTTTTGATCCTCCTAAGTTTATGATCCTGCCTACCCTGTAGATGCCGCCGAGCGATAAAAATGTCCGTGGCCGGAAAAGAAAAAAGCCCCCGGATTTTTCCGGGGGCTGGTGAAATAATATGATGATCCGCTACTGTGACATCTCCATGCCGTTGTCTGATCCCGCCTTTTCCTGCCCCTGATCCTGACTCTGCTCCTGCCCCTGTTTTTCCTGCTGCTGATCCATTTCGGTTTCACGTTGAGTAGACTGGTCAACTCGGTCCTGCGCCTCGCCCAGCTCCTGCTGCATGTTATCCAGGGCCGCCGAAATGTCGCCGGTCTGTTGTTCCTGATCCTGCTGCTGTTCTGGCTGTTGTTCCTCCGGTTCGTGGCCGCCGTCTGTGCTCAAAAAATCCTCTGCGAGCTGAGCCGTGTGATCAGTCAGCTGAGACAACAGACCATCGCTGCTGTCAGCGTCGCCGAACAACCGATCTCCGTCTCCGCCGGCCTCCATCTGCTGGTCAAAAATGCTACTGCCCTGATCCTGTTGTGGCTCCTGATTCTGATCCAGATCCGGATCGTCCTGTTCCTGCTGTTGATCCTGATTCTGATCCGGCTGTTGCTCCTGCTCCGGTTGTTGTTGTTCCGGCTCTGACTGCTGCTGGTCCTGCTCCGGTTCCGGCTCGTCGAGATCCTGCTCGGGTTCATCCTGCTCCTGCTGCTGATCCTGTTGTGGCTCCTGATTCTGATCCAGATCCGGATCATCCTGCTCCTGCTGCTGGTCCTGCTGTTGATCCTGATCTCGATCTGATTGATTCTGCTCGGGCTGCTCATAATTATGCACGCCGCCGTCAGAGTGGTCGTGCACGCCGGGGTCGTTGTCGGCTGGCCCCGCCTCCTCCTTGGCCGGCCCGCCCAGGTCGATAGGTTCTCCCCCGCCGTCGGCCTTCTCGATTTGCTGAGAGTCATAACTCAGCGTTTCGTAAGCCTGCCCGGCCTTGGCCGGGTCCCCGCTCCTGCTGTCCTCAACTGCCTGGTTCCACTCCTGCCCGGTCGGTGCCTCGTTTTCTGCCATGGTCAATCCTCCTCTATTTGTCGAGTGATGGGCCCTTGTCGCTCCCCTTGTCCTGCTGCTGTTGTTGTTGCCCCTGCTCCTGTGCGTTCTGCCGTGCTGGCTGATCGCGTTTTTCCGAGTCGTGCTGCTGTTGTTGGCCCTCCTGCTCTTGTGCTTTTTGCGGCGGCACCTGGTCGCGTTTCTCCGATTCCCTTTGGGTTGACTGCTCTACTCGCTGCTGTGCCTCGCCCAGCGACTGCCGCAGATTAGCCATTGCCTCGGCGGCCTGTGACGGCCCCTGCTGCCCCTCTGGGGCTTTATTCGATTTGTCCTGCTCAACGGTCGTGGTTTTCTCCTGGACTCGCTCTGCGGCGACACCCAGGCCCTTCTCGCTGGTCGCCATAATGTGGGCCTCATGGGTGGCCCGTGTCACTGCTACGTTGACCGCGTTGTATGACTCCCGCGCCCCCTTGCCGTCGTCTTTGACGTTGGCGAACTGGATCGCACTCTCGACGGTCGCGCCTTGAGATTTTTCGGTCGTCACGGCATACCCGTGGTCAACGTTGTTGTATTGGTTGAGATTAAAAGTCTTATCGCCCTGCTGGCCGTCGATCCGGGCTGTGACGTTGCCCCGGTCGTCGATTGATTTGATCGTCGCCATGTGACCGTTTTTAACATCTAGGGTTTTGTCATTTTTGCCGAACACGACCCGGTCGCCGGCGGAAAACTGCCGCTGCTCGTTGGTTGTGGCCTGCGCACGGCCCTGCATTTCGGCGGCGTTGTAGTCTTTGGTTACGTGTCTGGTTTCGCCGCACCGTTCAAACGTGTATGCGATTCGGACTGTGTTTTTATCGGCATTGATGGACTGCACAGTGCCAACCGCCTGCAACGGTGCCCCCCAGGAGTGCATTTTGCCGTCCCGCCCCCGCTCTCCGGTAAACTGCACCTGCATCCCCGGTTTATACGAGTCGGCCGTGGGTCCAGTATTAGCCTGCGCTTGGATCTGATACGTCTCACCCCGCTGGATCTGCCCCGCCTCGATCCGGGCCTCCCGGATCTGCTGATTGAGCTCCTGCCGATCCTTATTGAGCGCCGTCACCAGTAGGACTGATTGTTTTTCGCCTGCCGTCGCTTTTTCTGCGTTGTTACTGGGTTTCGCCGCCTCGCTCATGTATCGCTCGACTGTAGCTTTTACGAGCTGGTCGCGGTCCTTGATTTCAGTAACTCGACCCTGCTCTTTGAGCATAGACAGGGCCTGTTTCGCATTTTCGCCGAGTTGCTGACGTGAGCCGTCTTTATTGAGGGTTTGAGCGACTTTCAATAGTTCCGGATCTTTTTGTCGGTTGATCTCTTTGAGCGCAGCGAAACTACCTATCCCCTGTTTCGCCATTTCCTGTACCTGCCGGAAAAAATCACCGGCTTGAATGCTCTGCATCTGTTTGTTATCACCGATCAGACCGATTTTGACCTGCACACCCTTTGACTGTAAATCCTGAACAACTTTGAGCAGTTGCTCTGCATCCTTTGCACCAACAAATGAAGCCTCGTCAACTTTGAGTACCACCTGCGCGCCCTGAGGGATTTGGATCTCGGCCTTGCCTTTGCCCTGGCCTGCGTCCTTCCAGTCGATCTGCCTCTCCGGTTGTTGTCCTTGTTGCGGGCCATGCGCCCGCTGCCAGGCATCGTGGACGTATTGCTCAGACTCACGCCGCTGGTCGTTCGAGAGCATGCGGACGGCGCTCAAAAACCCACGGGTGGCGCGGTCTCCAGTGCTCAAAACGTGCTTATCTGCGAGTTTTTGATCGTGGAATTCGCGGGTCTCGGATTTAGTGATGTTGAGGCCAGAGGGTGTTTTAAAGCCCTCCCACTTCGTTTCACGGGCGTTTCCGTATCGGTCAACGGTCGTGGTCGTGCCGCTGATAGAGTTGCCAAAACTGCTTGTTTTACTGATCCGGGCAATTTCGCCCTGTTCACGCTCAATTTTGGTTCCGCGAGTGATAAATCCGCCCAAAAACGACTGCTTTTCATTGGTAAAGTCGATCTTCTGGCCGTCTTTCCGGGTCAGAGTTCCGGATTCGGTGCGAGTCGCGGCGGGGCCGGATCCGTGCCGGTGGACAGTAGAGGAGAGTTGCGAGCCGTCGGCGTTGTCGCGGCTGATCGCTGTATTTTTGATACCAAAACCAACGTCGGTTTGAGTCCGGCGCTCCGCCTCGAGGCCAGCTGCGCTGGCACTGAATTTGAGGTTTCCGGCTTTTACCTGCCAGTAACCGCCGCTGCCGTGTTTTTCTGTTTGGGAGAGACCCTTGAGGCCTGCCTGCAACCGCTCAGCCTGGGCCTGGTGCTGTTGGCCTGCGTTGGCGGCCTGCTTAATGCCGTCGATCGCCTGTTTGTCTGCTTTAGCGACCTCGGCGGCCGGCGCTACCTGAATTTTCCCAGAGTTATAGGCGTTGAGAAATGATGCAATCGTCCATGCCGGCTTACCGCCGGCGTCCGACATTTCCGACGCGGCTTTACCCGTAAATGCTACGTTGAGGCTGTAATGCTCGCGCCCCGAGGGTTTGAGGACCTCATTGTTAAACCTCTCCACGATTGAGCTTGCGAACGTCTTACCCGTGCCGGGATCCCCCTGCGTGACAGCAAACGCTTTGTCGCCGGCCAACTCGTTGACGACGTGCTGACGCTGGCCGTCGCTGAGTTTAATCCCCTCTGCTTTTGAGAGGTTATCGAGGTACTGCTCTACCTCAACTTTAGTTGTGACTGATTTAAACTCGCCGAGATTTTTAACTGTTTCGACGTTCCGGGCCTCCAGCGCCCTCATTTCCTGAGTCGTATATAATTCGCGCCCTTTTTCAGTGGCGCCGATCCGCTCGGTTTGAGCGTCGATCGCCGCTGACAGTGCTTTTACGTCGTGCTGTCCGCCTGAGATCCGGGCGGCAGTCTGGAGCAACTGAGACCGGTCGATCACGGCCTCTTTATCTGTTAAAACCCGCGCTGCTTCCGAAACGGCCCACTCTGCTGTTGGTTTTTCAGGCTGCTCCTGCCCCTGCTTGGCCTGCTCCGGCTGTTGTTTCGCAGCCTCCACACCCTCCCGGATCTGCTCCAGAGACGTACCAGCGGCAGCGGCGGTTTCCTTCCAGGCCTGTTCGACGACTTCCTTTGTGATTGATTTGTCTTTGTCCGCCCTGGTAGCCAGAGCCGCCATTTCGTGCAGTTTCGCGTCGCTGACGCCCTTGTGTTCGCCGGCCGCTTTCCACTCCTCCACCTGTTTTTCGACCGCTTCACGGCGCTGGGAATATGCCTCTATGACGGTTTTATCAATGCCGGTGATTTCAAACTGGAGACTACCTCGATCCGTCCAAATGAGTGCGTGCCCTTGCTGCTGGAGTTGGTTCGCAAACTCCTGCCGATAGAGTTCCCCGAGGGCTTTTTGATCGCGATAAATGTTGAGCGGCTCGTTGGCGCGCCAGCGGCCGTCGGCGGTCTGGGTCATGTTGGTGACAAACAGGTGGGAGTGCAGTTGAGGATCCAGCGCTCGCGACGTGCTGTGATCAAATTTAGCGGCGACCATACTGCCGTTTGCAAACCCCTCCGGGGTGCGGGCTTGGCTGTAATGCGCCTCCAGGTGCGTTGCAACCGCCTGCACGGCGCGGTCGTGGGCCTCTTTGACCCCCTCAACCCCAGCTGCAAAAGCAACCGACACGCTTTTAGGTGCCGAAAAAGTGTAGTCGTTGCCGGCGCGACGGTCCTCCAGAGACGTTCCATTTTTGATTTCCACCAGCTGTTCGCCGGTTTTCGGATCCTGCCCGTGGAGCGTCGCCACGAAATCGTTTTTTTCAATCGCCCCTTCCAGCCCCAGCTTCTCCGCCCCTTGACCGATCCAATGACCGTTTCCGGACTCCTGGCTAAACATGGGATCCTGCTCATAGTAATAAGAGCTAGCCCCCCCTGCGCTCATGCCTCCCCCAGCGCTCATCATTTCGCCACCTCCAGACGTTCGGCAAATAGGCTCAAGAGAGCGCCTACGTTGCCCCCAAAACGATTTGTTCCGGCAGCCAGCACCCCAGCAGGGGTTAATGGGCCACAATCCCTTAAAATCTCTTCCAGCAGCTTTTCCAGCTCTTCCCGGTTCTGGTCTAGCAACTGAGGGACTTCCCGCAGGCATAGCAGGCCGGTTTTACGGCCACACTGGCCCGGCGGGCAGTTGACAATCGCGCCACTGTTGCGACCGCAGAAGGTTTTTTTAGATCTGATTTTCACGGTTTGCCTCCGCCTGGATGTAGATTTCACCGGCCTTCAACGCCTCTTCCCGGCTCTCTGCCTCGCCCCAGTTCTGGGTTCCGGGTCTGCCAGGCACGACATGCCAGAGCCAGCCCAGAGAGTCAGCCAGGGGAGTCACAACTACGCGGTGCCGCACAGGTTCCCGCACTACGCAGGGGTGGCAGTTACGGCAGGTCTGCATGATCTGCCCCCAACTGCGGCCTGTACCGCTCCAGATCGCGGTCTGACTGTCCGGCAATTACTGCCAGTGACAGCGCCCCCATGCCCAGGATGCAGCCCAAAAAAGCTCCAGAGAAAAAGGCTAGCCAGTTCATCGCGCCCCTCCCAGCAGCCAGATAGAGGCCAGCAGGAGGCCTACACCAGCAAAAGACACCACAGCCAGCCAAGCAAAGGAGGGCAGCAGAGCCCGTAGAGTTAAGGCTTTCGCTGAGTAATAAGCCTTGAGGGGCCAGGATGGAGGGGGTGAAGAGGAGGGGGGTGAGTCCCAGTACTGCTGCTCACTAGTCGTAATTGTTTTTTTCCAAAGCCAGTTCCCTGCGTTTTTCAAGCATTTATCCAGCATGGTTAATCCTCCTGATTTGATTTTCACCCCTGCGTGCAGGGTGTCTCTACTCTGTAGATGCCGCCGCACTGAAAAAATGTCCGCGACCGGCAAAGAAAAACCCCCGGATTTTTCCGGGGGCGGGGAGTTAGGCTGCTTGTAGCTCCGCCATGATATTAGTAATGGCCCCAGCCACGGCGAAGGATGGGAAGTCGCCCCCGAATTGCTCGCGGCACCTCCTCGCCGCCTCCTGCTCCACTGCCTCCCGACGCGCGTCATCTAAGCTTAAAAAAAGCTTTTGAAGCTCCACCTGCTTACGCTTTTCAGCCTCTTTCTTCTCTTCCTGGGCTGCCTCTACCAGCTGCCGCCGCCTCCGCGTTGCCTCTGATTTCTCCTCAGCCTCCTGAGCGAGCTTTCGGCAACCCTTACCCCAGCCTTTTTTTATGGAATCCACCAGATAGCCGCAGCCGTCAGCTTTGCCTTTAGCTATCTTGGCAGAAAAATAAAAAAGAGAATCAAGCAGGATCTCCTCTGCCTGTGTGCTCTCCTGGCAGATTTGCAGAGCATGTTTCTGGTACTCCTGCGGCAGCGCCTCGACGGCCTGCTGAATGGCAGGACTCAAAGCAGGGGTTTGGGGGGTTGGGTTTGAGGGGTTAAGAGCAGCAGAAGAAGAAACAACAACAGGGGTGTCCGGTTTTGTTTCTGTTGTTTTTTTTTTATTACCTTTAACTTCCTTTATATTAGGAGTTTCCGGACATTTTTTTTCATCAACGATTTCAGCATCTTCCACGTCGTCTGTCCGGAAATTATCCTCTTTAGTTTCCGGACAGTTTCCGGACAGTTTCCGGACATTTCCAGACAAAAGCGGACAGTTTCCGGACTTTTCCGGACAGCTCCCCTTTGCTTTTTTGGGGCAGGTTTTTTGCAAAAAAACTCCATCAGGCAGCACGCAGTTGCGCTGCCAGGCCTTATATTCTGCCTCCGTCAGAGTGCGGCTAAACATCGATTTTCTGCCGCCTTTCTGCGGCTCAACAGGCCCTGGCAGGGCCTTAGTTGTTGAATTCTGCCACTCCAAAGTCTTTGAGATCATTGGGCTGGTGCAGTTCCATCCTCCATCCTCTCCCCATTGCCCCTCCCCCAGAAAAATCAAGGCGGGGAACATTATTTTTTCTGCCCAGGTGGCCTCAACACCCAGACGCGTGCAGATTTGCAAAGCGGACAAGGGCTCGCCCTGGCCGTTTAGCAGCCGCCCCCCACTGCCGCCCTCAGCAGCCATATCTGCCAATGCGGCTGCCGCCCAGAAAACCTTATACCCTGGCTCCCCTAAATCCCTGAATAATCCCTGCCACTTATAGTTAGTAGCAGTCCCTAGGGGCACTGCCATGAAAATAGTGTTGGAGGCCATGTCACACCACCCCCACACAGAAAAGATCCATCTGCCCCGCCGCCTCACGCCTCTGGCTGCCCTTGCCCGGCCGCCTCACAGGCCTTTCCCCAGCCAGCAGCTGGCTCCCAAGTCTCCGCAACTTTTTGTGCAGGCCGCTTGCCGTCAAACCCAGTGCCTGTGCGGTTTCCGCGATGGTCGCCCCCTCCCAGATTTGCTCTATGGCCTGAGCTAAGGCCGGCTCAACCCATGATTTGTGGGCCAGAGCCCGCTCCAGCATGGCCAGGCGGGTGTCCCTGTGATCCTCCTCCTCCTCCTGATCCGTCGAGGGGTGCTGATCTGCATCCTGGAGGGGAACCAGACAGACAGGCTCTGCCTTGGACTCCGCGCGCCGCAGCAGGCCGATCTGGCGGCAGTACTGGAGTAGTTGGAACCCGCCAAACCGCACCAGCTGCGCCTCGGTGTAATCGCCCCCGCTGTGGCGGGCGGAGAAAAGGTCTGCCGCGCCAGCCAGCAGCTCGGCGGAGGTGAACTCACAGCCTCGGGCCAGTCTCAGAGCGCGGTAGCGTAGTTTTGGTTCGATAACTTTTTGGAATAAAAGGAGATTGCTTGCGATAGAGGTGTTAGTCATGCGACACCTCCTGTTGCTGCTGCCACGGGAGGAGGGACCAGCTACCCGTCGCCAGCCATTGGTCTATTTGCTGTCGGTCGTAGCGGACGCAGCGCGCCCCAAACCTCCGGCCCTGGGGGCAGCTGCCAGAGAGCTCTGCGCGAATCAGCGTGGAGCGGCTGATCCCCGCGATCTCGCAAACCTCTTTGGTGTTGTAAAATCGTTTTTGGGGGGTTGTCTTAGTGCTAAAGGTTGTGTGATGGCTAGATTGCATACACACCTCCACAAACGCAGCATTATTGCTGCGGTGATGGAGGCCTGCGATTAGCCAGTGTGGCGGGCCTGTGCCCCTGTGGGGTCACTCTCCCTTGGGGCCGCGGGGAGTTGCGCGTACTGCGAAAAAGTGATGTGAAGTGCTGCTAGTAGTACCGCGTCGGCTCCCCTTGTTGCTAGGAGCGTCTAGTTTTAGCCCGGCGACCCATTGTTTGTTACTGGCAAACTATAAGGTCCGCCGCGGGTATAGGATCCTCAACACGCCCTATGAGTCAAGGATGTCTTTTTTTACCACAATTCAAAGTTTGTGTCAATAAAAATATAGATATTATGTACTTACAACTAATAGTTGACAAACAGGCACTTTGATTCTGCTAGCCAAAAGGTCCCACCAAAGGTCCCACAGACAAAACAAAAGGGGTTAGCCAATATGGCTAACCCCTTGTTTTTAAATGGTCGGAGCGACACGAATTGAACGTGCGACCCCCTGCTCCCAAGGCAGGTGCGCTACCAGGCTGCGCTACGCTCCGAAAGACAAATTGTATAGCATGAGACCTGCACGAATGGCAAGCAATTCAACCTATTTTTCCTCCAGTCGACCGCTCCAGACCGGATCCCAGGAGAACTGCCGTTTGAGGTGTTCTTCCGGGTTCTGACGGTAGAACTCATCCTGGCTGAATGAAAAACGATAGTTCTGCAGGTAATCCATCAGCAAGCGGTGAGCTTCGTTGAGCCGTCGAATCTTCTCGGGATCAGCGGCACCATGGTCGGGGTGATGCTGCTTAACCAGGGTGCGGTGTCGTTCCTTGATCCGGCGGATGGTGAGCAGGTCTCCTTCATGGAGCCCAAACAGATGCAGCGCATCCTTTAGTTCTTGGTAGGTCATGGCCCTGCCGGAAAGGCGCCGGTTGCGTCCAGTTTGATAAAACGGCGCAGTGCGGTGGTAATCCCTTTGGCATCAAGCCCGTACATGGCCCGTAGTTCGTGTTGCTCACCCTGCTCGATATACTGATCGGGATAGCCCAGCCGCAAGACCGGCACGCCGCTGATCCCCTGATCTTCCAGCAGTTCTAGCACTGCGGTGCCGAAGCCACCCTGCAAGGCATTCTCCTCCACCGTCACCAGACGCCCAAAGCGCTGCACCAGCGACATGATCAGCTCCTGGTCCAGCGGCTTGACAAAGCGGGCGTTAACCACGCTCAGGTTGATCCCTTCCTTAGCCAACTCCTCGGCTGCCTCGAAAGCCGGTACAACCATGGTACCCAAGGCAAGCACCACCCCGTCTACCCCTTCTCGAATCTGTTCGGCCTTACCGATTGGCAACGCCTTTAGTTCCTGCTCCAACGGTACGCCATAGCCGTTGCCACGCGGATAGCGCAGCGCCACCGGCCCGTCATGGTCAACAGCCGTTTTAAGCATATGCTGCAGTTCGTTTTCGTCCTTAGGGGCCATCAGGGTCAGGTTAGGCAGATGCCGCAGGTAGGAGAGATCGAAGACGCCGTGATGGGTGGGACCATCGTTGCCCACCACCCCGCCCCGGTCCAGGGCAAAGACCACCGCTAGGTTCTGCAGGCAGACGTCGTGCATCACCTGATCATAGGCCCGCTGCAGGAAGGTGGAATAGACCGCAAAGACCGGCTTCTTGCCTTCGGCGGCCAGACCGGCCGCAAAGGTGACGCCATGTTGCTCGGCAATGCCCACATCAAAAAAACGTGCTGGATGCTGTTTGGCAAAGTTGGTCAGGCCGGTGCCGTCAGGCATGGCAGCGGTGATGGCCACCACCCGTTCGTCATCCTCGGCCAGCCGGGCCAGGGTGTTGCCGAAGATGGCAGTATAGGAGGCCGCGCCCCCCTTCCCTTTCAACACCTTGCCGGTCTCGATCTCGAACGGCCCCACGCCGTGGAACAGGGACGGATTTTCCTCGGCCGGCTTATACCCTTTGCCCTTGGTGGTCAACACATGCACCAGCACGGCATTGTCCAGCTTTTTGACCCGCTCCAGGGTCTCGGTCAGAAGCGGCAGATCATGGCCGTCGATCGGCCCGATATACTCGAAACCAAAGGCCTGGAACAGCATGGCCGGAGTGAACAGACCCTTGAAGGACTCTTCTGCCTTACGGGCCAGGTGCAATACGTGACGCCCCATGCCGGCTTTGGCATCTTTGAGGAACAGTTCGGCCTCGCGCTTGATCTTGTGCACGAATTCACTGCTGGAGGTGCGGGAGAGAAAACCGGACAGGGCCCCCACATTCTCGGCGATCGACATCTCGTTATCGTTTAAGACCACCACCAGATCACGGTTTAAGTGACCGGCATGATTGAGGGCCTCGTAGGCGATGCCGCCGGTCATGGAGCCGTCGCCGATCACCGCCACCACTTTGTTCTTATGGCCAGCCAGGTCGCGGGCCACGGCATAGCCGGTGGCGCCGGAGATGGAAGTGGAGGAATGGCCAACCTCCCAGACATCATGCACCGATTCGCAGCGTTTGGGAAAACCACTGATGCCGTGCAGGGTGCGCAGGGTGTGAAAACTGTCGCGACGGCCGCAGATGATCTTATGGGCATAGGCCTGGTGGCCCACGTCCCAGATCAGTTTGTCCTCCGGCGATTGAAAGACCCGGTGCAGGGCGATGGACAGCTCCACCACCCCCAGACTGGGGGCCAGGTGCCCACCGTTTTTCGAACAGGTTTCGATGATCAGCTGCCGCAGTTCGGCCGCCACTTCAGGCATGTCTGAGGCGGGCAGTTGCCGCAGATCCTCGGGATCGTTGATCTGGTGCAGGATAGACATGGCGTTAGTTTTTCCGTTCCACGATGTACCGGGCGATCTCACGCAGGGGGTCGGCCTCTGTTCCAAAGATCGACAGGGCATGCAGGGCCTCGTCCATCATTGCTTGAGCCTCCTGCTTGGCAGCGGCCAGGCCCATCACCGCCGGGTAGGTGACCTTGCCGCGGGCCTCGTCACTGCCGGCATCCTTGCCGATCTCTTCAGTGGTGCCTTCAATATCCAGAATATCGTCGGCGATCTGGAAGGCCAGACCGGCGGCCTCACCGTAGCGACGGATGGCAGCCAGCTGCTGTTCATCGGCGCCGCCCAACAGCGCGCCAGCCACTACCGAGGCCTTGATCAGGGCGCCGGTCTTGTGGGTATGGATGTACTGCACCGTGGGCAGATCCATCTCCAGCTGGCCCTCACTCTCCATATCCACCACCTGCCCGCCCACCATGCCGTAGGAACCGGCACAGGTGGCGATCTCGCTGATCACCGCAATCCGGGCCGCAGGATCGGCACCGGCACTCAAGGCCGGGCTGGCCATCAGTTTAAAGGCCTCGGTCAGCAGGCCGTCGCCGGCCAGGATGGCAATCGCCTCACCGAACACCTTGTGGTTGGTAGGACGGCCCCGCCGGAAATCGTCATCGTCCATGGCCGGCAGGTCGTCGTGAATCAGGGAGTAGGTGTGGATCATCTCCATGGCGCAGGCTGCCGGCATGGCTCGGTCGATAGCACCGCCAACCGCCTCGCAGGCGGCCAGCAGCAGAATCGGCCGCACCCGCTTGCCACCGGCAAAGATCGAGTAGCGCATCGCCTTGTGCAGGTTCTGGGGACGTTCCTCCTCCTGAGGCAGGTACTGCTCCAGGGCGGCATCCACCTGGGTAATCTTTTCTTTCAGGTATGCTTTCAGGTCCATGGGCACCCTCTCCTAGTCGTCCTCTTCGTCACCGGCGCCGAACGGTTCTCGCCGGAAGGAGCTGTCACGCTGTTTGATCAGCATCTCCACCTTGCGTTCGGCCTCATCCAGTTTTTTGGCGCAAAAGGCGGCCTGCCTGACCCCTTCCTCAAAGGCCTTGATGGAATCATCCAGCGGCAGCGTGCCCCCCTCCAGCTTGCGCACGACCTCCTCAAGTTTTTTGAGCGAGGTCTCGAATTTTTCAGCTGCCATCATGGCCCCCTGGGGAAAAGTGAACCGATAGTATAGCGTTAGCGTTGTCGCGTCAACTGGCGGCTGCCAGGGGATGCTGGTGACTGCGCCCCAGACGTTTGATCATCTTCCACAATGGCCCCCGCACCTTGAATATCCGCATCGCCTCCAGCATGGCCGGACTGACGTTGACTTCCAGCCCCGGCACGATCCAATTTTTGCGCTGCATCGCCTCGACCGTTACCAGCTCGGCCAGTTGATCCCGGATGACAGGTGCCAGGTAGAAGACCGGCTGCAACAGATCGGTCTGCTCGGTGATGATGCCCTCGGCCAGGGCCGTCTGTGCCAACTGTGTGCCGGGATAGATGCGGATACCGGTCATGGCGATCACCGCGGTGGGGACCAGTTCGTCCATCAGCCGGAAGCTCTCCAGCACGGTCTGTTCCGTCTCTCCCGGCCCACCGAACAGCATATAGTGGGCGAAGTCCAGTCCTGCGGCATGACAGAGCTGCGAGGCTGAACGCACCTGATCCACGCTGAACGATTTGCCAAGGCTTTTCAGCATGGCCGGCGCACCGGATTCGGTACCGAATTCCACCGCATCGCAGCCGGCCCGTTGCATCAGTTCCAACAGCTGCGGCGTGATAAAGCCGGGGTTGATGAAGGCCGACCAGTTGACCTTGAGCCCGGCAGCGATCACCGCCTGGCAGAGCTGCTCGGCAAACCGGGGCGGGTAGTTGAAGATATCATCCACAAAGTAGACGTAATCCACGCCGTGATCAGTCACCAGCCCCTGCAGTTCTGCAATGATCTCGGCCACCGGCCGCAGACGCATCCGCTGCCCTTCCAGCAAGGGATAGGTGCAGTAGACGCAGCTGAAGGGGCAGCCCCGCTTGGTCTGCAGGTTGGCCATGCCCCCCTCCTTCAGGTAGCGGGCCACATCGAACAGCTGGCGATCGGGGCTGCCGATGGCCTCAAGCGGCTGGGGCGGCAGAAAGCTCGATCTGTCCGGCAGCACCACACCCGGCAGCGCTGCCGGATCACCATCCGTGCCGAGACAGTCCAGCAGCCGGGGCAGCAGCTGCTCTCCCTCCCCCACCAGGCCAAAATCAGCACCGCAGTGGGCCAGGATCTCCACCGGCATCAGCGAGTAGCCGGAGCCGCCCAGGATGACGGTGGCCTTACCCCTGCAGGCCGCCACCACCTCGCGTAACGACGAGAGATATGAAACGCTTTCAGGCCAGGTGACGTTATCCAGGTTACGCAGCGAGATCACCACCGCGTCGGGCCGCTGATCGGCCACGGCGTCAGCAACCGCCGCGATCGGGTCAGTCTCGAAACAGAGATCAAGGGCTGCCAGTTGATGGCCAGCCTGCTTGAGTGGTTCGGCCAGGAAGGCCAGGCCGATCGGGAAAACCGGATAGGGTGACCGCTCGCGATTGGCCGAGATCAGCAGCAGCTTCATGGCGCTTCCCCCCGGGACCAGCTCTGCAGGGCAGCCACCCGCTCTGCAACAGCTTCCGGCAGACGAAACTGCAGCGTACCCGCCAGATCGGTCAAGGCATGCACCGTCCTCCCACTGGCCAAACGGCTGCCGTCGGGGGCGATGATCTGGCTAATAAAGATCAGCTGGGCTGTTTCGCAAGGTTCCAGGGTGGTGCGGATAGTGAGGGTGTCGTTGCAACGAGCCGGACGCAGGAATTTCAGCTCAAGCTGTACCACCGGACCCAGCAAGCCCAGCTCGGTCAACTGAAACGGGTCCAGCCCGAAGCGGCGGGCCAGGGCCATCCGGCCGATCTCCAACCAGCCCACATAATGGCCGTGCCAGGCCACCTGATAGGCATCAACCTCGTTAAAGCGAACGGTGATCGTCGTCTCGTCCCAGGTCATGGCGTTGCCTCCCCGTCGATCCAGCGATTGAACTTGGTCAGAGCCCGGCCGCTGCCCACCTCGATACAACGCTCAAAGCCGGTGGCCCGCAGCTGTTGCCAGGTATGCTCCCAATAGACCGGCTGCAGCAGTTCATCCACCACAAAGCCGGGGATGGTCGCGGCTGTCAACCGGGTCTGGGCAAGATGTTCCACCAGCGGGATACGCGGTTCCTGAAAGCGGTAGTCCGCCACGATGGCGGTCAGCTGATCGCGAATCTCCGCCAGCAGGGGGGTGTGCAGCGGCGCTTCGCAGGGGAACTGGCTGACCGAAAAGGCGCCCGCGGCCTGGCAGGCCGCCAGGGCGGCCTCGATGCCGGCGGCTGGTCCGGCCAGCAGGAAATGGCTGGAGGTATTGTAGTTGGCAATGAACACCTCTGCCCCGGCAGCGGCCAGCTCCACCGCCACCTGCGAAATTCCGATGGCACAGCCCAGGGCGTACTGTTGCTGCGCGCCCATGACGGCCATACAGACACCGATCCGACAGGCCAGTTCCAGGGCATCGCCTTCGTTCAGGCTACCACAGGCGGACAAGGCGGCATAGATACCGAGCGAATGCTCCGCTATCAAACCGGGCTGCACACCCTCACGGCGCAGGCGCCGGGCCCGGTACAGCGAAAAGGCCACCCCATAGAGCTGCAGCATGGTGTGCGGGCTGAGTTCTGCTCCAGCCAACGGTTGGTGGTTGACCAGATCATAGCCACAGCGCTCACGACACAGACGGTCAATGGCCAGGAAGTCGTCATCCTCCGGCTGCAGCGCCTCGCGCTGCAGCGGTTGCCCCGGAAACAGCCAGAGGTTCATGGTTTTGCCCCGCAAGCGGCCGGACAGGTGGCGTAATACTCCTTGAGATAGGCGGCCGGCTTCATCATGGTCTGGGTACGCCAGAGCACCCGCAGGATGTACGGTATCTGCGACGGCCGCACCTGCCTGACCCAGTCCATGATCCCCTTGTCACCGGCGGTGTTGAGGATCGACCGCCGCCAGGTCTCGGCATACAACTCGAAAAAGCGCTCAGGTCCCAGTTTGGGCTCCCACAACAGGTGATGCATGTCAAAATGGGCCCAGGGCTGACCAGCGGTCTTGTGGGCCACCGACTGGTAATAATCGGTGCCGGGCAACGGCGTTAAAATAGTAAAGCCGGCTCGCTGCAGGCCGTACCGAGCCACAAACTCCCACAACTGACGGAAACCTTCCTCGTCCCAGTCGGGATCAACCAGGAAGTTGCCGTTGATGCCGTACTTGAGTTCACGGGCGATCCTGACCGCCTCAATGCTCTCCTTAATGCCGGCGTCCTTGTCCAGCCCACTCAGACCGCTGTCGCTGGCCGCCTCCAGCCCGAGAAAGATGTCGAAATCCTTGGCCAGCGGCCGCCAGGCCGCCATGATCTCGGCACTCCTGCAAATCAGATCGGTACGGGTCTGCACCAGGATCCAGCGCTTGAAGACCCCCCGTTTTTTGAGGGCTGCAGCCAGTTCCAGCGAACGGGCCGGGTTATACCAGAACAGATCATCGGCCACAAAGATTGAGTCACCGCTGGTGGCAAAATCCTCCACCACCGCCTCAAGGGAACGCTCGCGACAGGTGCGGTCGTAGAGTTGCCAGACCGAGCAGAACGAACAGCGGTGGGGGCAGCCCCGGGCGGTCTCGATCAGCCAGACCGGCTTGAACAACAGGCAGTGATAGCCGCTGCGGTGCTGTTGCACCAGCTGGCGGGCCGGCAACGGAACCAGATCAAGCGAGGGGCGTTCGGTCAGTTCCGGGGTCGCTGTCCAGCCATCCGGTGTGCGCAACCGCAGACCCGGCACCTGCTCCAGCGATACGCCCCGCTCCAAATGTTCCACCAACTGCGGCATCAGGGCCTCGCCATCCTCCACCATCACCGCATCCACAGCGTCGTCCTCCAGTGGAGCGCTGAAGGCGGCGGCGGCATGGCCACCTACCAGGATGAAGGCCTCCGGAGCTAGACGACGCACCTCGCGGGCGGTTGCCAACACCTGGTCAAACTCCAGGGTGTGCAGGCAGCTGATCCCCACCAGGCGCGGACGGGACCGCTTGATCCAGGTGGCAAGCCCCGGCCGGAAACGCAGGTCGGCCACGGTCACCTGATGGCCGTGCTTGAGCAGGGCGGCGCCGATATATTCCAACCCCAACGGCTCAACGCAGAAAAACGGCCCAAGGCCGAAGCGATCGTTACCGGGATGGGGGCGTAGCAGCAGAATGTTCATGATGCCCGTTTCTCCTGGCCGTAGATGCCACCGCGCCTCAGCACGTTGTACAGCAGGTTGACTCCTTTGCCGGGGCTCTGCATGACGCGACCGGCGATGGCCGGCCAGCGGTACGCCTCACGCCGCGCATCATGCCAGCCCTGATAGAGGCGCTCAGGCGACATCAGCTTAGGGCGATAGACCACCTGCCCGTGGTCATAGCGTTGCCAGTCGGTGTGCAAAAGCCTTCCCTCCTGCTGGAACTGGCTGAACAGGGCGGTTCCCGGATAAGGGGTCAGGATATGGAAGGTGGGCAGGCTGACGGCGCAGGTTTCCAGGTAGCGCACGGTCCGCTCGAAGATCCCTTCGTCATGGTCGTCGAAACCGAAGATCACCGACCCCTCCACCACCACGCCGGTGTCGCGGATCCGCTTGATCAGATCGGCCTGGGGGGTGCTGCCGGCGGTCTTGGGATGATTGGCGTACGCGCCATCGGCCGATTCGAGGCCGACAAAGATGCCGACACAGCCGGAAGCTGCCAGCAGGCGTACCAGTTCAGGGTCTTCGGCAAAGCGCAGGTTGGCCTGTCCGCCCCATTTGAGGCCCATACCCACCATACCTTGCAGGATCGGTTTGGCCCGCAATGGGTCCCCCAGGATGTTGTCGTCCAGAAAGACCATCAAACCGGGCCTGAAGGTCTTAAGTTCTGCCAGCACATCCTCAGGGTCACGGTAGCGGAAGGTACGGCCAAAGTGGGGGGTAACGGTACAGAAGGGGCAGTTGTAGGGACAACCGCGGCTGGCCTGGGTGGTCTGGGTAGTCAGGTAGCTGCGGGGCGCCAAAAAATCGGTACGCGACCAGGGAATGGTCAGCTGATTCCCCTCGGGCAGTTGTTGGTAAAAACGCTGCAGACGTCCCTGTTGCAGATCGTTAAGCAGACCAGCCCAGACCGGTTCAGCCTCCCCCAGCACCACGCTGTCGGCATGGCTGATCGCCTCTTCCGGCAGCACCGTGGGGTGGATCCCCCCCAGCACCACCGGCACTCCACGCGCGCGAAAGCGATCAGCGATCTGGTAGGCCCGCACGATCTGGTGGGTCATGGCGGTAATCCCCACTAGGTCGTAATCGCCATTAAAATCGATCTGCTCCTGCACTTCGTCAGCCAGCAGCACCTCCCACTCGGGTGGGGTGGCGGCAGCCACCTGCTTGAGCGCCAAAGGGGGCAGCTGGAACCGTTTGACCCAGCCCAGCTGGTGGGTGGCCGGATAGACCAGCAGCAGACGCGGTCGGCGGCTCACTGGTTCGGCCGCTTTCTGCGGATGGCCGAGCGGAAGCCGATGTTCATCGGTCCAAAGACCTGCACCGAGCGGTGCAGCTTGCCGATACGCCGCCAGATGGAACCCAGCGAGTAGAAGGAGCGGCAGATCTGGTCGTAGCCGTCCTGCAGCTCTTGCACGCTCATGCCGCGGGGCTCAAAGGTGACATGCTCCATATCATAATCCTGCCAGTTGTTGCTGATGATGCGCCCCTCCGCCTCCAGGCGGCGACGGACGGCGGTACCGGGATAGGGGGTCAGGATCGGGAAGATGGCCGCCTCGAGCCGCGCCTCCTCACAAAAACGGAGGGTTTGTTCAAACACCGCCGGGGTGTCGCCGTCGCAGCCCATGACAAAGGAACCGAGGATACCGATACCGTGGTCACGAAACTGCTGGGCGTAGGCCTTGAACGAGTCGGCCCGGTTGGTAACCTTGCCCATGGCGGCCAAGGATTCCTGGTTCAAGGACTCAAAACCGACAAACATGCCAACACAGCCTGACTCCCCGGCAGCCTTGAGCAGCTCCTGGTCTTCGGCGAAGTCGATCGGGGCATGTGAAAGCCACTTGATCCCCATCCCCTTCATCCCCGCAAACAGTGGCAGGGAGTACTTCCGGTCAGCCACGATGTTGTCATCAACAAAAAAGACGAACGAATTGACCTTGCGCAGCTGCTCCAGCTCGGCCAGCACCTGCTCCACCGGTCGTTTGCGGTATTTGCGACCATAGAAGGCGGTCACGGAGCAGAATTCACAGTCAAAGGGGCAGCCGCGGGTGGTCTGGATGGTGTTGGTGAAGAAATGGCCCGAACCTTTGAAGATCTCTCTGCGGGCCACCGGGATCAGACTGGTGTCGATCAGCCCATCGGCCCGGTAGCAGCGCTGCAGACGCCCGGCCTGAAAATCGGCCAAAAGCTGAGGCCAGGCCAGTTCCCCCTCCCCCACCACCACGCTGTCCACATGCGTGAGCGCCTCATCCGGCAGGTTGCTGGCATGAAAACCGCCCATCACCACCGTCTTGCCCCGTGCCCGGAAGGCGTCGGCCAGTTGATAGGCCCGGGTGGCCTGGGCGGTCATGGCGGTCAGGGCGATCAGGTCGGCGTCCGTGTCGAAGGGGGTTTGACGGATGGCGTCATCGTGAAAGGTAACCTCCCACTCGGAAGGGGTGACCGCCGCCAAGGCAGCCAGCGACAAGGTGGGAAACTTGAAACCGAGTTCACCCCACAACCGCCCTTTGGGCCACCCAGGCGAGAGAAAAAGTATCTTCATCGACGGAACCGGACTATTGCCGGTTTTCGGCAATAAAGGCAGCCATGGCCCGGACCGAGGCGAAGACCTTGCTACCGGTTGCGGCGTCGGGCACTACTACGCCGAACTCCTTTTCCATGGCAACCACCAACTGCAGGGCATCAATGGAGTCCAACCCCAGACCTTCGCCGAACAGTGGCGCATCACTGTCGATCTCATCGGGTGACATCCCCTCGATCCGCAGGGCATCGATGATCATCTGCTTGACCTTGCCAACTAATTCTTCAGACATAGCTTATTCCTTTGCATGGGTAGTCCAGAACGTAAAAAAATTGTACCACTGGTCGGGATACTGACGGATGTAGCGTTCAAACACCGCTGCCAGGCGGGTCATCCCCTGCTGCACCACCTCCCGGTTGTGACCGTGTCGGGCAGAGAAGAAGATCGCCTCTTCCATCAGGGTGGCATAGCGCCCATCATCCTCCAGCAGCACAAAGACCGGAATCACCGGCGCGCCGGTGGCCAGGGCCAAGTGGGCCGCACCGGCCGGCAAGGCGGTGAGACGGCCAAAAAAAGGCACGTTGACGGTGTTGGACGAGCCGTCCCGGTCGCCGATCAGGCAGACGATCTCATTCCTGCGCAGGGCGTTAACCGCTTCGATGATCGCCAGGGGCGAGGTGTCGTCGCGATCCACGTAAATCACGCCGATGCCACGTTCTTCCCGCACCTGGCGCCGCTGTTCGTTGACCTGCTCATCGGGCTCACGGTAGGTCAGCACGTTCACCCGGTAGCCCAGGTCGGCCAGTCCCAGCCCCCCCAGCTCCCAGGTGCCCAGGTGGGGCGAGATCAGGATCGCCCCACTGCCGGCAGCCAGGGCCGCTTCCAGCGGCTCCGGGTTGCTGCGGCGACCGATCAGGGCCTGCAGCCGCTCGCCCCGCAGGCGGGACATCAGCACCAGATCACACCAATTGCGGCAGAACTTGTACATGGAGGACAACAGCAGCAGTTCTACCTGTTTCCGTCCGGTGACCACCCGCAGGTTGGCACGCTGACCACGCCGCTGGCGACCCGCCAGCAGGTAGGAGAACAGTCCGGCCAGTGCGGCAAAAGGCGGCACCAGCCAGCGGGGCACCAATCGGGTAAACAACGCCAGCAGCGTCAGGTTCGACTTGCTGTACAGGGCCATCGTGCTTACTGCTTACCGGTGGTGCGCTGCCGCACCGGATGTTCCTTGAATTCCTCATCCCAGGCCTGATCGGCAATCTCGCCATACCTACGGGCGTACTCGTCCATCCGGTCGGCCAGGCTGGTGAAGATCGCATCGGCCCCTTCGTGGGTCGGGTAGGCCCCTTCACTCTGGAAAAACTCACGGCCGTAGTCCGGGTGATCGATCAGCATGCAGGGCCGCAGCAGGTTATCATGCTCACCCTGCTTTTCCCGGATCTTGCGGAACAGGGGCGAGCCCAGGGCCACTTTTAGACTGGTGCGCCGGATGTTGTCCACCGCAAAGTGACAAAACACACAGGGTTCGATGTCGCCGTTGGCGTTGACATGGATATACTTGCGTCCGCCGGCGATGCAGCCGGAGATGATCGGGCCGTCATTCCAAAAATCGATGAACAGCATCGGCCGGGTGGCGCGGAACTCGATCGTGGCGCGCCGCAGGCGATCGCGCTGCTCCGGGCTGGGCATCAAGTCCGGATTGGGTTCCCGGCCCACCGGCACGTAGGAGAACAGCCACAGGGCAAAGACCCCCTGCTCCAGCAGAAAATCGATGTAGGCCGGGTCGGTGATGATGTCGGTGTTCTTGCTGGAGTGGGTAAAGGAGCCGCAGAACGAAAGCCCGTTCTCGCGCAGCAAACGCATGGCGTTCAGCACCTTGTTAAAATGACCGGCTCCGCGCCGCTCGTCCGTCTCCTGCTGGTAGCCCTCCAGGGAGAAGGCCGGCATCACGTTGCCCACCTCAATCAACTGCTGCACCAGCCGTTCATCGATCAGGCCGCCATGGGTGAAGACCAGAAAGGCCATGTCGCTGTGCTTCTTGAAAAGATCGAAGATCCCCTGCATGAAGAACGGCTCACCACCGGAGATCACCGCGAAGTAGATCCCCATCTCCTTCATCTGGGTCAATACATCATCGATCTCATCCAGCGACAGCTCCAGGGCCTTGTTGTAATCGCCGGCATAACAGCCGTAGCAGGACAGGTTGCAGCGCATGGTGACCGAGATGACCACCGTGGAGGGCGGATAGAAGCCGTTCTGGTCGGCCCACTGCTTACGCTTGTTGGTGCCGGACAGCAGATGGTTGACCGCCAGGTTGGTGATCCATTTGTCACGCTGGTTGGGGTGCAGCTCCCGCAGGATGCGACGGGGAAACTCGATCGAGGGATGCCGCAGCTTGATCAGATCTCGGACCCAGCGGATGCGCGCCTTGTAGTAATCCTTTTTCGGGATCAGCTCCATCAGGTGCGTCATCTTGATCAGGGTCTCATCTGAAGACGAGGTGGCCAGTGACAGCAGATAGGCAACCAGCTTGTCACGGGTATAGGTTTTCAATGTTTGCAGCATCAAGGTCCTCGCTACATGTAGCGCAAAAAAGTCATGCAGATATTCCAGGTGTCACGCACCGCCCGGTAGTGACTGGTGGCGCGTCCATCGGCCACTCGGGCCGGTAGCGGCAGGCAACCGATGGTAAAACCGGCCCGCCAGCATTTCATCAACAGTTCCATCTCCAGGTCGTAGCCGTCTTTTTCCAACTGGACGGCGCGTAACAGATCGGCCCGGTAGTAGCGGAAACCGGACTGGCTGTCGCTGATTTCAAAGCCGGTGCGCTTGCGCATACACCAGACCCCGAATCGGTTCCAGTGCTTGCGCAGCCCGGCCATCTGCTCGAACTGGCTCTGGCGGGACGCCAGCAGGATACCGAACTGACCTGCCTCGGCTGCAGCCGCCAGCCGCGGAATGGCGGTCGGGTCATGCTGCCCGTCGGCATCCAGGGTGATGATGCCAGTATAGCCATGTGCCAATGCCCAGTCAAAGCCGGTCCGCAGGGCTGCCCCTTTACCGCGGTTCTGCTCGTGACGCAGCACGGTGACAGCCAACCCCTCCAGCACAGCGACCGTGCAGTCTTGGGAACCGTCGTCGACCACCACCAGGGGCAGGCCGTGCAGAAGACACTCCTCCACCACCGGCCGCAGGGTGGCAGCAGCATTATAGGCCGGTATCAGGATGCAGTCTGCCACATGGTCACCTGTTCACCCAAAGGTCTGAAACTAAAACTGCGCATCAGTGTTGCCAGCCGTCCGGCTGCGCTACGTTTAGGCCCGTAGGTGGCGAATTCCCGCAGCAGACCAAGCCGCAGGCGTGGGCCATCCGGATCAAGCTCCCGCGGATGGATGAACAGCACTCCCGGTCCACCTTGACGCTGATAGACCTGCAGGCTGTGCCTGATCATCGCTGAAGGGAAAAAACGGAAGCCCCAGCCGCCGCCGGTGGGCAGATTGCCCAACGGGGTCGCGGTCACCAGCGGAGGGATCTCCCACAGGGCGCCCGCTGCTGTTGCAATCCGGTGCGGCAAGCGGGAACCGGCCGGGTCGCCGATCAGGGCCAGCGGCGTCAAGCTGCTGTCGTAGCGATAGCCCTGCCGGGCCAATATCTCGAAGGCCCAAGGGGTGGCTTGCCTGCTCAACGACCAGCGTGGCGCACGAAAGCCCACTGGACGCTTGCCGGTTTGCTGTTCCAGCAGATCGGCAGTCCGTAGCAGCTCGTCAGCAAACTCCTGCGGTGAAAGCTCCGTCACCAGACGGTGGGACCAGCCGTGAGACGCCAGTTCATGCCCTGCCTCAGCAATCAGGGGCGTCAACTCCGGATGACGGCTGGCCACGGAACCCAACACAAAAAAAGTGCCCCGCACCCCGCAGGAGCGAAGCAGATCAAGTACCAACGATGTCGTATGCAGCACACGCCCCTGGCCGGACAGCTCGCCTACCGCCTGCTCGGCTCCACAGACATGAAACCAGTCCTCAACGTCAACCGTTATGGCGTGGGCAACGGTGGTAGGTTGCCGGTTGTTCGACATCCTAGTTTAATACCTTACCAACAGTTGCGCTGTCAAGAAAGCGGGCTGATCCGAAAGGCCCCCATCCCGTAGGAAGCTCCTTTACCGACATGCAACAGTCCGCCCAGCTCAAGCATCGGTCCCAGTTCGTTGCAGCTGCCCTGCAGGTCAAAACTGCCCAGCAGGCCGCGTTGCCCTTGGGGCGCTTGCAGCGGCCGGGCCGCAACCAGACGCAGGGTGTCGGCCAGTGCCGCCAGTCGAACAAACTGCTCAGGCGCAGCTGCGGTGCCGTAGTAGGCCACCAAGGCCGATATTCTCCGCAACACGCCCCGCACGAACCGCTCGACAACAAAGCGGGACAGCTCCCGCCCATCGCTTACCAAACGCAGCGGTGTCAGCAACGTCACCCGCAAGCGCTGACAGTCGGCATAGCGGGGGGTGGTCAGATCCAGCAATGCCGCCAGCGAGAGCACCGGCAGCTCAGCTTCACCATCGTCCTTAAGCTCAATCAGCTCCCCCTGATAATCATAGGCGCCAAAGGAGGCGAGCTGTACAAGACCGGCACGGGCGGCCACCGTAGAGAGGACACGGGGCAGCTCAGCAATGGCAGGTCCCAGCAACAGACACTCCACCTGGCCGCTGCAAGGCAGGGAAAAGACAAACGGCAGGCTCGGTTTCTGATGGCGCCGCACCAGTTCGGCATCGTTGGAGAGGCTCCGGGAGCAGAGCGACGAAAGGGACTGTTCGAAGAGCATACGTTCGCTGGTGAGGGAACCGGCCAGCAGCTGTGCTGCGGCAACGGGAAGCGGTATACGAAGTCTGACGAGGTTCAAGTCCATCGTCTTAGAGCCTGATCAGGTCTTCATGTTCTTCAGCATGGGGGTTGATATGGATCATGACATCGCCCACATTATGAAACTGTTCGAATATCTGACGCTTCACCTCGGTGGCCACATCATGGGACTGCTTGACGGTCATCTGCGGGTCCATCTCCAGCTTGAGATCAATAATGATGTACTGCCCCGAGCGCCGGGCACGGATTTCATGCACCTGTTCAACGTGGGGCACCGCTTCAGCCAGGCTGGTGATCTCCTGGATATACTCGCCATGCACGGTCCCGTCCATCAGGTCATGACAGGCGCCTGACAGGGTCTGCCAACCGATATGTACGATAAACAGCGCGGTCACCCCAGCCGCCAGCGGGTCCATGACCCCCCAGCCCAGGACCGCGCCGACAACGCCAACCAGGGTTGCCACAGAGGTCAGGGCATCTTTGCGATGATCCTGCGCAATAGCCAACAGCGACGGACTTTCAAGCTGTCTGCCGGTGTCTGCTGAATAGCGATACAACCAGCCTTTGATCAGGATGGTGGCAGCGGCCGCCGCAACAGCAATCCAGCCGGGCGGGGTAACATCCTGCCGGACAACGACCTGCACCGCATGCACCAGTATCCAGATACCGCTGGCAATGATGACCAGCGCAATCAAGAGTGCCGCCAGGGATTCGGCCCGGCCATGGCCGTAGGGGTGGTTCTCATCACAGGGTTGCCGACCAAGCTTAAGGGCAACCATGGTACTGCCGATGGCGACAAAGTCGCAGGCCGATTCAACGCCGTCGGCAAAGACCGCAGCGGAGTGGCCCCAATGGCCGGCAGCAAGCTTCATGAGCATTAAGCCGGCATTAACCCAGAAACCGATGGTGATGATCTTTTCAGCCCGATCAAAGCGTTCGTCACGCTGCATGCTTTTGCTCCGTTGCCTTAAAATCCTTGACCCGCACTTGCAGACGCGCCCCGCCGCCCCAGGTGTCGATCTCCGGCATACCTGCCACGTCGATCAGCTCCGGCAGATCACGGTCGGCCATCTGCCAGGCAATGGCGTTGATCTGTTGACGGCCCCGTGCCAACCGCAACCGCAGATGATCGCGGCCAACCACCTTGCGCTCCAGTACCTGCAGCCCCCTGATACAGACCAGCGGCTCCGGATTACCGGCCCCAAACGGCGCCAGTCGTTGCAAGTCTTCAACCAGCGTTGTGGCCAGTTCTTCAGGCTCCAGTTCAACATCCAGCAGTAACCTGGGGATCAGACTCTGCTGATCAAGCCGGCTGGCTGCAACCTGTTCAAAGGCCTGTGCAAAAGCGGCTACCTGTTCAACAGCCAGCGAGACACCGGCCGCGGCGCGATGGCCGCCATACCGCAGCAGAAGCGGCGCACACCCATGCAGCGCATCCAGCAGGTGAAAACCGGGGATGCTGCGGCCGGACCCCTTGGCCGTGCCATCCTCCTGGAGTGCCATCAGGATCGTAGGACGATGATAGCGTTCAACCAGACGGGAGGCAACGATCCCCACCACGCCGGGGTGCCAGTTTTTAGACGCCAGCACGATGCTGTAACGCCCGTTGACGCCGCCGGTCTGCTCCACCAGCTGCACCGCTTCCTCCAGTATGCACCGTTCCACCCCCTGGCGCTCACTGTTGGCGTCATTCAGCTCCATGGCCAGCCGATCGGCCAGGCGACGGTCATCGGTCAACAGCAGTTCGACCCCCGGCACGGCACTCTCCAGACGACCGGCCGCATTCAGACGTGGGGCCAAGCGAAACCCGACCTGACCGGCCGTGACGTCACCGCTGATGCCGGCTACCTGTTTCAGCGCACTGAGACCGGTACGTGTACCAGCCCCCATCCGCTGCAGGCCGGATGTAACCAAGAGACGATTCTGCTCTAAAAGCGGCACCACGTCGGCCACAGTACCCAAGGCCACCAGGTCCAGCCATTGGCGCAGGTCAGGGCCGCTGTCACCAAAGGCGCCCTGCTCTCGCAAGCGTGAGCGCAGTGCCACCAACAGGTTAAAGGCCACACCCACCCCGGCCAGCCCCTTGAAAGGATAACGACAGTCAGAGCGGTGCGGATTGATGATCGCCACCGCTTCGGGAAGCTGTTCCAACGTTTGGTGATGATCGGTGATGATCAGATCTAGCCCGACCTCGTGGCAGACCTGGGCCTCCGCCACGGCGGTCACGCCACAGTCCACGCTGACACACAAGGTTACTCCCTGAGCGCGGATCGCCCGCAACGCCTCACTGTTCAGCCCATAGCCGTCATCCATCCGGTGAGGGATATGGTAGCCAACCCGCAGACCGAGGGCGGACAGGCCCGACACCAGGAGGGCCGTGGCGGTCACGCCATCCACATCATAATCACCGTACACGCAGAGCTGTTCCTGCTGGCTGCGGGCAGCAAGCAGCCGTTCAACCGCGGCATGCATGCCGGCCAGGAGAAACGGGTCCAGCATGCCGGCCAGGGTCGGCGACAGGAACTCCCGGGCTTTTGCCGGTTCACCAAAACCACGGGCAGCCAGCACCCGCGCCGTGGCCGGTTGCAACTGCAGCTCCGCCATCAGGGTCAACACAGCGGCCGGATCGACCTTTTTAACGTCCCAAATGGTCTGCATAAATAAAAACCCCCTCCGGAGAGGGGGTTCGAAACTCCTTTAGCGCGGAAGCTGCTGGAGCATCTCGCGGGCCTGGTTGCCTAATTCGCTACTACCGCCCATCTGGGCCACCTTCTCGAAGATCGGTCGGGCCTTGGACGGCTGTTTCATATCAACCGCCTGCACAATCCCCATGTTGTAAAGACTCTGCAGATGTTGAGGATTGAGCTTGTTGGCCTTTTCAAAGTTGGCCAGCGCCTTGTCAAAGAAACCCAGGGCGCGGAACATGACCCCCTGATCGGTCAGCACGTTGGGATCGTTGGGATTCAATGCCAATGCCTTATCATAGGCCTGCACCGATTTTTGGGGATTATTGGCATCAAAGTAATCATTGCCTAAGGCTACCCAGGCCTGCACGTTCTTGGGATCCTGGGCCACCACCTTTTCCATCTCGGCAATGCGGGCATTCAGGTCAGCCGGGTTGACCATCGGCGCCGCGTTCTGGGCCGGGGATGGAACGCTGGAGACGTTGCCGCCCATAGTCTTGCCACCCACCAGAACACCCAGCAAGAAGCCGATGATCAGGCCGGACACACCAAGGATGATTGATTCCTTTTGCATGAATGAGCTCCTAGACAGCAGCCGGTGCTTGTGCAGCGCCGTCAGCTTTGCGTTGCGCCCGTTCTTCCAGCATGATCACCACCGGGCTGGCCACGAAGACCGATGAATAGGTGGCCACCAGCACACCGGTCAACAGGGCAAAGGCAAAATCGTGGATCACCGAGCCTCCCAGAAAGAACAACGCTCCAGCTGCCATAAAGGTGGTCATCGAGGTGATGATGGTGCGCGAGAGGGTCTCGTTGATGCTGCGGTTAAAGATCGTATGCAGGGCACCTTTCAGGTCTTTGTGCAGATTCTCGCGAATTCGGTCAAAGATGACCACCGTGTCGGTCAGGGAATAACCGGCAATGGTCAGCACCGCCGTGATGAACAGCAGGTTGAACTCCTTGCCGAACAGGTAGTAGACCGCGAACATGGCCAGGATATCATGCAGGGTGGCGGCAACAGCGCCGATACCGAACCGGAAATCAAAGCGCCAGGCGATGTAGCAGATGATGCCCAGCATAGAGATCGCCACGGCGATCAGGGTATCCTTGCGCAGCTTGTCGCCGATGGCCGGGCCGATCTCGGTGGTGCTGTCCACGGTCACCTGCAGACCGGGCAGCGCCTTGGCAAAGGCCGCCGGGATAACCTCGGCCGCCTTGCCGACAGCCAGCTGATTTTTCTTGCCCAGTTTAACCAGCAGCTTGTTGCCGTCGGTAATCTCCTGCAGTTCCACCTCGCCCAGGCCGCCATCATGCAGCGCCTTGCGGGCATCGGCCAGGGCAACCGGCTTGTCGAACTGCAACTGCACCGAGGTGCCGCCGGTGAAGTCGATCCCCAGATTGGCGTTGCCAAGGGCGATCTGCACAATGGCAAAGATGCCGATGAGTGCAATAATGGTAGAGATCACGAAGGAAAACTTGCGTTTGCCGATAAAATCTATGTTCAGTTTGGTCTTGCCAAAGATTTCGAACATGACGCCCCCCTATATGCTCAGTTTTTTGACCTGGCCCCGGTGCAGGAACAGATCAAAGATTACCCTGGTGCCGGTCAGGGAGGTGAATAGGTTGATGATAATACCCAGCGACAAGGACACCGCAAACCCCTTGACCGGGCCGGTGCCGAACTGGAACAGGACGGCGGCGGTGATCAGGGCGGTGACGTGGGAGTCCATGATGGTCAGGAAAGCGCGGTCGTAACCGGCATCCAGCGCCGCCTTGGGCGATTTGCCCAGCCGCAGTTCCTCACGAATTCGTTCAAAGATGATCACGTTGGAGTCCACCGACATGCCGACCAAGAGCACGATAGCGGCGATGCCCGGCAGGGTTAGCGTGGCCCCCAGGGCAGCCAGAGCCCCCATCAGGTAGAGGATGTTCAGCACCATACCCAGGTTGGCCACCAGGCCGGACATCTTGTAGTAGATGGCCATAAAGACGATCACCAGCAACACGCCCACCAGACCGGCCATCAGACCTTTGTCGATGGAATCTTTACCCAGCGAGGCACCCACGGTCACGTTCTGGATCACCTTGACCGGAGCAGGCAGGGCGCCGGCCCGCAGCACGATCGCCAAGTCGGAGGCCGTCTTTTCGGTAAAGTTGCCCGAGATCTGGGCCGAACCGCCGGAAATCCGCTCCCGGATCACCGGGGCCGAATAGACGTTACTGTCCAGCACAATGGCAAACCTTTTCCCCACGTTGGCTGCAGTCACCTGATCAAACAGGCGGCCACCCAGCGAGTTGAACTCGATGGAGACATAGGGCTGGTTGAACTGTGAGTCGATCCGTACCTGGGCATCGGTCAGCAGATCGCCGGTGATCAGGGCCTTTTTTTGCACCACAAAGGGGGTCTCGCTGACCGCGCCGGTGACCGGATCGCTGATCCGCTCATACAAGACCTCGGCATCCTCAGGGATCATGCCGCCGGTGGGGGAAACCCCCTCCTTAACCATCTTGAATTCCAGACGGGCGGTACGACCGATCAGGTCGATGGCCCGCTGGGGGTCCTTGATGCCGGGCAGCTGCACCACGATCTGGTTGATCCCTTGGCGGGCAATCACCGGTTCAGAGACACCGAACTGATCGATCCGGTTACGGATCGTCTCCAAGGCCTGAGCAACAGCCTTGTCCTTGCGGTCCTGGATATCTTCATCCTTCATCCGCAGCTGGAGACCGATCATGCCTCCCTCTTCCACCGAGGAGACCTGCTCGTAGTCGCGATATTTGTCCTTGAGCAGCTTCTGCACCGCGGCTGCGGTCTCCTTTTCATACAGCACGATGGAAACCTTGTCGGCACCGGTGCGGCTGATCCGCTTGTAGCGCAGGTTCTTGGCGCTCAGCGTATCCTCCAGATCGGTGGCCACCAGGTCCAGGGTCCCTTCCACCGCCTTCTGGGTCTCCACTTCCATCACCAGGTGGGTTCCCCCCTGCAGGTCAAGACCCAGGCTGATCTTGTCCTTGGGCAACAGTCCCTTCCACCAGGAAGGCAACTGGGGCATCAAGGTCGGCACCAGATAGACACAGGACAGGGCAATAAAGCCGATTATCAGGGTGATGCGCCATCCGGCTCCCTTAGGCATTGGCACGATCTCCTTTACTGAAAGTAGTTACTTCACCACAGTGGTAATGAACGGCTTATCCACCTTGACCTTGACGCCGGTGGCGATCTCCAGGGTGATCACCTGGTCTTCGATGGCAGACACCTTGCCGTGGATGCCGGCGGCGGTCTTGACGCTGTCGCCAACCTTGAGGGCCTCCAGCAGGGCACGGTGTTCCTTGGCCTTTTTCTGCTGGGGACGGATCAGCAGGAAATAGAAGATGGCGAACATGAAGATCAGCGGCACGATGTTCATAAACGCGGCCATACCACCCTGTTGCGCTGCTGCCCCACCAGCGGGGGCGCCCATTGCGAATGCGATTCCTACCATTGTTTACTCCTCCTTGTGTGATACTGCAGGTTGTTGGTGTGCGTAAAAATCCCGGCGAAATGCAGCAAAACAATCAGCCTTGATCGCCTCACGCATCCGGGACATCAGGCCAAGATAATAGGCGATGTTGTGATGCGTATTCAAGATCGAAGACAATATTTCGTTGCAACGGAACAGGTGCCGCAGGTAGGCCCGCGAGTAACTGCGGCAGACCTGGCAATTGCAGGCAGGATCCAGCGGTCCCTGATCGTCCTCGTACTGCTTAGCCTTGATGTTGATCCGCCCCTGACTGGTAAACAGCATGCCGTTACGGGCATTGCGGGTCGGCATGACGCAGTCGAACATGTCATAGCCGCGCCAGACCGCCTCCACCAAATCTTCAGGGGTACCGATACCCATGATGTAACGGGGATGATCCGCTGGCAACAGCGGTTCACAGGCCTCCATCACACTATGCATGACCGGCTTTTCTTCGCCCACCGACAGGCCGCCCAGGGCGTAGCCGTCAAAACCGATCTCCTGCAGCTCAGCGGCCGAGCGCTGCCGCAATTCTGGAAAACGTCCTCCCTGCACGATGCCGAACAACAGTTGATCCCGGCGGGTGTGGGCCTGTTTGCTGCGCCGGGCCCAACGGGTGGTTAACTCCAGCGACTGTTCGACGTAGCTCCGTGCGGCGTCGGCTGGCGGACATTCATCAAAACACATGATTACATCGGCCCCCAGCGATTGCTGGATCGCAATCGACAACTCCGGTGTCAGCAGGTGACGGGAACCGTCGATATGGGAGCGGAACTGGACCCCTTCTTCGCTGATCTTGCGCAACTCTGCCAGACTGAAGACCTGAAAGCCACCAGAATCGGTCAGGATCGGCCCGTCCCAGGCCATAAAACGGTGCAGCCCGCCCAACTGCTCAACCAACCGATGCCCCGGCCGCAGATACAGGTGATAGGTGTTGGCCAGAATGATCTGGGCGCCAACCTCCTTCAGATCGCCGGGCCGCATCGCCTTGACCGTGGCATTGGTGCCCACCGGCATGAAGATCGGCGTCTCGATCAGGCCGTGGGCCGTGGTCAGCAGACCGCAACGGGCCTTTGAGGTCGCATCCTGGTGCAACAACTGAAAATGTCTCGACACGCCTGCTCCTACACGATCAGCATGGCGTCGCCATAGCTGTAAAACCTGAATGCTCGTCTGACAGCCTCATGGTAGGCCCGCAGCACGAACTCCTGACCGGCAAAGGCTGCAACCAGCATCAGCAGGGTGGATTCCGGCAGATGAAAATTGGTCAACAACGCATCCACCACCTTGAAATCATAGCCGGGATAGATGTAGATGTCGGCCTCACCACTACCTGGCCGCAGCGTACCGTCCTGTCCGGCTGCATATTCCAGGGTACGACAGGCGGTGGTGCCGACCGCAATCACCCTGCCGCCCCGACCTTTGGCAGCTGCAACCGCCGCTGCGGTTTCTTCAGACACCTGATACCGCTCGCGGTGGATGATATGGTCCTCTACCCGCTCGACCCTCACCGGCTGGAAGGTGCCCAGGCCCACATGCAGGGTAACCGTGGCCAGCTCAATGCCCCGTTGCTGGAGCAGTTCCAGCAGTTGCGGGGTAAAATGCAGCCCGGCGGTGGGAGCTGCCACGGCGCCCGATACACCGGCATAGACCGTCTGGTAGCGCTCCCGGTCCAACTCTTCACTCTCCCGGCCTAAATACGGTGGAATCGGCATCTGACCGACCCGCTCCAGCCAGGTATCAAAATCATCACAACCGCTGAAGGCGATCAGCCAATCCTGTTCGCCAGACCGTTGCAGCACCTCTGCAGTCACGTCATCGGGCAGATGAATCAGCTGACCCGGCTGGCAGGTTTTCGAGGAACGCAGCAGACAACGCCAGTGGCCAGCCTCACCGCACTGCTCCACCAGAAATATTTCGACCCGGCCACCGGTGGGTTTCACGCCAAACAGACGGGCCGGGATCACCCGGGTGTCATTCACCACCAAAAGATCACCAGGTCGTAGCCAATCGGTGATCCGATCAAAGCTGGTTTCACTGATTTCTTGCCCTTGGCGCTCAAGCACCATTAGCCGGGAGGCATCCCTTCGGACAGCGGGATAGCGGGCAATCAGCCGATCAGGCAGTTCAAAACGAAAATCAGATACCAGCATCAGGGGCAAGGATACGCAGTTCGGTTCCCGGATAGTAATAGGTCAGGATTTCGCTGTAACTGAAACCGTCCAGTGCCCGTTGTTTGGCCCCCCACTGGCAGAGTCCCACCCCGTGTCCATAGCCGGAGCCGCTGAAAAAGGCGGTGCCGTCGTCCACCCGCACCGTGAAGTTGGTGCTTTTGATCACCGTGGAGCCGACTGTCATACGGAACTTGGTGGCTGGCATGGTCACCAGACCACGGGAGGTGCTCAGAGACACGGTTTTGAGTCGTCCGCGGCTGTTTCTGGGGCTAAGCCTGATATCGGAGAGTCCGGAGAGCTTGAGGATCGACTCCAGCCTGCTGAGCGGCAGGCTCTGCTCCCAGGTATTGGAATTGCCCAATGCGCAGTACTGACAATCGACCCCTTGCAGATAGGGTAGCGCGGCCCCCCAGACGTGGGCCGAATCCTCGGTCTTGCCGCCACAGGTGGCGTGATAAAAGGCCTGGATCGGTTTACCATGATAGGTCAGCACCTGACCGGCGGTTTCATACACCCCGCGGGCAGCACGGCTGTCTTCCAGATCGCTGCCAGCGTACACCTGATCCATCACCGTAGCCTCAAGGTGATAGGGAGACCCATGCCGCTCGATCCGCTTGGCCACCGCATAGGTGCGGGCGATCACCGCCTGGGCCTTGACCGACTCCATCGGCCAGGTGGAAGATATCTCGCTGTTGATCACCCCCACCAGGTACTCCTCCAGCGGCAGTTCGTTGATCACCAGTAGCGCGCCGCTTGAGGCCGAAAGTTCCAGTACGCCCCGATAGGACTTGGTGTTGACCTTGATCGGTCCGGCCGCTGTGATCCGCAACCGGCGGTAAGCGGTCCCGTCCAGTATGATCTGCCCGTGCCCGACGCTCACCGTGGCCGTAGGGGGCAACACCACCGCCGTACCGGTCTCACGCAAGGCCAACATGCCGTCACCCTGCAGGGTGACACTGTCCGCAGTACGACTGATCGCCACCCGGATCAGGTCGCGTTCCACTGCCGATACCGGTGCAGAGTAACTAAACGCCACGATGGCTATGATTAAAAAAAGGAACTTATTCATGTGAGTAAAAAACCGTTAGATAGAACCATACTGCCGCCACTCTGTCAAACAGTTTCACCCCTGAAACGGCGCGTATACGATACAAGGACAGGATTTGACAGGGACGGTCCACCAAGGTACACTGCCGGCCCATGGCACTGCTTGAACTCAGCGAACTGACCACCACCATCACCACCCCAACCGGGGTGGTGCGTGTCGTGCAGCAGATGACCCTCGCCATCGAGCGGGGCCAAACCGTGGCCCTGGTGGGTGAATCGGGTTCCGGAAAGAGTATGACCGCCCGCTCGATCATGGGGTTATTGCCCCCCGGAGCCAGCATCGTTTCCGGCTCAATCCGCCTTGAGGGACAGGAACTGGTTGGACTGCCCGCTGAAACCCTGCGTTCCCTGCGGGGCAGCCGGATGGCGATGGTCTTTCAGGAGCCGATGACCTCTCTCAACCCGGTGTTGCGGATCGGCGACCAGCTGATGGAGCCGCTCGTGCTGCACCGGGGCCTCGATCGCAGGACGGCAACCGCAGAGGCGGCCCAGCTGCTGGGCCTGGTGGGAATCAATGACCCGGAGCGGCGGCTGCGTGACTATCCGCACCAGCTCTCCGGCGGACAGCGGCAGCGGGTGATGATCGCCATGGCACTGGCCTGCGCGCCGGCACTTCTGATCGCCGACGAACCGACCACCGCCTTGGATGTGACCATCCAGGTGCAGATCCTGGAACTGATCGACCGCCTGCAGGTTGAACAGGGGCTGGCGCTGCTGCTGATCACCCACGACCTGGGGATAGTGGCCCAACGCGCCAACCAGGTGCACGTGATGTATGCCGGCCGGATCGTTGAGTCGGCTCCAACCAAAGCATTGCTGGATAACCCTGCCCATCCCTACACCAGCGGCCTGCTGGCCTCACTGCCCGAGTATGCCGTCCCCGGCGCAGCTCTGGCCACCATCCCCGGCCAACCACCGGACCTTTCCCGGCAACAGGCCGGTTGCCCATTCCGTGAACGCTGCCCTGACGCATTTGCCCCCTGCGCCTCCGATATGCCGGACCAGCTGGAGATTGCAGCCGGCCATCAGGTTCGCTGCTGGAAATATCTATGACCCATCCGATCCTGGAAGCATCAGCCGTCTCGAAGCGTTTTGCCCTGCGGGACAACGGCCCCCGCAGCGGCCCGAAACGGTTTCTCAAGGCCGTGGATCAGGTCAGCCTGTCACTGAGCCCGGGCTTGACCCTGGGGATCGCCGGCGAATCAGGCTGCGGCAAATCAACCCTGGCCAAACTGCTGGCCGGGCTGCTGCCCCCCGACAGCGGCACGCTCCGTTTTGAGGGTACCGATCTGCAGCACCTGCAGGTCGAGCAGCAACGACGGTTTCGTCGATCGGTGCAGATGATCTTCCAGGACCCGTTTTCATCGCTCAATCCCCGACTGCGGATCGGCGACGCCATTGCCGAACCGTTGCTGATCCACGGACTGGCACCACGGGACAGCGCACGGGAACAAGCAACGGCCCTCTTGGAACGGGTCGGCTTGTCAGCAGAACTGTACGACCGTTTTCCCCACGAGTTTTCCGGCGGCCAGCGCCAACGGATCGGTATCGCGCGGGCCCTGGCAGCACAACCATCGGTTATTGTGGCCGACGAACCGGTCTCCTCGCTGGATATCTCGATCCAGGCCCAGATCATCAATCTCTTGCTGGAACTGAAACAACACCAGGGGCTGACCATGGTGGTCATCAGCCACGACCTGGCGGTGCTACGCCATATGAGCGACCAGGTTGCGGTAATGTATCTGGGGGCGTTGGTTGAACTGGCCCCAGCCAAAGAGCTCTTCACACGGTGCCGACACCCCTACACCGAGGCGCTGCTGGCGGCCATCCCCCGCCTGCACCCATCCGATCAGCATCCGCCAATCAGGCTGCAGCAGGAGCCTGCCACACCTGACGCCCTCCTCAGTGGCTGCCGGTTTCATCCCCGCTGCCCCTATGTTCAGGACATCTGTCGCCAGCAGGCTCCTGCACTGCTGGAGCTAAAGCCCGGCCACACAGCCGCCTGTCATCGCAGCAGCGAACTGTTCAAATCTTAATCAATTCTCATCTTCCATCAATTGACAAAGAAACTATTGCTATATATAGTTTTCCAAATTTCATTACGGCGAGTGACCTGACCATGGCGGATTTTGACAAGACGAGAAGCTTCAACAACGAGGCAGAGATCCTGAAGGTACTGGGCCATCCGATCCGTCTGAAGATCGTGGCCGGCCTGTGTACCAACGAGTGCAACGTCAAGCATATCTGGGAATGCCTCAATCTGCCCCAGGCAACTGTTTCCCAGCATCTTGCCCTGCTGAAGAACAAGGGGATCATCGAGGGCAAGCGGGATGGTGTCGAGGTGCATTACAGCGTGATTCACCCCCTGGCCCGCAAGCTGATCTCCTCACTGATGTCGGCCTGATCAGGCCCGCCCCATACCATAGATAACCTGATAGCTGGCCGGCACCCCTTGATCGGTGCCGTACTGTTCCCGGTAGATGGTTGCCATATCGTGCAGCACCCGGCGCCATCCCAGCCCTCCCCCCCGTTGGGGCTGAGCCGTACCGGCGCCGATCCGCTTGATGGCCTGCAGTAGCTGCGGCAGATCGGGGTACCAGACTAACTCCTGCTCCGTTACAACCTCCACGGCCACGAATCCCTGCTGCTCCAGACTCTGCCTGACCTGCTCCACCGTATGGAAACGGTGGGTGCCATCCCCCCCCTGGAAAACAGACCTGTCGTTTCGTTGTAACGCCTCACGCCAGGAACAGTGCAGTTCACGCAGGGTTCCGTCGCCAAACAAGGCAAAACAAAACACCCCCCCCGGTTCCAGCACCCGTCGCACCTCACCAAAGCAGGTAGCACACTGTTCCAGCCACTGAAAGGTAGATGTCGAGACCACCAGATCGAAACTATTGTCTTTGGCGGGCAGCCGTTCGGCATCTCCCTGCAGGAGTTTCGCACAGTTGCCAAGGCGCTCGGCAGCCTGCTGCAACATATTGGAAGCAAGATCGAGACCGGTCAAGCCGGCCTGCGGATACTGCTGCGCCAGGTGCTGCAGCAGTTGGCCGGTACCACAACCGATATCCAATACCCGCTGCGGGCTATTCGGCAGTTCCGCTGACAGACGTTCCAGCAGACGTTGGACCACCCGCTGCTGCACCGGGGTGTGCTGGTCGTACTGGACGGCGCCACGGTGAAAGGAGCGCTCCACCCGTCCGCGATCAATACCGTGCATCGAGCCCCTCCATAAACTGGCGCAGGTCATGGTTGAATTGATCCGGTCGACTAAGGAACGGGGCATGCCCACACGCAGGATACAGCAGCCGACGGCTGGCAGGCATCTGTTCCGCCAGCCAGGCCGAGGCCTGAGGCAGGCAGATCGGGTCCTGGTCACCATGTATCAGCAGAGCCGGACAGTTGACTGATGCTGCCTCGTGCAGCATCTCGGCGGTCATCAACGCCTCAAGACCATCCAGCGCTGCAGCGGCTGAGGGCACTGGCACTCCGGCCAGGATGGCGTTGACCGTTGCCGCCAACTGCGGATCGCTCAACTCACCTGCCACGAACAACTGGCGGTGAAAACCGTCCAGTGTGCGCTCAAGATTACGACGAACTTTAAGCCGCATCCCTTCAGCCTCCTTAGGGAGCAGGCCGAAAGGAAAGTGCGGCGCAGCGCTAAAATGGGGGGTGGCCCCCACCAGGACGATACCGGCCAGACGGGACGCAATCGCTGCGTAGACCTTGAGCAGCACCTGTGCCCCCAGGGACCAGCCCACCAACACTGCATCCTGCAAATCCAGGGCCTCCATCAGATCGACCAGATCGGCGCCATAGCCAGCAAAGCCCTCCATACCGCCAGGCGGCACCGTCGAGCACCCATGACCGCGCAGATCAAAGGTCACCAGCCGATACTGGTCGGCCAGAGCCTGCTGCAGCTGCCAGATCTGACCCGACATGCACCAGCCGTGGATGAACAGTAACGGTCGACCGCTACCCTGCTGCTGATAGCAGAGTCGACCGCCTGCCTTTGTCTCCAGAAACAACATTACACCACCCCCAAGTGCTGCCCAACCTGGACGATGGCAGCAGCGGCTAATCTCAGCTCGTCCTGACTGTGACTGGCCATGATGGTACAGCGCAGCCGACTGGTGCCCTGGGGCACCGTAGGGGGTCGAATCCCCTGCACAAACAGGC
>Ga0209016_1000531_pt1 | contig 43782 bp, 36 predicted proteins | sample EPASupsiteSAE305_FD_187265 | JGI IMG/M metagenome (GOLD analysis project Ga0209016, IMG submission 187265) | Bioremediated contaminated groundwater microbial communities from EPA Superfund site, New Mexico - SAE3-05 (SPAdes) (version 2) | ecosystem: Environmental > Aquatic > Deep subsurface >... | reverse complement strand
TGCCGACATGCACATAGTAGTTTTTGCCGATCTCATTGCAGTCAATATCCACATGGATCAAGGACTTCATCGGCAGCAGCCGTTTATCCCAGCCCGAGGTCACAAATTCATTGAAACTGGTGCCCACCGCAAGCAGCACATCAACATCCCTTTTGAGGATATATTCCTTCGCAACCGGCGATCCCGCAAATCCAAGCACCCCCAGTGAGAGCGGATGCACCTCACTCAGTATCCCCTTTGCTTTTGGCGATGTAGCCACAGGGATATCCAGCAGCTCGGCAAGTTCCAACAGTTCTTTGTCAGCCCGTGAAAGGACAGTCCCCCAGCCGGCAACTATCACCGGCCGCTTGGCACCAAGAAGAAGTTGCGCAGCCTTTTTAACGGCCTCCCTGTCAAACCCCAACACCTGCGTAGTGCTGCAACGTTCATGACTGTCATCGGTCACCTTGCGCTTCATGATATCGGCAGGAAGATTAAGATGGACAGGTCCCTTTCTGCCGGTTAAGGCCAACCGGCGTGCCCTGGAGATCATCTCGCCCGCTTTGTTCTCATTTATAATGATGTCGCTGTATTTGGTGATCTGCCGGAAAATGCTGACAATGCCGAAGCTCTGAACTGAAAATTCCTGAATGGCCCCCTTGCCGAACAATGAGGTGGAGACCTGACCGGTTAACGCAATGACCGGAATGGAGTCTCCAAAAGCTGAGGCTATGCCGGTAATCATATTGGTTGCCCCTGGACCGGCAGTACTGCAACAAACCGCAATAACGCCGCTCACCCGGGCATACCCATCAGCCATAAAAGCGGCCCCTTCCTCATGCTTTGCCACAATCACCGAGATCGAGCTCTTGTACAGGGCCGTATTAAGTGACTCAATAGCACCGCCAGGGACACCAAACACACAGGTAACACCATGTTTTTCCAAAGACCGGACGATCACTTCCGCAGCATTCATCACCATTTCCCCTTAGCTTCAAATTTCAGTGCATGCCCGTTTGCCGGGTTCTCCAACATTTTTTATCTAATTTACAAACAAAACGAGCTATGGCATTTCTAACGCTATTATCGAAATATGCAAGCAGCAGCTCGGCACGCAACCACCACTCCATCCACAGGTACGCACATTGAGCACCCCAAAAAAGCCGGAACAGATCCACACCCGCATCTGGTTGGAAGAACAGGAGCCGGACAATCCGTTCGCTGCAAAGACGGCCTACTGTCACGGCTATGACGTCTACGGAGAACTGCTTGGCCAGGCCCGTTGGACTGAAATGCTCTATCTGCTTTTCAGGGGCGAGGCCCCCACAGACACCCAAACAAGGCTGTTGGATACCCTTGCACTGGCACTGGCCAACCCCGGCCCCCGTGACCAATCGGTACACGCTGCCATGTGCGGCGGTGTGGGTGGCTCCACTGCGGCCTCATGCCTGATTGCCGCCCTGGCCGTGGGCGCGGGGCAGCTTTCCGGAGGGCGCGAACTGTTTCTATCTATGGAACTATGGAACGCCTGCGGTACAGACCTTGCTTCCTGGTACACCAGATTTGCCATGCCCGCTGATACAACGGTCTCTCTCTGGCCGGCGCCTGCTCATCCCCCCGGATTTGACCCCCATGGCGTCAGCACCGCCACACCGGTACTACAGACGCTCACCTGCCTGGCAGAAATTAGTGACGCACCACTGCTCCCCTGGTTACAGGCACATCTCTCAGACCTTGAGACGGCAGCAGGCCTCCCCTTGGCCCTGAGCGGTGTGGCTGCCGCTGCCTTGGTTGACCTTGGTTTTACCCCTGAGCAGGGGGAGATGCTCTACCTGCTGCTACGTCTGCCCGGGGCAGCGGTCCATGCACTGGAACAAAAACAGCTTGGCTACAAAAAATTTCCGTTCTTTTCCATTGAGCTGGAGAATGACCCGGCCGGAGGCAGCCCATGAACGGTCCCGACTTTTTACAACAGCATACCGACCGCCTGAAAAGCCGTATGGGAGCCTGCTTCCCCGGTGAACGTGCCGTGTTCCGCGGCCACGACCTCCATGCCGAACTGAGAGACATGGATTGGGTTGAGCTCTTTGTCTTCGGCATCACCGGCCGTCGCTTCCCCCCTCAGCAGTTACGCCTGCTGCACGCCATCTGGGTCTATACCAGCTACCCGGACGCCCGTATCTGGAACAACCGGGTTGCGGCACTGGCAGGCAGCTCCCGCAGCACGCCAACACTTGCGCTTGCTGCCTCACTTGCCGTATCCGAAGCCACGGTTTATGGCGGATATCCTTCTATCAGCGCCTTTGATTTTTTTATGCGGACCAGAAAGAAGATTGCACAAGGCGAGCACGTAGAGGAGATTATTCATAGTGAGCGGCAGACACGGCGCATATACGGCTATGGACGTCCGATTACGTCAGCAGACGAACGTCTTCCCTGGCTTCTTGACCGCGCCCGCGAACTATGCCTGGACCAGGGGCCCTATCTGCGGATTGCCTTTGATGTAGAACGCGTGTTGCTGAAGGACAACCCGCTACTGCGGATGAATTATGCAGGCTTGGTAGCGGCGTTGTCACTTGACCTGGGGTTTTCGGCCAGGGAGTTTCACCTGTTCAGATTCCCCATGACGTTTGCCGGCATGCCCCCCTGCTTCCTCGAAAGTTCGCAGGAAACCGAAGGCGCTTTTTTACCCTTGTCCTGCGCCCACATCGTGTACGAAGGCACACCAAAGCGCTCATGGCAATCCAGGACCGCCCGACCGGCATAGCACCGATCCCGGCTCATCCCACCGGGCGACACGCATTCCTTCCCAACCGAAATCAAGAAGGTACTGACCCATGCTCACCTACACCATTACTGCTGATGACCACTGCCGCCGGCTGGAAAGCTGGCTGCAACGCCTCCTGCCCACCGCCTTGCCTGCCTACTGCCGCAAACTGATCAAGTCCGGCGCCTGCACCCTGAACGGCACCAAATCATCACCTGACACCCTGCTTTCGGCTGGCGCTATCATCAGCCTGAAGGAAAGCGGCCAAGTGCTGGAACTCCTGAACAGACCGCTACCACCGATTGACTTACTTTGGCAGGATGATCGCCTGCTGGCCATCAACAAACCGGCCGGACTGGCCATGCACCCCGCTGCCGAGGTGGATGAGAATCTGGCCGACATCGCCTCAGCCTGGCTGGAAAAGAAGGCCAACTACCCGGTACGGGCCTATCCGGTCAACCGGCTTGATCGCGGCACCTCCGGCGTGGTGCTGCTGGCTACCAGTTCATCCAACGCCGGTATCCTGGGCAGGCAGGTCAAGGAAGAAGGGCTGGACAAAATCTACCTGACCGTAGTGGAAGGGATGTTGGAAGGCATCGGCGAGATCAACCAAGCGCTGGATGGCAAGGAATCCATCAGCCGCTACCGCAGCCTGTCTGTTGGAGAGAGCTGCTCGTTTCTTCTGGTTGAACCGGTTACCGGCCGGACCCACCAGATCCGGCGCCACCTCTCCGCAATCGGCCATCCAGTGCTGGGAGACAAGCGCTATGATGCACAACCGCTGGCCACCTTGCCGGGCATTGCCCTGCACTCCTTCCGCACCAGACTGCAGCACCCCACCCCTGAGACACAGCTGACGCTCTGCGCGCCGCTGCCAACCGCACTGCGGGAACTGATCATCGAACGTTGCGGGATAAATGAGCATACACTGTTCACGCTACTGCGTACCCTGATCTGATCCACCAACAAAACCAGCCTGCCACAGACCGGTTGACGAGCTTCCAAGCTGTGGTAGGCTGTACTGCATCAATCCTGTCATATTGTTGGAGACCTGCCATGCACATCCAGCTTTACCGTCTGCTAATCCTTATCTCTTTAGTCCTGCTAATACTTCCCGGCTGCCAGAAAAAGGAATCGAACCGGCTTCTGGAACGATCTCGATCAAACCCTATGCCAGCCGCTGCTCCGGCAGCACCTGCAGCAGAAGCACCTGCAGATGCAGTTGCAGAGCCCGCAGGCAAGGCAGCCGACAAGCCCTCACAGCGTAAGGTAATCATGACCTATGACCTTACCCTTGAGGTCAAAGAAACCGTGGCGGTTATCCGCCAGATTGCTGCCTTGGCTGAAAAAAGCGGCGGTTTTATCGTCAGTTCGCAAAGCCATAAGGAATCGGACGGCGTCGTACGTGGCGAAATAAGCATCCGGGTGCCCAGCGGAAAAATCGGTACTATCCTTGATCAGCTCCGCAAGACCGGCAAGGTGGCAGCAGAACAGGCCAACGCAGAAGATATTACCGAGGGCTACGTGGACCTTGAAGCCCGGATGAAAAATGCCCGCTCCTCTGAAAAACGGTTGCAAGATATGATGAAGCAGGCCGGAAAGCTTTCAGATGTACTGCTGGTTGAGAAGGAATTGACCCGGGTGCGGGGTGAGATAGAGGCCTTTGAAGCCAGAAAACGGACCTGGGATCTGCAACTGGAGATGACGCTGATCAAGATCACCCTGACTGACCGCGCCGGAGCCCTGCCCACCTTCCAGCGGTTCTGGCACCCGCTGCACGGCTCACTTGGCGAGGCACTGGAGGGTTTTTCAAGCTCTTTGCGGGCCATGATCATCTTTGTAGGGGTAGTGCTGCCGTGGATAACGATCCTGCTACCGGTCTCCATCTTTATCGGGAAACGGATCAAACGCTGGCGGGAGACCAGAAGACAGCGGAAAGCGGCAAAAGCGGTAGAATAGTAAATTTGAAGCAGTAGCGAATCAATCCCAGCCAGTGCAGGGATATTTTTGCTGTTTAACGGCTAGCCGCAGTGTACCGCTTTCTGCAGAATCTTCTGGCAGTAGCTGTTAAGACTTTCGCCCAGCTGGGCCGCACGGATAGAAGCCTCTTTATGAAGATCAGCGCCTACCCGCAGCACAAAGCGCCCGGAATACTGCCGGTTTGCCGTAGCTGCTGGTAACGGTTTACCATCCGCCTGATACAGTTCAACCGTTTCTGCCACCACCTGACACAGCTCCTGATAGACCTTGGCTTCATCATCGCCATGAACACCGCCGCGCAACAAACCTGGGCAGGTGCCAACGTAACAACCATCTTCTTCAGACCACTCAACGACTTTCAAATATTTATCACTTGGTTTCATGTTTAACCTCCTCAAGTGCAGCCTGCACCTGTCGCACCTGATACAGCTTGGCATCATCACCCGCACCACCGGAAATGGTAATCGGCAACTGACAGCACGGATGCGTAAAGTTCCGGTGGCTACCTTTACCGCCCCTATCAATAAAACCGGCTTGTTTCAGTCGTTTGATCAGTTCGCGTATTTTTGGCGGCATGGGATGATGATATCAACATGATACTAGCATGTCAACAAACAGGAGAGGACGGCAAAGCACTGCTCTATCCGTTATTATTGTTGTTATTATTATTGTTGTTATTGTTATTATTATTGTTGCTGTAGGAGACACCGGTATCAAGCCCCTGACGCTTGCGCTGTTCTGCCTCAGCCAGGGCCGCGCCTGCCAGGGCTGTGGCAGCCACTGCGCCGGTAATCAGGATTGTCTTGTTATTCAGGAAGGCCTGACGATCCAGGATTGAGATCTTCTGTGCATCGCACTGCAGCACCCGGTCACCGCTTGCACCAAGGCCCGGATAGTCCTTGACCAGGGTTTTGCCGTTATAGAGATAGAGATGATCCTGGGCATAGACCAGCGATGGTTTCTTATCCGCGCTGGCAGCCATCCGCCCCACCAGTTCCTCCTCTATCTGCACCCGTTTCTTATCATCCGGCATCCCCACCAGATTCATGAAACGCTCCACATTTGCCGCAATTTTTTCAAGATCTTTTGATGACATATTCTGTCTCGCTGTCCCAGTAAAATTCAAAGTTTTGAAACGGCAGATTGATGGCCTGAATATGATAGAAGGCGTTGTTCTTTTGCTTTTGATAATGATACTCCCTGAGCTGGCCGGTGGTCACGAACAAATTATTAAGCACATTTTTGATGAAATACCGACTGGTTAACTGCAGCAACCCTGCCAGGTCTGCGGTCAGCCACCCGTCCCCCAGCAGCAGATCAGGCTGCAGCAGGTTGTGAAAGATCTGGTGGGTGATCAGATGTTCCTGCTTGCTGCGCTGTTCATCACCATAGACCACCGTGGTATCCCGCAAGAGCTGGATATACAGGGTGTTGCGGATCAGCTCCGTGCAGTTGGCCTCAAACAGAGAGCGCCGGACATGCAGTACCAGGCGATCATCCGCCCCAACACTGTAGAGACTGCGCTGAGGAGCAAGAATCTGGGATTGCAGTGGCAGCAGCTCGCCATTCAGCTCCAGCACAATAGCATCCGGGCTGTACAGCTGCAGCAGCAGCGGGTCAGCCGCAATCAAGGCCTGCAGGCTGTTTCGCTCGTCATACAGTTCTGCCGGGATCAGCACCACCGGACTCTTTGGCTGCTCCTGCGTCAACGCATCCTGCAGCAGGGCCGGGTGCATCCCCAGCAGATACTCCCGCGCTGCTGCCGCTTGCTCCAGCGGCCCGAGCGGCGGATACGAGGCAGGATTATCCCGGTAGATCGCCTTTTGCAGGGCACAGGTGTAGGATTTGCCGGAGCGGTTCTGCAGCTTGACTGCCGGGCAGCCGGTATGGCAGATCTGCAGATACTCGCAGGCCCGGCAGTCAGGATCAAGCCCCTGTTGCTGGTGCAGCAGCCGGACCCGGCGGCTGCCTTCAGCCAGGATATCCTGCACCCGGTCAGTCAAGATGTTGCCGTACTGCAGTTGCTCCACCCCCTGCCCCCGCACACAGGACCAGACCGTACCATCGGACTGCAGCAGATAAAACCGCTCACCACAGTTAAAGGTATTGGTGCAGTAGCTGGGCTTGAACTCATCAAACCAGTTCCGCCGCAACCCTTCCTCAAGTTCCGTACCACTAAAGGCATCCTGCAGGGCATGGTACAGGGCCAGCTGTTCTGCTTCACTGGCCTGCTGCAGCCCAAGCTCAGGCTGCCCACTGAATTTCCGGCAGTTCAACTCTGACCCGAACCCGAACATGATATTGAAATTATTCATGTCAAAGCCCAGCTCACGGTGAATGGTCCAGATAGCATCGATCAAGGCCGGGATATCCTGCAGATGCTCATGGTAGAGCGTAGCAGAGATCTTTTTGTTGTGGGGATAACGGGACAGCAGGCGCAGGTTTTCAATGGTGCGGTTCAACCAGGATCGCCCCCGGTGATCAGTGCGGTATTTGGCATGCAGGGACAACGGCAGATCAATGCTGGCGCTGATGGAGACCCGGTGCTGGTCAAACAGGTCATACAGCTTATGGAAGTTAAACAGGTTAGTCTTGAGATGGGGGGCTGACTTGCGATACCCCAGGGCGTTCAGTTGATCAAAGTGATCCAGATAGTGGCGATTGATGGTGCTGAACAGCTGGTCCAGTACCTTTACAGGCAGGGTGGTCACCTCACCACCATGCAGTGAGACATTAAACGGCAGAACACCGGCGTCCAGAAGCCTCTGCAGTGCCTGCTGCAAGGTAGCCACTGCCCTGCCTGCATCCAGCTTCAGGGTGGTTGGATCGGTCTGGCTGCCAAGATAACAATAACGGCAGGAAAGGTTGCAGCAGAGGGTGGGCACATACAGCAAGTGCACATGCCGGGAAAACTGCCGGATGACAAGGCTATTGTCAGCCGATGATATCAGGGGTTACTCCCGATAGCCGCCCCAGGACCTTTTCGCAGACCTTGTCAAACTTGGCCGTTTTGTTGGCCTTGATCTTGAAATCCTTGCGGGCATTGGTGGGAAACTTTTCCGCCTCAATGGTCAGCCGACGGCCCTTTTCCGAGATCAGGGTCAGGACCTGTTTCCGGCGATCCAACTGGGCCTTGGCAACGGTACTGTAGTAAATGATCCCATCCCCCACAATCAGGTAGCGCGGGGCGATGATCAGGGTTTTACGCATCCCTTCGCGAATCAGGTAGATGGCAATCCCCAGCGGCAGCAGCAACCCCAGCAGCCACCAGGGACCAAGGTTGGCAGTGGCAATGAACGAGACAATCAGGCTGGTGATCAACACCACCCATACCAGCACGTTGCTGCCGCCTTCCTGCTTGTATTTGAATGCTGCCGGTCCCTTGGTTTCCATGCCGCATAGCATAGCGCCACTGCAGAACATTGGCAAGCACGCCATACACGACATAAATTGAACAAGCCAACGACATATTATGTACAGCGAACACCACAACTAACCATCACAACATTTCAGCAACGCATGAAAATAGAACAACAAATAAAGCCAGTTGCAACAGATGCACGACTTGGCACCCTCCCTGCTAATCACAACAGCAAGAACAGCTAAGGAGGACGCCATGCAAACACTGACCTTACGAGTACTGGTAGCAACAACCCCACTGATCCTGCTGATGACCATCGCCATCCTCTCCGAGACCATTAAAAGGCACCACAGCAGGCGCACTGTAAAGAGAATCGCCTCCGGGGCGTTGAAGGGGCTGGCCCAGGGCCCCCTGATGCGGGGCTAGCATTCGCTATTTGCAACTAATCTGGTATATAGATTGTTTCAACTTCACCACGGGGAACGACCATGTCCAAACTGCCTGCCGGCCTGCCGGCCCTGAACCTGACCCAGTTTCTGGGGGCGATGAATGACAACATCCTGAAGCTGCTGATCATCTTCTTCCTGATCCACCATCAGGGAGCCAACAGGGCCGGCATCATCACCGCCTGTGCCGGCGTGGCCTTTGTGCTGCCGTTTCTGCTCTTTTCAGCACCGGCCGGCTGCCTGTCCGACCGCTTCAGCAAGGCACGGGTCAGCGTAGCGGTCAAGCTGCTGGAGGTGATTGTTACCGCCCTGGCTGTAGCAACCTTTGCCCTGAAACTTGAATGGGGGCTGTACGGGGTACTGTTTCTGATGGCTACCCACAGCGCCTTTTTTGCCCCGGCCAAATACGGCATCATACCTGAACTGGCCCCCCGCGATGAGCTATCCCGGGCCAATGGCCTGATCGAATCCTTCACCTTTCTGGCAATCATCTTCGGCACCACCCTGGCCTCGGCCCTGACCCAGGCAGTGGGCGGCCGTTTCTGGCTGGCTGCCTGCTTCTGCCTGGCGGTTGCCATCATCGGCCTGATCTCTGCCCTGCGCCTGCCAAAGGTTGCGGCTGTCGCGCCTAATCGCCCGATCCGTCTCTTCCCGGCCGAAATCCTGCGTACCCTGCAGCATATCAAGCATGACCACTGGCTGATGCTGGCAATTACCGGCCTGGCCTGGTTCATGCTGGTGGGGGCTTTTACCCAGCTTAACCTGATCGGCTACGGCATCCAGCAACTGGGGCTTGATGAAGCCAAAAGCGGCTACCTCTTTCTGGCTTCTGCCTTCGGCATTGCCGGAGGCTCACTGCTGGCAGCCAAGCTGTCCGGCAAAGATGTGGAGTTCGGCATTGTGCCGCTGGGGGCCATCGGCCTGACCATTGCGCCGGTACTGCTGCACAACGCGCCTGCCCATCTGCCCACCGTACTGGCCATCATCCTGCTGTTCGGCATCAGCGCCGGCCTGTTCTCCCTGCCTTTACAGACCTTTATCCAGATGCGGGCCGAGGCCGAGATCAGGGGTGAGGTGCTGGCTGCCTCCAGCTTTATCAACTGGGTCGGCATCCTGATCGCCTCTGCCCTGACCTTCCTGTTCAGCGGGCCGCTGCAGATGACCGCTGCTCAGGGATTCAGCGTGATGGGGGTCATGACCCTGCTGCTGACCCTGATCACCATCCGTTACCTGCCGGATTTCCTGCTACGCTTTGTGGCCCTGGTGGTGATGCACCTGCTGTACAAGATCCGGGTGGATGGCAGGGACAATGTACCGCTGGATGGCCCGGCCCTGCTGGTGGCCAACCATGTCTCCTGGATTGATGCCCTGTTGCTGGTTGCCACCCAGACTCGCCGCATCCGTTTTGTGATGGATCGTTCCATCTACGAAACCCCGGCCCTGAATCCGCTCTTTAAACTGATGGGGGTGATTCCGGTCTCTGCCAAGGATGGCATTGCCGGGTTCAAGGAGTTTCTGCGCGCCACCAAACAGGTGCTGGATGAAGGCTACCTGGTCTGCATCTTTGCCGAGGGGGAGATCACCCGCCACGGCAGCCTGAACGCCTTCCGGCCCGGCTTTGCCCGGATCGCCCAGGCAACCGGGGTGCCGATCATTCCGGCCTACATCGGCGGCGCCTGGGGCAACATCTTCAGCTATGCCCGCAACCGCCATATCTACCTGAACCGCTATCCCATGCATATCCTGTTCGGCACGCCGCTGGCTGCTGATCAGGCAGCCCGGGCCCGCACTGCCGTAATGGAGCTGTCAGTGCGCTACTTTGAGGCCCGCAAAGACCAGCGCCTGCCGTTGGCTGATGCCTTTGTCCGCACTGCCCGCAGCAACTGGTCTCACCCGGCAGTCAACGACACCACCGGGAAAAGCTTAACCTACGGCCAGTTGCTGACCGGTAGCCTGCTGGTTAAAAACCGGCTGCAACCGCTGCTGTCCAACACCAATGTCGGCATCCTGCTGCCCCCTTCCGTGGCCGGTTTTACCGCCAACATCGCCCTGACCCTGCTGGGTAAGGTGCCGGTCAATCTGAACTACACCGCTTCGCGGGATGCCTTTGCCTCATCCCTGGAACAGGCAGAGATCAGCTGTGTGGTTACCTCTAAAAAAGTCTTGGAGAAACTGCCTGATCTGCCGATGCCGGAAAACATCATCCTGCTGGAAGAGGTCATGCAAGGCCTGGGATCACTGGAAAAACTGAAGGCGCTGGCAGCTGCCAGACTGGCACCGCTGGCAGCCCTGGTGGCCGGCAACCCGGCCCCGGATGACACCGCCACCATCATCTTCTCCTCCGGCAGCACCGGCACGCCCAAAGGGGTGATGCTATCGCACCACAACATCCTCTCCAACATCGAATCCCTGCGGGCCGTGTTCCAGCCGGATCAGAACGACCGGGTGGCAGCAGTGCTGCCGCTGTTCCACTCTCTGGGCTTTACCGGCACGCTCTGGCTGCCGCTTTTGTCCGGCTTTTCCTCGGCCTGCCACAGTAACCCGCTGGAGGCAACGCAAGTTGTCAAGCTGGTGCGCAATGAAAAGGCCACCATCCTGATCGCCACCCCCACCTTCCTGTCTGCCTATTTGCGCAAGGCAGACCCGGAGGATTTCAAATCCCTACGCCTGGTGATCACCGGTGCTGAAAAGCTCAAGACCGAACTGGCCAATGCCTTTGAAGAAAAGTTTGGGCTGCGTCCGCTGGAAGGCTACGGTGCCACTGAACTCTCGCCGGTTATCTCCCTCAACATCCCGGATGTGGAGATCGGCGGCATCCGCCAGAAAGGGCAACTGCCGGGCAGCGTGGGCAGGCCGATCCCTGGCGTGGCTGTGCGGATCACTGACCCGGACAGCCACGCACTGCTGGCTGATGGCCAACCGGGCCTGATCGAGGTGGCTGGCCCCAACCTGATGACCGGCTACCTGGGCAAACCGGACGAGACTGCCAAGGTGATCCGCAATGGCTGGTACAACACCGGCGATATCGGCTACATCAATGACCAGGGCTTTGTGGTGATCACCGACCGGCTGGCCCGCTTCAGCAAGATCGGCGGCGAGATGATCCCCCACGGCGCCGTGGAAGAACGGCTGCTGGCAGCCCTAGCCAGCACTGACCTGCTGCTGGCTGTCACGGCAGTGCCGGATGAGAAAAAGGGGGAACGGATTGCGGTGGTCTTTGACCAGACCCAGCTGGATGAGGCCCAGGTGAAACAGGCCATTGAACAGGCCGACCTGCCCAACCTCTGGAAGCCGTCACTACTCGTGGCAGCCGAGGCTATCCCGCTCTTGGGTAGCGGCAAGCTGGACCTGAAGGGACTGAAGAAGTTGGCTGAGGCTATGGCGTAAAGGCTTTAGCCAAGATTCGTAGTACGAAATGCGGAACCTATTTCTCGGATTATAGCCCGCTATTATTCGGAATATATGCTCATTTTTCTTGGATTATTAGTTTACTTTTCTCGGATTATTGCGTACCGTCTTTGTGTGACGGAGGCACTAAAACATGATTAAACGCCATATCAAAGCACGCATACAAGAACTGCTGCATGACTTTCGGATTGTCTATCTTACCGGCCCCAGACAGGCAGGCAAAAGCACCCTTGTACGCGAAATAGCAAACGAAGAGGGGCTGGGCTACTACACCCTTGATGATGCCGCACTGGCAGGATCTGCCGAAAGCGATCCGCTGGGGTTCCTGGCATCACTGCCCAAACCGCTGGTTCTTGATGAATTCCAGATGGCTCCAGCCCTGATCGGCGCCATCAAAATGGCTTCTGACACAGCAGATGGCCGGAAAGGCCTCTTTCTCCTTACCGGATCATCAGATGTTTTCCGCTCGGCACTGGTGCAGGAGGCACTGCCGGGGCATATGGCGAGGATTGAGCTTTTTCCCCTGTCGCATGCAGAGCGTAACCAGCGCAGTGACAACGCAATTGACCGGCTTATGGGTGGAACGTTTACGACAGACTCATACAAGGCACTGGATCGATCCGAACTGGGAACCATGTTGATTGAAGGCGGTTACCCCGAGGCAACAACCAAAAGCCCGCGCTCGCGCAGCATCTGGTTTGATTCGTACATCCAGGGCCGCCTGTTGAAAGACTTTGAAGTCATGCATCATGCCAAGGGCGACTACCAGACCAAGGTATCGGCTCTTGTGCGCAATCTGGCAGGCATGACCGGCAATCTCATAAAATACGCCAATATTGCCAATGACCTGTCACAGGACGACAAGACCGTAAAAAAATATATCGAGATACTGGAGCTGATGTTTATCATCCGTCGGCTGCATCCATACGTACATAACAGCGCAAAACGTGAAGTGGTCGGCATGCCTAAACTCCACTTTATTGATACCGGCCTGGCATGTCACCTGCTGGGGCTTAAAAAGCCAGAAACCTTGCACACCTCGCACTTCTTTGGTGGCCTGGTTGAAAATATGGTCTTTAGTGAACTACTGAAACATGCGACCTGGGCTGAAGAAGAGGTAAAATTCTATCACTTCCGCGACACAGCCAAGCGTGAGCTTGATCTTGTTGTCGAGCGGAGCGATGGAGGCATAGTAGGCGTTGAGGTAAAGGCATCCATGACCGTCAAGCAGGAGGATTTTAACGGGCTGGCAAGCCTGGCAGATTATGCAAAAGACCGCTTTCTGCACGGGATAGTGATGTACTCAGGTGACAAGACACTGCCCTTTAAGGTCAACAACAGGCTGTTCCATGCGGTGCCGCTCTCGTCATTGCTATAGGCAGGCAGCTGGTTGAGATGGCTGCGTAGAGCAGCTAACCATTACCAACCATAACAAGGAGATGCCATGAGCATCACAGCTCAGATAAAGAACAAGCTGATCGACACAAAAAACAGCCTGACCAGTCTTGATAATCAGCCCTTAAGCAAGGCCACCCTGGTGATCCTGCTGTTTCTGGACATCTTTATCCTGACCGCCATCTTTAACGGCCTGGCTGCCCATACCCGCCAGTTAAGCAGACCGGATGACTACATCCCCGGCGCCTGCCGCGAGATGGTGATTGACCGTACCTGGAACCATACCAACCGGATTGAAAACCTGTCGGAACTGGTAAACAGCCACAACAACAGCTACACCTACCGCCAGCAACCAGCCCAACACGAACGCCACCCGGCCTGTACCCCCTATCTGACCCTGCTGGATCAGATCAAGAACGATAAGGCCCTGGCCACCAGTTTTGATGAGCGCCGGAATATTGAACGTGAAGCACAGGATCTGCAGCGCAGGATTGATCAACTGAAGGGCAGCTACGACACAGCCCTGCTGGAGACCATTGCCCAACAGCCAGAACCAGCCACCGAGATTGATGCCACCAAGGCGGAGTTCAAACAAAAGACCAGCCGCTTGAACAGCCTGAAAGCCATGCTGGCAACATTGGATGAGCAGATCAATAGCCACCCCACCGTGGCAGCGCTCTGGGCCAGACTACAGGCATCCCAGGCCAGCGACCGCCAGGCCTTGGTGGCTGAGCTGCGCACCCTGAACTTCTGGTATCCGGTCAAGCGATTCGGCATGCAGATGCTGTTTCTGCTGCCGCTGTTTGGCATCTTCTATGCCTGGAACAATGCCAGCATCCGACGCAGCCGCGGGCTGCAGACCCTGGTGTCATCCCACCTGCTTGGAGTTGCCTTTATCCCGATCTTCTGCAAGCTGATCGAGGCGATCTACGACATCATCCCCAAGCAGTTGCTGCACAAGCTGATTGCGCTCTTGACCGCGCTCAAGCTGGTGGCGATCTGGCATTACCTGATCATTGCGCTGGCCATCGTGGCGGCCCTGTTCCTGATCTACATCTTTCAGAAAAAGCTGTTTTCGCGGGAGAAACTGCTTGAACGCAGGATAGCCAAAGGGGAGTGTCAACAGTGCGGCAAGCATCTGCCCAGCGGGGCACAGGCCTGCCCACACTGCGGCTACGTGCAGTTCAGTCCCTGCCCGGCCTGCGGTAAGCCGAAGCATACGCAATCACGCCACTGCTGGACCTGCGGGAGCGAACATGCCCAGCCATTAAACTGAAACAGCAGTTGGCAGCGTCCCAGCAGAGCGAATTGTCCGTAACTCGTTGCTGTTCTTGGCAAAATGGAGCGTAAACAGCCGATACTGTTTGAAGCCAAAGGCTGAGTTTATCGGCTGTAGCGAAATGAGCCTTAGAGCAGCAGAGTTCGGGCATCTGAGCAAAGCTGGGACGCTGCCAGCTGCCGAATCAAAGACAATTGGATAGAGGAGAAGCCTTTAACGTTTCATCGGCTTGAACTTACGGCGTTGCCTTGTCGGCATGCCCCTTGTCGGTGGCCATGCCGCCGGTAACCACAAACCCCATGGCACGGTGGGTGGAGATATTGAGCGGTTTTACCGAGGAGCGTGGCACGATTATCGTGTAACCGCCGATCTGGTAGCTGAGCGGGAGGTAGACGGCGATTTCGTCCTCCTCACCGATCCCGTCCGGCAGGCTGCTGAAATCGCTGCGGGTGACAAAGCCGATCAGACGCATCGGTTTGCCGCCAAATTCAAGCTCAATGCTGACCACTTGGCTGAACTGCGAATCATGCTGATTGGCAAAGAAACCGATAAAATCCTTGAGCGAACCGTAGAGTGTCTTGATCAGCGGTATCTGATCCGCAATCTTTTCACCCAGGTCGATCAGCCTGCGGACCATAAAGGCGTTCAGTCCCAGGCCAAACAGGAAGGTGGCAGCGACCCCGGCCAAAAGCCCCATACCGGGAATATACCAGCCAGCCGGCAGCAGCACCTTGAGCATACCGCCCAGTACGGTTTCTGCAGAGCGTACAAGCCAGAAGAGGATGTAGATCGTCAGGACGGCCGGAAGCATCGCCACCAGTCCCCGAAACATGATAGTACCCAGTCGTTTCATAGTGCACCTGCTGTTACGTTGATTTTCGCCCTATTGTAGCCTATCAACCGGATGGTTGCACTGTTTTCCTCGGCACTGTGTGGAGCTGAAATCAGGAGATTATTATGCACCCGATCATCGACATACACTGCCACACCGCCGGGATCGGTTCCGGCAATTCCGGCTGTTTTATCTCCCCTGACCTGCGCAAGAGCTGGAAGTATCGGGTCTACCTGAACTCCTTTGGGGTGCAGGAGCATGAACTGCTGCACCATGGTGACAAGCTGGTGCTGGAACGTTTGTCAGCCTCCCTGACCGCATCAGGTAAGGTAGACATGGCCGTGGTGCTGGCCATGGATGGGGCTTTGGACAGCCAGGGTAAGCTGGATCAAAGCTGTACAGAAATGTACATCCCCAATGACTTTCTGGCAGAGGCGGTGAAGCAGCATCCCAACCTTCGCTTTGGGGCCAGCATCAACCCGTACCGCAGGGATGCCCTGGAACTGCTGGACAAGGCGGTTGAGGCCGGGGCCGTGCTGATGAAATGGCTCCCCTCGATCCAGCATATTGATCTGGCTGATAAACGGCTGGTGCCGTTCTATCAACGGATGCAGCAGCATGGCCTGCCGCTGCTAACCCACACTGGTGATGAGGCATCCTTTACCTGTGCCAGAAATGAGCTGGGAGACCCGCATCGACTGCGCCTGGCACTGGAACAGGGGGTGACGGTGATTGCCGCCCATGCCGCTGCCAATGGCAGCAACGAGGGTGAGCACAACTTCAGCCGCTTCCTGCGCCTGTGCGACCTGCACCAAAACCTGCATGCCGACATCTCGGCCCTGACCCAGATCAACCGGCCCGGCCAGTTGCGCCGCCTGATCCAGCAGCATCACCTGCACGGCAGGCTGCATTACGGCACTGATATGCCGCTGACCAACACCCCGCTGGTGTCGCCGCTGGGGCATCTGACCCGGTTGGCCCCCTGGACCGTGGCACGGTTGATGACCATTAAAAACCCGTGGGACCGGGACCTGGAGCTGAAACGGGCATTGGGCGTACCGGAAGAGGTATTTACCAATCCAGCAAGATTGCTGAGAATTTAGCCGCGAAAGAACGCGAGGAATTACAACCGTTAACCCACCCCAGCCCTCCCTTGTCAGGGAGGGGGCTAAATTCAGGAAGGCCTGAAGACCTCCCCCCTGACAAGGGGGGATTGAGGGGGGTTAGATGTTAAAATTTCAAAAAGGATATCCCCTATGCCCTCGGTCTACGACCTGAAACCCAAATTCCAGAACCTGCTCCGTCCGCTGGTTAACCTGCTGGCCCGAATCGGCGTGACCGCCAATATGGTTACCATTGCAGCCATGCTGGGCTCAATCGCCTATGGCATCTGGATCTACCAGCCCTTTGCCACCCACGGCCCCAACCCGTATCCGTTCCTGTTTCTGGGGCTGTTCCTGTTTATCCGCATGGCGCTGAATGCCATTGACGGCATGCTGGCCCGTGAACACAATCAGCAGAGCCTGTTCGGTGCCTACCTGAATGAAGTTGGCGACGTGGTTTCCGATGCTGCCCTCTACCTGCCGTTTCTGGATCTGATGGAGCATGGTATCGGCTGGGTGCTGCTGATCGGCCTCTGCTGCCTGACCGAGTTTGTGGGGCTGCAGGGCAAGAGCATTGGCGCTTCCCGGCGCTATGACGGCCCCTTTGGCAAGAGCGACCGGGCGGTCTTCTTTGGCGCACTGGGCCTGTTTACTGCCTGGGCTGTGTTTGAAAACAAACAGGCACTGCACGGCATTGTCATGAACTGGGCGATGTTGATCGCCAGCATGCTGGCACTGATCACCATCAGCAACCGGGTGCGCCGGGGAATTCAGGAGGCACGGTCATGAACCTGCAGCAATGGATTGCCAGCTCAAGCTATAGCACCCTGCCCCACGGTTTTCTGGTGCTGGGGCTGATGGTTGGCGGCGCAGTAGCCGGCATGCTGGCAGGCCTTGCGTTAAAAAGTAACGAGGTACTGATCCGCTCCCGCACCTGGCTGTTGATCATCGCCCTGTTCAGCCTGGGTACCTGGCGGCCCGGCTTTGCCCCCTGGCTGTTCGGCTTTATCAGCTTTCTGGCCCTGCGAGAGTTCATAACCCTGCTGGAGACCAGGCCGGCTGACCGCGGCGCCCTGTTCTGGCTGTTTCCTGCCATTATCATCCAGTACTTCTGGGTAGGGATGCAGTGGTACGGCATGTTCATCATCTTTATCCCGGTCTGGCTGTTCCTGTTCATTCCGCTGCGCTTGGTAATTGCCGGAGAAACAGAAGGTTTTATCCGTTCTGCCGGTGTGATCAACTGGGTGGCAATGATGACGGTCTTTTCCCTCAGTCATGTGGCCTATCTGATGCAGCTGCCGGTGGCTGGCGTGGGGCACGGCCTGGGCTATGTGCTGTCACTGGTGATCATGACCGCCCTGAATGATGTGTTCCAGTTTATCTGGGGCAAGCTGCTTGGCGGCCCCAAGATCATCCCCACGGTCAGCCCCGGCAAGACCTGGTCCGGCTTTTCAGGGGGCGTTGGCACCAGTGCGCTGCTGGCTGCCTTTCTGCTGCCGTTGCTTACCCCGTACAACCATCTGACCGGAGCCGGGGTGGGTGCGCTGCTGGCCTGTTGCGGGTTTATCGGTGATGTGGTGGAATCGGCAGTCAAGCGGGATATCGGGGTCAAGGATTCCGGCACCAGCCTGCCGGGACATGGCGGCATACTTGACCGGGTGGATAGTCTGACCTACACTGCGCCGGTGTTTTTTCATCTGACCTGGTATCTGTTTCATTGAGGTCAAACTTCAACTCAAGGCGATAGCTTCGTTGACTCGTCTTCGACTCCTCGACGTACTACGTGTACGCCTGCGTCGCCGAATTCCTCGTCGCCTTGATCTCATCCTTGATTTGAAGCTGACTTACGAGAAAGTGAAGACCCAAAGCATGACCTTCAAATGCACGTTTATCTTTGTACTAACCATTGCCGTTATGGCCCTGGGCAACAACGCCCATGCCTACTGTTTTGAAGAGGCCGGCCAACTGTACGGCATCAACCCGATGGTGCTGCGCTCCATTGCCGGGGTGGAGTCAGGCAACAAACCTGATGCTGTGGGCAAGAATACTAACGGCAGTTATGATGTGGGCCTGATGCAGATCAACACCATCTGGAAGTGTACTCTGGGGCCGGAACGCTGGAAGCATCTGGGGGATGCCTGCTACAACACCAAAACCGGGGCCTGGATTCTGGCCGCCTGCATCAGCAAGTACGGCTACAACTGGCGGGCGGTTGGCTGCTACAACAGCCAGACACCGGAAAAGAGCGAGATCTACGCCAGGAAGGTCTTTGAAAAGCTGGAGCGGCTGAAGAACGGCAAGGAACCGCAACCGTTGGACAGCAATCTGGAGGCGGCAATCGCAGCCCAGGTGCAGGAGATAGTGGTTGCAAAACAGGAAGGACGCAAAGTACCCAAAAAGAAGGTGCTGAAGTTTGTCCCCTACACCCGACTACCCAAGGACAAGCTGCATCAACCGCCTCCACCCCCCAAAGGCGAACCGACCGTACCGGTTCCGGTACCGTGGTAATGCAGCGTCTGATCAGGATCATCTTTCTGGCCTGTTGTGTGCGGCCGCTGATGTCACTACTGCTGGGGCGCTGCATCAAGGGGCGCGAGCACCTGCCGGTCAGTGGCCCGGCCATTATTGCAGCCAACCACAACAGCCACCTGGATATCCTCTACCTGATTACCCTGATGCCGCTCAAGGCGCTGGCACTGCTGCGGCCGGTGGCAGCAGCCGACTACTTCTGCAGCACGCCGATTACTTCATGGCTTTCCCGTACTTTTCTGGGGATTATTCCCCTGGAACGGAAACGGAGCAGCTTCCATGCTGATCCGCTGACCGGACCTGCAGCAGCGCTGGAGCAGGGTGAGATTGTGATCATCTTTCCTGAAGGGAGCCGGGGTAAACCAGAGGAGTTGGGCCAGATCAAGCCGGGGGTGGCCCATCTGGCAAAGCGGTTTCCTGCAGTGCCGGTGGTGCCGGTCTTTATGCGTAATCTGGGGAAAAGCCTGCCACGGGGCAGCTTTGTACTGGTGCCGTTCTGCGGCAAGGCAGCGGTTGCTGAACCGCGCTGTTTCAGCGGTGACACCAAGCTATTTACGGCTGAGCTGGCAGCAACCATGCAGCAGCTGGAAGATCAGGTGGACTCTGTTTCTTCCTGAGCTTCTGCCATGACATACTTCTTCACTGTTCTACGATCAAGTCCGGTGCGCCGCGCCACCTCTTCATAACTGCCCAGCCGCTGATAGAGTAAGCCACAGTAGCCTGCCAGCAGCTCCCGCGCATCCAGACTGCCCTGACTGACACCGGCCACCAGCGCATCCTGCAGACCTCCGCCCCCCACAATCAGACGATCCCCTTCATAACGCCGGGTCAGCAGCATCCTGCGCACCGCCTGTTCAAGTTCTCGCACATTGCCGGGCCATCCGTAGTGCGGCCCCAGCGTGCTGCGTAAGCCCTCGCTGATCTCGGCTGCCATGGCGCTGCATTCATGCCCCAGCATCCGCTGCAGGATATTTTTGACCAGGGCCGGCAACTCGGACGGCTCTTCCTGCACCCGCTGCCGCAGCGGCGGCACAATGATCTGATCGGAACAGAGCCGGTAATAGAAATCATCCCGAAACTGCCCCTCCCGCCGCAGTTCATCCAGCGGGCGGTTGGTGGCAGCAATCACCCGGCCATTGAAACGCAGCCGTTCATGGCTGCCCACCGGCGCAAAGGTCCGTTCCTGCAGCACCTGCAACAGCTTGATCTGTACCGGTATTGAGACATCGCCGATCTCATCCAGAAAAATTGAACCGTGGGCAGAGCAGCGGGTAAACACCCCTTCATGGTTATCAATGGCGCCGGTAAAGGCCCCTTTACGGTGGCCGAACAGCTCTGACTCCAGCAGTGATTCCGGGTACTGGGACAGGTTACGGCTGATAAAGGTACGGGTAAAGCTGTCTTTGAAACAGCCGGTTTTGTCATCAAACGGGATAAAGCCGGAACGTCCGATGGCCGCCGCTGCAGCCCCCTTGCCGGTACCGGTCTCACCCAGCAGCAGAGTTGAAAAATCCTCCATCCGATCCCAGAGCCGCTGATCATACAGGTTGATGTCACAGGTAAAGATGTTGTTCCAGAGCTGCAGCCGCAGGGTATGCATGGAGGGAGACAGCCCCACCAGGGCGGTGTCGATGAAGTAGAAGGCCCGGCGGATCTGGTAGAAGATCTCCAGGTAGCGCAGGCAGTCCGGCCTGCTGTACCCCAGACGTTCCAGCTGATCCAGCACTTCACCGGCAAACGGCACCTTGATCGGTCGGTCGCCAGCCCGCAGCTGGTCAAGGATAAAGGCATCAAAGGGGGCGCGGTAACGGTGGTAGATATCAAACTGGAAAGCGGTCTGCAGCAGACTGCGGTCCTCGCCCCGATACAGCACCGGATCACCCTTGCCGTTGCGCCGCAACCCGTCAAGCCGGGTCGTGACCCGATCCACCACCAGATCAATCAGCTCATCCCGCGAGCAGCGCAGGTCATCACCAGCAATCCGGCGATCAAGCGCTTCCCGTTCCGGGCTGAACGGATTGGCAAAGGCGGCCAGGGCCACCGCACGGAAGAAATCACGATCACCGGCTGTCAATATCAGGGGCTTGTTCATGCACAAAATGTACAGAGTCAGTACAATCCATGTCAACAGCTTTACTACCACAAACAACCACTATAAACATAACAAGCTTGAATAATTAGCTAATCAATATTTACAGATCTTGGCACAATCCCTGTAATTGGTTTCACAGCCGTCTAAAAAACGTCATGAGGAAGGCTGGATACAAGGCGCACGGAGCGCAGCGACCGAGACATAACAGTAGTTAGGCAAGGGAGCGAGCACCGCACAACGCCGTAGACAGCCTCCGCAATAGTTTTTCAAAGGGCTGTCCAGCAAAGCAGAAACGAACGCAGCTAGGAGGACGTCATGAAAACCATCAACAAACGGATCTTTACCCTTGTCCCGATTATCGCCTTTGCACTGACCATCGTCATTTCAAACGGGATAACCCGCACCATCGAACATCGTCGCGCCACAACAACAGACCAGTCTCAGTCTGCTGATGAACCCCTTAACGGCAGCTACAGCAACTTGATCAACACCTTTAACGCCAGCACCACGAGGTAGACCATGGCACTCTTGAGCATCTGCATCGGCATCATCGCAGGCGGCATGCTGTTTCAGTTTGCCGGTGCGGTTTCAGGCGGGATCATCGGCTGGTTCTACTACAGCCTGCACCTGCTGCACACACGCCAGAACAAACAGCAACAGGAGCTGGAATGGCTGAGGACAAGGCTGTCCGCACATTTGCGGGACAAGCCGGATCCGGCACAACCTGAGCCGGATCAGACACCCAAACCGGAGCCTGCAGTCATTGCCACCCCGGCCCCGCTGGCCCGTCCAATGCCGGTAAAACCGGCGTGGCAGCAGGAACAGCCGGCACCGAAAACAACCGTAGCTCTGACCGCTAAAACCGAGTCTGCCTATACCTTTAAATACACCCCTGTGCCGGAAACCCCAGCCGAACCATCAGCGCTGGAAAACGCGCTGCGCACTGTTTTTAACGGCGAAAACCTGCTGGTAAAACTGGGGGTATTGATCCTGTTTTGCGGCATCGCCTTTCTGGTCAAGTATGCAGCCCAGCGTGGCATGTTTCCGCTGGAACTGCGCCTGATGAGCGCTGCTGCCGGAGGCGTGGCCTTGCTGGCAACCGGCTGGCAGCTACGCACCAAGCGGTCAGAATACGCCCTGGCCCTGCAGGGTGGCGGCATCGGCATCCTCTACCTTGTCAGTTACGCCGCCTTCAGGCTGTACGGACTGATCCCGGCGGTTCCTTCCTTTGCGCTGCTGGTGGTAATCTCTGGTCTGTGTGCTACGCTGGCACTGCTGCAGGAGTCACGCACCATGGCCCTGTTCGGCAGTATCGGCGGCTTTGCAGCACCATTTCTGGCTTCGGTGGGTATCGGTGACCCGGCAGTGCTGTTTGGCTACTACACCGTGCTGAATATTGTTGTGATCAGCATCGCCTGGTTCCGTTCATGGCGCTCCATCAACCTGACCGGCTTTCTTGCCACTTTCCTGCTGAGCGCTATCTGGGGAGCAAACTACTACAAACCTGCGTATTTCAGTTCGGTTGAGCCGTTCCTGATCCTGTTCTTCCTGATCTACCTGGGGGTTAGCGTGCTGTTCTCGCTGCGCCAACCGCCTGATCTGCGCGGTATGCCTGATGCAACCCTGGTGTTCGGTACACCGCTGGCTGCCTTTGCCCTGCAATCAACACTGGTCAGCGATTTTCGCTACGGCATGGCCTGGAGCAGCCTGTCTGCCGGACTCTGTTATCTGGCCTGCTGCCGCCTGCTCTGGAACCGGGGCCACCAGTTGCGACCGCTGGCTGCATCGTTTCTGGCACTGGCAGGCATACTGCTCACCCTGACCATACCGCTGGCCTTTGATGGCCGCTGGACCTCTGCTGCCTGGGCATTGGAAGGGACAACCATGGTCTGGCTGGGTTTCAGGACAGAACGCCGACTGGTACGGGCCAGCGGTTATCTGCTGCAGCTTTTGTCCGGTCTTGCCTTTGCCTTCGGCCTGGCCCACACCACCGGAAGCGTGCCGCTGCTGAACAGCTTCTATCTGGGCTGCCTGCTGATCAGCCTGTCCGGCCTTTGCAGTGCCTTTCTGCTGCAGCGCCATCCGCTCCAGACAGAGGAATGGGAACAACCGTTTGAGTATCTGCTGATGGCCTGGGGACTCTGCTGGTGGTCCGGTGGCGCCCTGCGTGAGCTGGAACAGACATTGGACAAAGAGTTCCTGTATGGCGCAATCCTGCTGTGCACCGCTCTCTCAGCCCTGCTGATCCGGTTGTCTGCACGCAAGCTGCAGTGGCAGAACTTTGGATGGACCAGCCTGCTCCTGCTGCCACTGATGCCTGCAGCAGCAGTGGCCTGGTTTCCTGCCCATCCCCTGGCTCAGGGCGGCTGGTTTGCCTGGCCGGTCGCCTTTAGCACAAGCTGGTGGCTGTTGTACTCCCACGACCAGCAGCTGCCTGCCACCCTCAAACCATATCCCCATGCCCTGCTGGTCTGGCTGCTGGCACTGCTGGGCACCCTTGAGCTTGGCTGGCAGGTATCATTTGCCATGCTGCAGCAGGGCAGCTGGCAGGAGATCAGCCAGGTGGTAATGCCGATCAGTCTGCTTGGGCTGCTGGTAATCGCTGACCGAACCAATGTTTGGCCTTTCAGACAGGAGCGGATTACCTATCAGGGGATCATCGCCCTGCCCCTCGGGGTCTGGTCTCTGGGCTGGGTTCTGGTCAGTTCCCTGACCTGCATCGGCGACAGCAGCCCGCTGCCCTGGCTGCCGCTGCTGAATCAGTTTGACCTGACCATCCTGGCTGCCATTGCCATGCCGCTGATCTGGCTTCGCAGCCTGTATGCAGAGCATGAATTCCAAGAGTTATTGCATGAACTGCAGCCTTCAATCACTGCCCTCTTCAGCGCTGTCTGCTTTGTCTGGCTGAACAGTATCCTGGCCCGCAGCCTGCACTACTGGGGAGAGGTACCGTTCACTGCCCACGCCATGCTGCACTCGCCCCTGGCCCAGGCATCATTCTCCATCTTCTGGAGTCTGTTGGCGCTGCTTGCCACCCTGTATGCGGTCCGGCACGGCCATCGCCTGATCTGGATCTGCGGGACAACACTACTGGGGGTTGTGGTTGCCAAGCTGTTTATGGTAGACCTTGCAGGTCATGGTACCGTTGCCAGAATCGTATCATTTGTTGCCGTGGGACTGTTGCTGCTGGTGATCGGCTGGTTCGCACCGGTGCCACCGAAACAAGAATAGCCCCGGATCATCCATGTATAAGGGAGAAGATCATGCCACCGTCATTATTCACCAAAATCCTGCACCTAACACTGGTTGGCCTGCTGTTCGTCACTGCGCAACAGGTGCAGGCTGTTTCCACAGACGAACTCCAAGGGCAGCTGTCTTCTGCATCCACCGCAACACTGCCTGCCCAATGCCGGGATCACCTACTGAAGGCCCATGGTGTTGCCAGACAGCAGGTGGATGCAGGACTGAATCAGGAGCTGGCCCGTTTTCGCACCCTGGCAGAGCAGGCCTTGATGCTGCGGGCCGAGACCATCTCGGTGGGCAGACGGATCAAAAACCAGCTGGAGCAGAAAAAACCGCTCTCCGGCGATGACCTGGAGATCATGAACATCGGCATTACTGAACACCTGAAGCTGCGCAAGGAGCTGATGGAGGTTGCCGAATCCCATGAATGCTGGCTGGATGGGACCGAACAGGAGTGGATTGCTCGCGGTGTCTCGCCGGAGGCCCGTCTGAACGGAGTGATGATGTCGCTTGCATCCGCCTTTTTGCTGTATGACAATTATCTGCTGTCGGTCTCGCTGTTTGAAGGGGATGCCAAGCTGCGGCGCCTGCTGAATGAGGCTGATCCCGGCTATGCGGTGCAGAGCGCCGCCCTGGCCAAGGTAACCCTCTCCTACAACTCCATCAACAACCGCAGCCGGGCCCGCAAGGCGATCAAATTCTACGAGCGGGAGGCAAAGCGATTCAGCCGGACCGTGGATGCCAACCCGGAAACTGCCTACATCAATCTGTTGATCAAGCAGAGCCCTTCCTATTCCATGGTGCGCACCTGGTCACCGTTTTATGTGGTGGGCCGCAAGGTCGGCTTTCTGGGTGGCGTGACGGAAGACACCCTTTCCGGTCTGGAGCGGCACGGCGTCAGCCTGTTCAGCATGGTCTTCGGCAATGCGGTCGGGCTGGTGGAAACCCGCAAGGGCAAGCTGTATCGCAAACCGCCGGTCAGGGAACAGTTGACAGGCACCCTGCAGGCTGGCGATGTGCTGTTGGAAAAGACCCCTTTCCGCCTGACCGACAAGCTGATCCCCGGCTACTGGGGCCACGCAGCGGTCTGGATCGGCACTGAAAAGGAGTTGCGGGAACTGGGCATCTGGGACAATCCACTGGTCAAGCGCTACCATGACAAGATTCAGCAGGGACGCGGCGTGGTTGAGGCGTTGCGTTCCGGGGTGGAGATAAATCCGCTTGAGCAGTTTATGAATATCGACAGCATCGGAATCTTACGCAAACAGAACATCAGCAGGGATGACCGGATCAGAGTCATCCTGCAATCATTGCGGCAGGTGGGGAAACCGTATGATTTCAATTTTGATGTGGAATCAAAGGAGCGGGTCTACTGCTCAAAGCTGGTCTATCTGACCTACAGTGGGGTGGAGTGGCCCACAAAAAAATCCCTGGGCCGCACAACCTTTACCCCGGATGATGTGGCGAACCGCGCCCTGGCAGGTGATTTCCGGCTGGTGCTGTTTTATCACAACGGCAAGCAGGTGCAGCAGGCGCCGCTGGAACGGATGGCCAGCCTGATGGAGCAGCCGATCCGTCCAGCAGTACATTAGGATCGCCTGCAAGACAGGTTTTGTCACTACACACAGCGTCCAGATACCCTTTGGATGGTGTGTGTGCATAGAACATTTACAGCACCGGCATCAGGCTGGCGTGCTTTGGGCTGAAAAAGAGGATAACGGCGGAGCCGCCCCCTTGAAAAAATCAAAACTCTGCTTGCATTTGGGGCAGTGAGCCTTCACCGGTTGATCCGGTAATTGGGTATCCGGAACATCACGACTGAAGGAGCAGTGAGGGCAGGAGATACGAATCATAGCCATGGAAAACCTCCTCAGAACATACGTTCATTGCTGCTGCATCTCCTTTGCAAGATACATGGCAATCGTTGCATGATGATGCAGATTAACGCTGCAAGACATACAATACAGCTAGTTATCTCACAGGCCAGCAACCATGCCCCTGTTCTGCAGCGGACGAATTGACAAAAACCGTCAATGCCGTAGCGCATTCAATGCATAGTACCAGATCAAGACACAGCACATATTTCTGGTATACTTACCCAGATTAAGCCCACTTTCAGGAGGTTGTTCATGCAGATACTTTCCCTGCTGGTAGTATGTCTGGGGCTCCTGCTGCCCGCATCCGTGTTTGCAGCACCGCCGGTACGTATACCGGCACAGGCCACCATCAGTGCGGTTACGGTCTATCAGGACCGGGCCCAGGTTACCCGCAGCGTATCGGTCGCATTGAGACCGGGCAGTCAGGTCATTGCGATTGAGGGGCTGCCGGTGCTGCTGCAGGACGATTCAGTACGGGTTGATGCCAAGGGAACGGCACGGGCCACCATTACCGGCATTGAGGTTAAACGCAGTTTCCTGAGCCAGACTGCAGACAAACGGGTCAAGGAGATTGAGGCCGAACTGAGGCAGCTGGAGCGCAAGCTGGGTGGCCTTGATGCCAGAAAGGCCGGACTGGTTGCCCAGAAAGGGTTTGTTGATTCAATCAAGGTAGCCTGGGGTGAACGGATCTCGCAGCAACTGGCCATCGGCAAGCCGACCGGCGCTGAACTGAATGAGGCCATGGGCTTTGTGGGCAGCAACACCGTCAAGGTTGAAGACCAGCAACGCGAGATTGAGCAGGAAAAGCAGATCATCAAAGAACAGATCGATGCCCTGAAACGCAAAAAACAGGAGGCCACCGGTTCCTACCGCAAGGAGAGCAAGACCGTTGAAGTGGCAGTAGAGACAGCTAAAGAAGGCAAGCTGACCCTGGACCTGTCCGGGGTTGTCAACCAGGCCACCTGGGAGCCCAGCTATGATGTACGTCTGGCTCAGGATGGGACCAGCGCAGAGCTGACCTACCGCGCCCAGGTTCGCCAACAGACCGGTGAAGACTGGAACAATGTAGCGCTGACCCTCTCCACGGCACGCCCGGCAAGCGGTGGAGCCCCTCCTGCCCTCTACCCCTGGCGGATCTCCTTCTACCGCCCCATGCCGGTTGCCATGCCTGCTGCTGCACCGATGAGGAACTACAAAAAGGCGGCCAGACCCGTGATGGCAGAGAGCATGAAAGCCGATATGGCGATGGAAGAGGAAGAGCCTGCTCCGGCAGCCTTCCAGACGGCCCAGGCAGCTACGGAGGGAACCTCAATCGCATTTAAAATCCCAAAACCGGTTGAGATCCCCTCGGACAACACCCGCCACAGCACGGTGATAGCACTTGAAAAGCTGCCGGTCAGCACCGAATACAGTACAGTGCCCAAGCTGGCGGCGGTTGCCTACCTGACCGCCGAGCTGGTTAACAAGGCCGGCTGGCCACTGCTGCCCGGCACCGTCAAGATCTTCAGTGGTAACACCTTTGTGGGTAGCGCTGACATGAAGCAGGTGGCCTCAGGCGAAAAGTTCACCCTTCCCTTTGGCAGCGACGACCAGATCACAGTCAAGCGGGAAGAGCTGAAGCAGCATAAAGAAGCGGGGCTGTTCGGCAAAAACCGGATGGGCTACCGTTCAGCCATCACGGTTACCAACTTCCGCAAAGAGGCCCAGACAGTCAATGTCAAGGATCAACTGCCGCTGGCCGGCGACAGCGAAATCACGGTCAGCCTGGAAGAGGCTACCCTGCCGCCAACCGAGAAGAAGGATGATGGCACACTGATCTGGAAGCTGAAGCTGGCAGCTGGTGAGAAGAAGGTAATCAGTTACGAGATTGTGGTGGAGTATCCCAAGGACCGGGAAGTTACGGGGCTGTAACAGCAAAGCAATAGCACGCGGATAACACGGATTTTAGCGGATATCCGCGGGTAAAGCGAAGAATAATTTCCAACAAAAGCAATTGGCCACAGAGTACACAGAGCAATACAGAGACTAATAAAATGATTTTATTTTATTTTCTCTGAGGACTCTGTGATCTCTGTGGCTACTGTTTTTTGTAGGTTTATTTTTTTCTTTTCATTTACGGCTACGACTTCTGCTGGTGCTTCAGGTTTTAATCTGCGTCAATCAGCTCAATCCGCGTTATCCGCGTGCTATCAGCCTAAACCACCTGCAATACTAAACACTTGAGATACTCGGATTCCGGGAAGTTCAGCAACACCGGATGATCCGGGGCCTGCGAGCGGGCCGTTACCAGCCGCACCTCCCGCTTGGCCTGACGGGCAGCGGTGGCCAGCATCTCGCGGAACGGCTCCCGTCCCATATGGTAGGAACAGGAGCAGCTGATCAGGTAGCCGCCCGGTCCCAGCAGTTCCAGGGCGCGGCGGTTAATGGTGATATATCCTTTGGTGGCCTCGGCCAGGTTCTTGCGGTTTTTGACAAAGGCAGGCGGGTCCATCACCACCACGCCAAAGCTGCGTCCTTCCAGCTTGAGCGAACGCAGCCGGTCAAAGGCATCGCACTCCTCAAAGCTGACCCGATCCGACAGGCCGTTTAAGGTGGCATTTCTGCCTGCCAGGGCAACGGCACGTTCAGATATATCCAGACCCAGCACAGATCTGGCACCAAAGAAACCGGCGTGGGCTGCCCAGCTGCCGCTGTAGCAGAAACAGTCCAGCACATCTGTATCTTTCGAGATCCCCTGCAGCAGCAGGTGGTTTTCCTTCTGATCCAGAAAACCACCGGTCTTCTGGCCATTACGCAGATCCACCTCAAAGGTCAAACCGTTTTCTTGCATCAGAACAGCATCCGGGATGCTCCCCTGCAACAGTTCCACCTCTTCTGTCATCCCCTCCATGGTACGCACCGCCACGTCATTGCGGGCAATGATCCCCTTGGGGGACAACAGACGCTGCAGTGCCTCCAGAATCAGGCCACGCCGTCTGTCCATACCGGCAGACAGCAGCTGCAACGAGAGGTAATCACCGTACTTGTCCACCACCAGACCGGGCAGAAAATCAGACTCGCCATAAATCAGCCGGAAGGTTTCCATCCCGGGGTAGAGGCTGCGACGATGGGCCAGGGCCGCAGCAATCCGCTGCTCAAAGAAAGCGACCGAGTCAATATCGTCATGCTGGCGGGAAAGCAGCCGGACTGCAATCAGGGAGTGGGGGTTATGGTAGCCGGTGCCGATATAGGTACCACTGACGTCAAACAGTTCGCAGGCAGCGCCCGGTTCTGGGGCGCCCTCAATCCGGCCGATCTCGTTACTGAACACCCAGGGATGCCCGGCCTTGATCCGGCGGTCTTCGTTCTTTTTAAGGCTGATTCTGGTCACGGCAACATTTCTCCAAGGGAGGCAAGGGGGATGCGATCCGGCAGCTTGATGCCGAATTCGCGCAGGTAGAGTACATTAACGGAGACCAGCAGTGAGTTAAGGCGTTCCAGGTCAATCAGGGCGCCACCCGGTATCCGCTCCATCCCTGTACAGTTAAGCGGACAGACATCCACCCGGCGGCCTGTTTCTTCAGTGATCAGGATCGGCAGTCCATGGGTGCGGCAGATAATCGGGCGGGCCCGGTACAACAGACAGCAATAGTCAAGCAGAAGCGGACAGCGATCCCCGTCCCGAGGGTTGGACAACTGCTGTTTCAGCTGCTGATACTGCTCCGGCGGCAGCTGTCCGGCAGCCTCAATCAGTGCCGCAGCCTCCACCGGAAAGACCGAGATACTGATGCAGCAGGAGGAACAACCGGCGTGGCAGGTGAGGGCATCACCCAACAACGTGGTGATACCCTCACAGAGTTGATCCACCTTGTCCAGCAGACGGTGATAGTTCTTCAACGGTTGGGGCATAGACCCTCGCTCACCACGGAACTGCCTGCAACGGGTATCGCGTTACGCAGCAGACAGCCTCCGCAGTAGTTTTACTGGATCTTCAGCACAATCTTGCCGAAATGCTTATCCTCTTCCATCATCCGGTGCGCCTCAACCACCTCATCAATTGAGAAGACCTTCTCAATGATCGGCACAATGGTGCGGTCGGCAAACTTGGGCAGAGCGGTCTTGGTGAATTCAGCCACAATGGCTGCCTTGTCCTTGACCGGGCGGGAGCGCAACACAGAGCCGATGATCTGCTGACGCTTGACCATCATCAGGGCCAGGTTCAGCTCTGCCTTGATACCGCTGATGATACCGATGATCACCAGACGGCCGGCATAGCCCAGTGAGGCCATATTGGGGGCCAGGTACTTGGCGCCGACATGGTCCAGAATCACATCCGCACCTTTCTTGTTGGTGAACTCCTTGACCGCCTCTGAAAAATCAGGGGTGGTGGTGAAGTCAACCACCAGGTCAACCCCCATCGCCTTGACCCGCTCGATCTTGCTGGGGTGCGAGGTGACAATGATCTTGGTCTCCGGCACCAGCGCCTTGCAGAGCTGTACGCCGGCCATATTGACCCCGCCGCCGCCGCCGTGGATGATGACGGTGTTCTTGTCCTTCAGGCCACCGATCATGAACAGGTTGGAAAAGGCGGTGATGTAGGATTCGCAGACGCAGGCAGCCTCTTCAAAGGACATGGACTCCGGGATCGGCATCAGGTGACTGGCATAGGCCACGGCATACTCGGCACAGGCGCCGCCGCCCACCAGTGACATGACCCGCTGACCGACCTGCCAGCCATCCACACCGGGACCAAGCTCTTCAATGGTGCCCGCTACTTCAAGGCCAAGAATTTCAGAATCTCCGGGAGGAGGCGGATATTTCCCTTCTCGCTGCACCAGGTCAGGACGGTTAATGGTGGTTGCAACCACCTTGACCAGCACCTGACCTTCAGCAGGAACCGGTTTTTCAGCCTCTCCTACCTTCAACACCTCAACCCCGCCAAACCCCTCCATCAAGACTGCCTTCATAGGAACCCCTCCTAAATGAGATAGTGTTTGAAAAATGCGAGGGGCTAATCTACCTGCTTGATGTGCGTTTGTAAACCGAAAAAGTACCAGCTGAACCCTTGATTTCATGGGTTTTTTCTGCCATAAACGGTCCTCATCAATCCTGTAATTCCAATTTCAGATCAAGGATGATAGCAAGACGGCGAGGAGATTGGCGACGCGGGCGTACACGCAGTACGTTGAGGAGCCAATGACGAGCCAACGAAGATAGCGCCTTGAAATGGAATTGGAATAAGCACCATGGACGGTACAGCAATGCAGATTATGGTCACCAACGATGATGGCATCGGAGCACCGGGCATCAAGGCCCTGGCTGAAGCACTGACAGAGCTGGGCAATGTTACGGTGGTGGCGCCGGACCGCGAGCGCAGTGCTACCGGGCATTCCCTGACCCTGCACGCTCCCCTGCGGGTCTTTGAGTTGCGTCAAGGCTGGTTTGCCGTGGACGGCACCCCCACCGACTGTGTCAACATGGGCCTGCACAGTCTGCTTCCTTCCCCGCCAGACCTGGTGGTCTCCGGCATCAATCATGGCAGCAATATGGGGGATGACGTGACCTACTCCGGCACCGTGGCAGCAGCCATGGAAGCCAACCTGATGGGCATACCGTCACTGGCGGTGTCGCTGGCTACCTACGGCGCCACCGAATATTTCCCCGATGCCGCCAAAATAGCGCTGCAGGTCTGCCGTGCAATGATCCGGCAGGGACTACCGGCCGACACCTTTCTCAACCTGAATATCCCCAACCTGCCTTTTGCAGAGATCAAGACTCCGCTGATCACCCGCCAGGGCAAACGTTCCTTTGTGGGCAAGATCGTGGACAAGATCGACCCTCGAGGCCGCAAATATTACTGGATCGGCAGCGAAGAACCCAGCTTTATAGATGACGAAGGGACCGACTACAACGCCGTTGGCAAGGGACACCCCTCCCTCACCCCGCTGCATCTGGACCTTACCAATCACCGGGCTCTGGAGGCCCTGAAGCAATGGCAACTCGCCTGATGCTGGACATACGCGGGCTACTCTGGTATCGTGCCGCCGATTATCTTCCGCCGGGGAGCCTGTTTTGGTAAATTTTGACATCGCCCGCAAACGAATGGTGCAGGAACAGATCGTTGGCCGCGGCATTACCACCCCTCGTCTGCTTGAAGTCTTTCAGAAGGTTCCCCGCCACCTGTTCGTGCAGGAAGCCATGGCGGTTCAGGCCTACAGTGACGGCCCGTTGCCGATCGGCGAAAAGCAAACCATTTCACAACCCTACATTGTCGCACTGATGACCGATCTGCTGGAGCTGACCGGAAATGATCATGTACTTGAGATCGGTACCGGTTCCGGCTATCAGACCGCCATCCTGGCAAGCCTGGTCAGGCGGGTCTGGACCATTGAGCGGATCCGCCCCCTGGCCATGCAGGCCCGCAAGGTGCTTGACACGCTGCACCTGCTGAACGTCAACATCAAAGTGGGTGACGGCACCCTTGGGTGGCCGGAGGAGGGCCCCTTTGACGCCATTCTGGTCACTGCCGGTGCCCCCGCAGTTCCGGAAACCCTGGCGGCCCAACTGGCGCCGGGAGGCCGGCTGGTCATACCGGTCGGTGACGAATCGAACCAGACCCTGCTTCGGATTCGCAAGGCAGCGGACGGAACCCTGACCCAGGAAACCGGTATCGGCTGCCGCTTTGTCCCGTTGATTGGCCAACAGGGCTGGCAGCTCAACAGTTGAGGAGGTTTCATGTCGCTTGACACGCCCCGCCAGGAACCGTTTCTGGATGCACCAGGTCTGGATGACGAACAGGAACCGCCGGTTGACTTTGTTGCCGCCATTGAAGCGGAAGAAGACACCACACTTGAAGTTGACGACCTGCCGGCCCTGGTGGAACAGATTCCCCTTGATGATCCGGTCAAGATCTACCTGCGGGATATCCAGCGTACCCCCTTGTTGAATGCAGAGGCCGAGAAGGAACTGGCCCGTCGGGTTGAACAGGGAGACAAAGCGGCCCGCAACCAGATGATTGAGGCCAACCTGCGGCTGGTGGTCAAGATTGCCAAGCGCTACCTGAATCGCGGTCTGCCGTTCCTTGACCTGATTGAAGAAGGCAATCTGGGCCTGATGAAGGCGGTCGAACGGTTCTCCCTAGAAAAGGAATGCCGCTTTTCAACCTACGCAACCTGGTGGATCCGTCAATCAATCGAACGCGCCCTGGTAAATCAGTCTAGAACTATCAGGCTTCCGGTCCATGTCTCTGACGATATAAGTCGCATGCTTAAGGTATCGCGCCAGCTTTCGCAGGAGCTGCACAGAGAACCGTCTGTTCAGGAACTGGCGGATGCCATGCAGATCAAGCCGCTGCATATCCGCAAACTGATGATCCTGCTGCGGCGGACCTGTTCCATGGATGTGCCGATTGGTGAGGGCAACGACTTTTTCCTGGTGGACACCATCGAAGACACCAATGCGGTTTCACCCGCCGATCTGCTTGAAAACATTGATCGCTATGAGCTGATAGCCGAGCATTTTGATCAGCTGAGCGAGAACGAACGCACCATCCTGGGGCTCCGCTTTGGCCTTGATGACCGGGACCCCCAGACTCTGGACACCATCGGCCAGAGTTTCGGCGTTACCCGTGAAAGGATTCGCCAGATCGAGGCAAAATCACTCGAAAAACTAAAGGCCCTGGCCAAATCATCGAAATAGAAACAAGGAGATTACTCCCATGGAAGATCTTAAACTTACCATTCGCGACATCCCTGATTTCCCCAAAAAGGGGATCATTTTCAAAGACATCACCACCCTGTTGCAAGATGCGAAGTCCTTTACCCGGATGATTGACATGATCGCCAATCGCTACATCGGCCAAAGGATCGACAAGGTGGTGGGTGTTGAGGCGCGGGGATTCCTGATTGGCGCAGCCTTGGCGTACCGCCTGGGTGCCGGGGTCGTACTGGTCCGTAAACCGGGCAAACTGCCTTCTGAAACCTTCAGCAAGACCTACGACCTGGAATATGGTACCGACACCCTTGAAATCCACAAAGACGCCATTAAACCGGGTGAAAAGATTCTGATAGCCGACGACCTGCTGGCAACCGGCGGCACCATGGCAGCCGTGGTGGATATGGTCACCAACATGCAGGGCGAGATCGTGGAGTGCTGCTTCATGACTGAACTGACCTTCCTGGACGGCCGCAAGAAACTGCCTGAAGGAAAGGTTTACTCTCTGATGCAATTCTGATAAAAGAAAAACCCCTGTCCCCGTAGCTCAGCAGGATAGAGCGACTCCCTCCTAAGGAGTAGGCCGGACGTTCGAATCGTCTCGGGGACGCCAACTTTCACGAGGGTCACTTTCCGTTCGGAAAAGTGACCCTCTTTTGTTGCGGCCAGCCAGTGCGACTCCCCGATAGTCTTCTGCACGCATTTCCCCGGAGGTACTCAGTAGATGCAACCCGTATTCGGTATCGATTTTGGTACCACCAATTCAGCACTGTCGATCTATCACAACGGCACGGTCGAGGTGGTGGCCGTTGACGGCACTGACCGTTCCGGAGAGTTGATGCGTTCAGTGCTCTATTTTAACGAAGACAACGAGATCTTCGCCGGAAACGAAGCGGTCCGTCAGTACGTCGGTGATGGTGCAGCCGGGCGTTTCATGCAGTCGATAAAGACATTTTTACCCAATACCAGCTTCGACAGCACCGAGATTTTCGGGAAACGGTATGCTATCGATGACCTGGTGGCCATCATCCTGAGGCAGATCAAGGCACGGGGAGAGGCGCATCTGGGCTGCCCTGTGGAGCGTGTGGTGCTGGGGCGGCCGGTTCTGTTTTCGACCGATCCTGCCAAAGACGCCGTGGCTGAGCAGCGTCTGGAAAAGGCTGCCCGCAAGGCAGGTTTTAAGCAGATCAGGTTTCAGTATGAGCCGGTTGCAGCGGCGCTGGCCTTTGAAGAGACATTGCAGCCCAGACAGGAACGGATCGTGTTCATCGGTGATTTTGGCGGGGGAACCTCGGACTTCTCGGTAATCCGCGTCAAAGGGGGTGCCTTTGACCGCCCGGACCGTCGCAGTGACGTGCTCTCACTGGGTGGCGTCTATGTGGCCGGAGACAAATTCGACTCGCAGATCATGTGGGACAAAGTGGCCCACTATTTTGGTCGCACCGCCCGCTATAAGACCCTGGGCAAGGACGACTGGGTCACGGTGCCCCGCAGCATCATCTACACCCTCTGCCAGTGGCATCGCATCCCGCTTTTACGGGCCCGGAAGACCAGAGAACATATCCGCGTGATCAAAGGCAGTACCGACAATCGCCAGGCGATTCAGCACCTGGAAAACATCATTGATGACAACTTCGGCTACTTCCTGTTTCAGGCCATAGAAAGCGCCAAGTGCCGGCTTTCCGACCAGGAGCAGGCCAGGATCAGCTTTACGGAGCGGGATCTATGCATCAGCGAGCAGCTCAGCAAGCTGGAGTTCGAGAGTATCAACCGTGAAAATTTCCGGCAGATTGCCGACTGCATCGATGACGTGCTGGCACGATCCGGCCTGCTACCGGACCGGATTGATTCGGTCTTTCTCACCGGAGGCACCTCCCGTATCCCCCATATCCAGGCCCTGTTTGCTGAGCGGTTTGGCAGAGAAAAGCTCCATAACAGACAGGCCTTTACCAGCGTTGTCCATGGGCTTGGCGCCAGCGTCCCCCTGTTTACCTGGAGCTGACCCGGTGATGACCACGCCATTATCAACATGGCCATCACTTTTCCAAATGCCGAGTGTCCACTCGCCCCATCTCACCTCTCATCACCTTAAAGGTGAACCGCCACTGCACTGTTTGCCACTTTCAGACAGAACCGGGTAAATCGGTCTTTCCTAGATTGGTCCCATCCCACCTCAAGCCGCGTTTGACAGCTTGTGCCGTCTGGAAGCAGGCATATTTTTATGATCAACCGGGTATACCCGCTGATAACGTATACTATTGCTATCCAGCACTTTTTTTGTTTATAGCTGAATCAGGACAGCTCTAACCGTGAGGCAAATTTTACTGTTAGCACATCACTATCTTCGGCAGACACTCGCGCAGCAATGAACCGGCTGCATCCGCAAAGGTCAAGGCCATACAGGGTGGAACATGACAACAAAAAGAATATTATGGTTCAGCAGCATCATACTGTTGCTGTTGCATGCCGTTCCCTTTGCGTATGCCACAGAACCCCGCCTTGTCAGAGTTGCGGCCTTCAACTACTACCCTGCTATTTTCAAGGACAGCGATGGCCAGATTAAAGGGTTCTATGTTGAGGCTTTGTCTGATTTGGCAAAACGGGAAAATCTTAAAATCGTGTATATCTATGGTGCTTGGCATGAAGGGCTCGAACGGCTCATATCGGGAAAAGTTGATGTATTGACCAGCGTTGCCTATACCCAAGAATATGCTGCCTACATGGATTATACAAAAACACCGTTGTTTACGGCATGGGGTGAATTGTATGCACGCTTCGACTCTCATATTGATGGCATCGGTGCAATACAAGGTAAAAAGGTTGCTATTGTAAAGGGAGACTATAACGGTCAAAAGTTCATAGAACTCGCAAAGCAGTTTAACATCAACTGTACATTTATTGAGAAAGGCGGTTTTGAGCGGGTCTTTAAAGCAATTGCTGCTGGCGAAGCAGATGCTGGAGTAGTCAACAACACCTTTGGACTGGCAAAGCACAAAACTTATAATTTACGTTCTACCGGAGTTGTGTTTAATCCTTTTGAAGTATACTTCAGCGTTGCCAAGGGTAAAAAACAAGAGCTACTGAATCTCTTAAATACGTATCTGCACATTTGGCTCCACGACAAAAATTCTGCCTATGTCCAGGCCCGTCACAAATGGATGCATCCCTTACAAAGTCCTGTCCAGGTTGTGCCGGAATGGCTCAAAAAAACTACTGCTGCACTCGGAGTTATGGCAGTAACGGCGCTAGCATTTATTTACCTGCTACGCAGGCAGGTACAACAAAAAACGGCCATGATCCGGCAACGTGAGATAGGCCTCCAGAAGAGCAACGAAATGATCACCCTGCTGCTCAACTCAACTGCTGAGGCAATTTGCGGGATTGACCAGCATGGCAACTGTATCTTCTGCAATAATGCCTGTCTTCGTATGCTTGGCTATGACCAGGCAGAACAACTTATTGGCAAAAACATATACGAGCTGACGCATCATACCTGCACTGGCGATACCGGCATTTCCAAAAATGACAACAGCACCTTGCAGCATCTCAAATCCGGCGTGCAGATTCACATAGATGACGAAGTGTTGTGCCGGCTCGATGGCAGTAGTTTCCATGCCGAATACTGGTCACATCCGATCATTCAGGATGGTGTAGAGGTCGGATCGGTCATTACCTTTCTTGATGTGACATCCCGCAGGCAAATTGAGGCCAAGTTACGGGAAAGTGAAGAACAACATCGCAGCATCTTTGAAAACAATCACTCCGTGATGCTGATTGTTGATCCTAAGAGTAAAGCAATAGTAGATGCGAACCCAGCTGCCATAACCTACTATGGCTGGACCCGTCAACAGCTTCAGCAAATGCGGATTACTGACATAAACACGCTGCATCCCGACCAGATCGCTTCCAGGCTTGAAACGGCTCAGCAGCAAAACCTCCATCATTTTCATTTCAAACATCGCCTGGCAAACAACTCCATACGGGACGTAGAGGTGTTCAGCAGCCCGATCCAGTCCGGTGGGACCACCCTGCTGTTTTTGATCATTCATGACATCACCGAACGTAAGCGGCTTGAAGATGCCCTGTTTTTTCTGCTCAAGAGTGGCTCAACCTTCAGCAGCACAGACTTTTTCAAAGCTTTGGTCCAATATTTAGCTCAAACACTGGAAATGGACTACGTCAGCATTGACCGTCTACTGGAAGACAAAACCCAGACCATCGCTGTCTACCAGGATGGCGTATGCGACGACACCCCCCAATACGCTCCCTTGGGAGCTTCAAGCCACGAAATACTGAAAAGAAGTACCTACCGTCTTGAGCATGGCGCCCGCCACTTGTTTCCTGAAGATACCATCCTCCAGAATCTGAAGGCTGAACACCTTATTGGCACAACATTATGGGGACTTGAGGGAAAACCGATCGGATTGATAACATTGATTGGACGTACTCCGCTGATGAACAACAGTTTTATTGAACCGATATTGCACATGGTATCCATTCGTGCAGCAGCAGAGCTTGAACGAAGGCTGGCCGAAGAGGTGTTGCTGGAAAACGAGGAGCGATACCGGACACTGATCGAGCATGCACCTCTTGCTGTCATGGTTAATCAAAACAACCAGATCGTCTTGGTGAACAAGGCCTGTTTACACCTGTTTGGCGCCACCTCTGAGGCACAACTGCTCGGCAAATCGCCGTTTGAGCTGTTTCACCCGAACTGCCACAGCATCATACAGGACCGGATTCAGCAGTTGATGACGAAAAGTGAATATGTGCCGATGCTTGAGGAAACGATTGTCAGACTGGACGGAAGCACAGTTGACGTGGAGGTATCTGCCGCAACCTTTCAATGCAAAGGCGAAAGAGCGATCCACGTTGTCCTGCAGAATATCAGCGATCGTAAAAACGCTGAACGTGTACGGCAACAACTTGAAGCTCAGTTGCATCATGCTCAAAGAATGGAGGCCATTGGCACTTTTGCCGGAGGTATTGCCCATGATTTCAACAACATGCTGACTGCCGTTATCGGCTATGCGTATACCGGCCAGAAGAGCTTGACGCCGGATGCCCCGCAACATGTGCATTTTCAGGATATTGTAGAGACAGCCAACCGGGCTTCCAGCCTTACCAGAGACCTGTTACTGTTCAGCAGAAAACATGTATCCTGCCGGAAAACAATTGAACTGAATCACAGCATCTCTAAAACAAAATCATTTCTGCAGAGAATTATTGGTGATCATATCCAGCTCGAAACCAGATCCTGCAAAAATCAGATTATGGTTGATGTCGACACTCAGCAGCTCGACCAGGTGTTGATGAATTTATGTACGAACGCCCGTGATGCCATGCCTGGTGGCGGTACCATAACCATCACCACTACTGTTGTAGGGATGACTGCTGCTGAAGCTGCCGGATATGGGCTCGCCAATGCCGGGAAATATGCCGCAATCAGCGTTGCGGATACCGGCAAGGGCATTGCACCGGAACACCAGTCCAAGATCTTTGATCCGTTTTTCACGACAAAAGCGACCGGCAAAGGTACCGGCCTTGGCTTGGCAATCGTCTACGGCATTGTCAGTAATCATGACGGATGCATCACAATTACGGACAATTTTCCACATGGCACGGTATTCACAATTCACCTGCCCTGTTCAGAAGGCAGGGCTTCAGTAACTGATCAGCAGGAGCTGGATGAGCTACTATTGAGAGGTAACGAGACCATTCTGATTGCAGATGATTCCGAACGAATCCTCAAAATGGCTTCCCAGATACTGACGGAGTTCGGTTATCACGTTTTAACAGCAGTTGACGGTGAGGATGCAGTCAGACTATTTAATAAAAACGATAAACAGATCAGGTTGTTGCTTTTCGACCTGGCGATGCCGCGCTTGGGTGGCTTCGAGGCCTACCAGCAGATCAAACAAACAAATCCAGGCATACCGGTAATCTTCACCACTGGTTACGCACCGCAGATTGCACAAGACAAGCTGACTCAGGACCAGCTTGATCAGATTCTTAACAAACCATATCAGATAGTTAAGCTATTAATGAGGATACGTGCCGCACTGGATGGAGAGGAGAACGCATTGTGAGGCAACCTGCTGCGCTGATAGTAGATGATGAACCATACATTATTGACACCTTTACCCAGATACTGGAACAGGCCGGTTATGAAGTCCGTAGTGCCGCATCGGCGATCTTCGCACTGCAGCAGCTGGATACATGGCCGTGTGATATCGCCTTCGTTGATATTCAACTGGGCTCAACTACCGGTGTAGACCTATTGAAGCTGCTCCGTCTGTGTAACCCTTTACTGCAGGTTGTATTGATAACCGGCTGGCCGGAGGTAAAAACAGCTTCAGAGGCGGTACGCCTGGGAGCATGTAATTACCTGTCAAAACCCATCCAGCCCAATGAGCTGTTAAATGCCGCACATAATGCTCTGAATACCAAGCGGTTAGCTGAAGAGGCAGAGCGCCACCGGGCAGATCTGGAAGCCATCTTCCGGTCACTTGAAGACGGAATCATAATGCTTGACAGGGTAGGAAAACTGATAGAATCCAACGAGGCTGCCGGTAAAATCTGCAGTTGCCTTGCCAGCCATTTGCAACGTCCTGATCTATCTCCGCACCTGCACTGTGACGGCGCCTGCCGCCAGCTTATTCAAGACTCTCTCAGGACCGGCACCGCTGGCAAGCAGGAGCGCATTCGCTGCCAGATGCCTCTTAAAAAGCAGCAAGTCATCACTATCACTACCTCTCCTGTCCAAAACCAGCTGGGCAGCTGTACCGGTATTGTAGTTGTTTTGCGTGATGAAACCCGTCTTGATGAACTCGAGGGACAGATACACAGTCGTAAAGGATTCGGCAAATTAATCGGAGCGAGCAGCCCGATGCAGCGGCTATACACTAAAATAGAAGCACTGGCCGACGTGCCCAGCACTGTCCTTATCACTGGCGAAACCGGAACCGGCAAGGAACTGGTTGCCGAGGCACTGCACAGCTATGGCAACCGCCGCACCAGGCCCTTTGTCAAAGTCAATTGCTCCGCTCTTTCGGACACCTTGCTGGAAAGTGAGCTTTTTGGTCATGTCAAAGGGGCCTTCACCGGAGCAATCGCAAACAAGGTCGGCCGCTTCCAGAAGGCTGACGGCGGCACCATCTTTCTGGATGAAATTGGCGACATCTCACCGGCTATGCAAATGCGCCTTTTACGCGTCCTCCAGGAAAGAGAATTTGAGCGTGTCGGAGATTCAACGACCTTCAAGGTTGACGTGCGGATAATAACAGCAACAAACCAGGATCTGGCTGAACGGGTTCGCCAGGGAAAGTTTCGCGAAGATCTTTATTATCGCCTGAATGTAATCAAGCTGAACCTGCCGCCGCTCCGTGAGCGAATGGATGACTTGCAACTGTTACTACAGCATTTTCTGGAAAACTTTTCCATGACACTCAACAAACCGGCTATCCGCATCAGTGATGCCGCCCTGGCAAGACTTAAGTCACATAGCTGGCCCGGGAATGTGAGGGAACTGCAGCATGTGCTTGAGTACGCCTGTGTGCTGACTGGCTCCGGGTATATTGATGCTGGAAACCTGCCTCTGGATTTGGCTGATTTGCATGACCATATCAACCCGGCTAAAGACGGCCCTACTCCTGAAGCAGTTACTTCACACCGGTCTTCCCAAATCGCAAAAGCGCTGCTAGAAAGCGGCGGCAACAAATCGAAAGCGGCTAAACTGCTGGGAATTAACCGCCGTACGATCTACCGTCATTTGGGAGATACCTCCATTGATTGACACACAAGTGTGACACAATGTCTCACTTGTGTGTCACGCCTCACCAGTTTGGCACACCTGTTGATCCTGCTTTCTGCCCCAGAGTACCCCCACAAACCAGTAAATCAAGCAACCACATGATTTAACAACATTATTCAACATCCTGTTAATTTGGCACGAGAGTTGTTTAGTAGCATCAAACACAGCCCCCAAAAAACAGGAGGAAACATCTATGCCTGACCCTGAACATCTGCAGGTAACACAGTACCTTTCATTCACGCTTGATGATGAGATCTTTGCCGTTGATGTTGCCAGGGTCAGAGAAATTCTGGAGTTCAAGGGCACAACCAGAATACCGCAGGTGCCGGAGTACCTGCGTGGTGTCATTAATCTGCGCGGCAGTGTCGTTCCGGTAGTCGATCTGCGCCTGTTGTTCGGGTTGTCTGCCACCCAGCGTACCATTAACACCTGTGTCATTGTGCTAGAGATCAAGGTTGAGGGGGACACGGTCATAGCCGGTGCATTGGCTGACTCAGTACGTGAGGTGCTTGAGCTTGAACCAAACGAGATTGAAGCAGCACCACGACTTGGCAGCCACCTGAACACAGAATTTATCGAAGGAATGGGAAAACGGAATGATCAGTTTCTGATGCTGTTGAATATTGACCGGGTTTTTGGCAGTGACGCCATGGGTGCCATACTGCAGACAGGGACAGTTACTGAATGCCTTGACGAAGCGGCTTGATAACAATCTTTCACATACGCGAGGAGGTTTACCATGCAGTGGTTTTACAACTTGACGCTCAAATCCAAGCTGCTTGCCGGATTCATTCTGGTCGCCATCATTGCTGCTGCTATCGGCGGCGTTGGCATCTACTACATTAACAAGATAGAGCAGGCTGACACCAAGCTGTATGAAAAAGTTACCATACCGCTGGGGGATATGGCTGAAATTTCTATTGCTTTTCAAAGACAGCGCGTCAACTCTCGCGACCTTATTAATGCTACCGCTTTGGCAGACAAACGAAAATTTGCCAGCCGCATAAAAGAGCTGAGAGAGGGGAATAATAAGAATATCACCGAATTTGAAAAAACTATTCTGACTGATGAAGGGCGCAAGCTTTTTGATGAATACAAGAAGCTTCGTGCCGCTTACGGAGCTGAACTTGACAAGATCGTTGACTTCGCACTGGCAGGCAAGAGTGCTGAAGCACAAGAAATTCTTACCGGATCTGCCGCTAAAGCGTCTCGCGAATTACAAAACCAGATTGAAAAACTCATGGAATCCAAGCTTAAACAAGCCAAACTGACGTCTGATCAGAATACGGCCGATGCCAAGCAGGCAACACTGGTAATGACGGCCAGTCTTGTTGTTGGCGTACTTCTGGCAATCGGACTCGGATTCTTTATTGCCAGAATTGTCAACCGTCAGCTTGGCGGTGATCCCAAAGAGGTTGGCGAGATTGCCACACTGGTGGGAAAAGGCGACCTTTCACGTGACATCCGGCTGGCACACGATGACACCACCAGTGTTATGGCATCAATGCAAAACATGGTAACCGCCATCAAGACATTGGTAAAAGATGCCTCCATGCTGTCTGATGCTGCCATAGCCGGCAAGCTGGCTACCCGTGCTGACGCAAGCAAGCACCAGGGTGACTTCCAGAAGATTGTGGTTGGGGTCAATGAAACCCTTGACGCCGTGATCGGACCTTTGAATGTGGCTGCCGAGTATGTTGACCGGATCAGCAAAGGCGATATTCCGCCCCGCATCACTGACAGCTACAACGGCGATTTCAATGAGATCAAAAACAATCTCAACACCTGCATTGACGCGGTGAACGCGCTGGTGGCCGATGCCAACCTGCTGGTCAAGGCCGCAGTTGAAGGCAAGCTGTCCACCCGCGCTGATGCCGGCAAACACCAGGGCGACTTCCGTGCGATTGTGGCCGGTGTCAACGAAACCCTTGATGCCGTGATCGGCCCCCTGAATGTGGCAGCCGAGTATGTCGACCGGATCAGCAA
>Ga0209016_1000530_pt1 | contig 43789 bp, 47 predicted proteins | sample EPASupsiteSAE305_FD_187265 | JGI IMG/M metagenome (GOLD analysis project Ga0209016, IMG submission 187265) | Bioremediated contaminated groundwater microbial communities from EPA Superfund site, New Mexico - SAE3-05 (SPAdes) (version 2) | ecosystem: Environmental > Aquatic > Deep subsurface >... | reverse complement strand
AGCACGTCGAGTGAGCTTTTTCCAAATAAAACATCTCCTATATACAAACCAAATCCAACCACTAAAGCTACTAACGATAAAATTTTAAGGTAAAAGAGAGCGGATCGTCCACTCTCTTCAGCTTCATCGTCAAATTCGTCTAAAACGTCACTCATTTAGTAAAGAGTTGTTTTCCTATGTACTCACCAAACTCAAGCTCTTTATCGATTTCGAGTAAGCGATTGTATTTTGCAGTTCTCTCACCTCTTGCAGTGGCACCCGTTTTGATTTCACCAGTATTAAGCGCTACAGCAAAATCAGCAATAAATGCATCTTCACTTTCACCGCTTCTGTGGCTCATAACACATTTGTAGTTATTGCGTTGTGCAAGACGAACTGTTTGCATCGTTTCTGTCACTGTACCAATTTGGTTTGGCTTAATTAAAATAGCATTACCGATACCTTTTGCGATACCTTCTGCCAAAATTTTCTTATTGGTAACAAAAAGATCATCACCAACAAGTTGCACTTTACCACCTAATTTTTCAGTTAGCAGTTTCCAACCATCCCAATCATCTTCACTTAAACCATCTTCAATAGAAACGATAGGATATTTTGCGCAAAGATTCTCATAGTATGCAACAAGCTCTGCACTGCTTAGTGTTCTACCTTCGGATTCGAGTTTATAACCGCCCTCGCATACAAGCTCACTACTTGCAACATCAAGAGCAATGGCAATATCAACACCTGGTTTGTAACCTGCTTTTTCAATTGCTTGCATGATAACTTTAATCGGTTCTTCATTGTCTTTGAGATTTGGAGCAAAACCACCTTCATCACCAAGTGCTGTACTCTCACCCATACCAGCGATGATTTTTTTCAGCTGATGATACACTTCAACACATGAACGTAGCGCTTCATCAAAATTTTCAAAGTTAAGAGGCATAATCATATATTCTTGAAAGTCAACACTGTTATTCGCATGGCTTCCACCATTGATAATATTGAACATTGGTGTTGGAAGTGTCATTGCATTAGAACCACCCAAATAACGATATAAAGGAACACCTAAACTAAGAGCTGCTGCACGAGCTACCGCCATAGAAACACCAAGGACTGCATTCGCGCCTAAACGACCATAGTTTTCGGTACCATCTAATTTTTTCATCGCTTCATCAATTGCTGCTTGGTTGAAAGGGTTAAGTCCAATCAATTCATCTGAAATTTCTGTGTTAACATTTTCACATGCTTTAAGAACACCTTTTCCCATATAGCGACTATCTGCATCTCTTAATTCTAACGCTTCACGTTTTCCTGTACTTGCACCACTTGGAACAATTGCACTTGCTACTGTGCCATCACTGAGGGTTACTTTTGCACGTACAGTTGGATTGCCGCGACTATCTAATACTTCGTCCGCTGCAATATCTTCAATATAAATCATTCATCGTCCTTTATATCATCAGCGCCACATGCCATAACCATCGCATTGCCGCCGATTGCTTGTTTTATTTTATCTTCAATTTCTAACGCTAACTCTTTATTTTCTTTCAAAAATGCTTTCACATTCTCTCTACCTTGACCCAGTTTTGTCTCATTGTAACTAAACCAAGCGCCACTTTTGTCAATTATGTCGAGCTTTACGCCATAATCAACCATCTCGCCCTCTTTAGAAATTCCTTCGCCGAACATAATATCAAACTCTGCTTGACGAAATGGAGGTGCCACTTTATTTTTAATCACTTTTGCTTTAACTCTGTTACCAATCTGCTCTTCACCTTGTTTTAGTGTAGCGATTTTACGAACATCAATACGTACAGAGGCATAGAATTTCAATGCATTTCCACCTGTTGTAGTTTCAGGTGAACCATATCCCATCGTACCAATTTTCATACGAATTTGATTAATAAAAATAACGGTCGTATTCATTTTATGAACGACTGCTGTCAGTTTTCTAAGTGCTTGACTCATGAGTCTTGCTTGAACACCCATATGAGAATCACCCATATCACCTTCAATTTCACTTTTTGGTGTTAAAGCCGCAACGGAGTCAACAACAATGACATCAACTGCGCCACTGCGTGCAAGTGTTTCTACGATGTCTAATGCTTGCTCACCAAAATCAGGTTGAGATACTAAAAGATTTTCAATGTCTACACCTAAATTTCCAGCATATTTGACATCAAGTGCATGTTCAGCATCGACAAATGCGCAGATACTACCTTTGGATTGTGCTTCTGCAATAATTTGAAGTGATAATGTCGTCTTACCTGAACTTTCTGGTCCATAAATTTCGATAATACGACCTTGTGGGATACCACCAATTCCAAGCGCAAGATCAAGTCCGATAGAACCTGTACTAATCGATGCGATAGGTTCAACAACCTTGTCGCCAAGTCTTACCAGAGCACCTTTTCCAAACGCCTTATCAATCTGTTTGATTGCAAGTTCAAGTGCTTTTTTCTTATTTTCATCGATTTGCATGTGACCCCTCATTTCATAGTGTTATTATTTTACCATTTCGAGCTTGAAAAAGCCCTTTGAAGCAATTCTATACGATTTCAAAAAAAGAAGTTCAAAATATTTCAATATGTAATATGTTAGAATAATCTCATCACTTTTGTAAGGACTTTTTTTGAAGACAATTAGCGTAGCGCATTCACCCGATGCCGATGATATTTTTATGTATTATGCCATTAAATTTGGCTGGGTAAGTACGCATGGGCTTAGTTTTGAAAACGTCGCTCTTGACATTGAAACACTCAATGTGGATGCACTTAAAGGCATTTATGACATAACCGCTATTAGCTTTGCGCTCTATCCAAAAATTCGTAATGACTATGCACTTTTACGTACTGCTGTCAGTTTTGGAGAGGGATATGGACCTAAACTTGTTAAGAAAAAAGAGACAAAACTCAAACGCAATTTTAAAGTAGCACTGAGCGGTACACATACCACTAACGCATTGCTTTTTAAAATTGCTTATCCCGAAGCGCGCATTATCTATAAGAACTTTTTAGAGATCGAACAAGCAGTTTTAGAGGGCGAAGTCGATGCGGGCGTTTTGATTCATGAAAGTATTCTCAACTTTAGCGATGAATTGGTTGTAGAACGCGAAATTTGGGATGTCTGGAAAGAGTTATGCAAAGGAGATCTTCCTTTACCACTTGGGGGAATGGCATTGCGCCGTTCTATGCCTATTTTAAGGGCTATTGCCTGTGAAGATGCCCTCATCCAAGCCGTTGATGTCGCCCACACGCATCAAGGACTTTTATCGAAAATGTTGCTAGAGCGAAATCTTGTTCGTGTAGATCAAGCAACACTGAAAAAATACCTTGGCCTTTACGCAAATGAACACTCTATCGAGATGAATGATCTACAATACAAAGCCATTGACACACTCTTTGAAATTGGCTATAAACACGGTTTTTACGATCAACACATTCATGCGCATGATTATCTTATTCCTAAAGAATATGAAGCATTACGTAACAGTTAGGAAGGCATTTTATGGAAGCAAAACTCATCGGTCTTGGTGTCGAAACATTCAAAATAGCGCTCTTACTCTCTATGCCTATGCTCCTCTCAGGCCTTGTAGCAGGTCTTGCGATTAGTATTTTCCAAGCAGTTACGCAAATCAACGAATCAACACTGAGTTTCGTACCTAAGATTCTGGTGACCATCGTCGTTGCCATCTTCACAATGCCATGGATGATGAATATGATGATAGAATTTACAACACGTATGCTTGAACTTATTCCTTCGTTTGTTTTCTAAATGACAAAATCCATTAATTTTTCAACTTTTTCAAGCATTAAAATTGGTCCGATAAAAGACGTTTTATTGCTTGATTCTCTTATGCCACTTCCAGAGGGATATACCCTTATTGGTGGAGCCAACAATCTTTTAATGAGTCTTAATCCTCCACCTCTTGCTATGTTAGATAAATGCTTTGATTTCATTAGGCTTGAAGAAAATGTTTTGCATATTGGGGGAGCAACACCCAGCGGGAAAATACTCTCTTTTGCTAAAAAGCATGACCTTGCAGGCTTTGAGCTCATGCAAAAACTCCCTGGAACGCTCGGTGGTATGGTTGCGATGAATGCAGGGCTTAAAGAGTGGGAAATTTTCAACAATCTTCTTGCAATCCGTACAGAAAAAGGATGGATTACAAAAGATAACATTGAACATGGATACCGCTTCGCTAAAATAGATGGTGTCGTCTATGAGGCAACGTTTGCTTGCAAAAATGGCTTTGATGAGAATTTGCTTCTTATGTTTAAAAAAATGCGTGATAATCAACCAAAAGAGCCTAGCGCAGGAAGTTGTTTTAAAAATCCTGTAGGCTACTATGCAGGTAAACTCATTGAAGATACTGGCTTTAAAGGTAAACAAATGGGCAATATGATGTTTAGCACCGTTCACGCTAACTTTCTTGTCAATCTTGGAGGAGGTACGTATGAAGAAGCCATGGAGCTTATTACTGCGGTCAAAGAAGAAGTGCTAAAACGTTTTGGAGTCAAACTCGAAGAAGAGATTATTATTCTTTAAACGTAACACCCCAATTTGAATACTAATAAAAAATATCTTTTGATGAACTACGCACTTTTAAGTCTGCGATATCAACAAATGTCCCCTTTTGATACGCTTCTACAGCACATCGTCCTATCATAGCAGCATTATCAGAGCAAAATTCCATCTTAGCAGTATAAAGCTTTGCTTTTTTGGAGTTACAGAAAGCTTCCAGTTCACCTCGTAAGTAAAGGTTTGCACTCGCACCACCCACAACACCAAAGTGTTCAACTTTACGCTCTTTATATGCTTTTTTGATTTTTTGCATTAAGTGTGCAACAGCAACACGTTGAAACGAAGCACAGATATCACACAGTGTTTGCTCATCTAAATTTTCATGCGATTCGATGCAAAGTCTCACTTGATTTTTAAGTCCTGAGTAGCTAAAAGCTAACATTGAAGAAGAAGTTCCTTGCAAAGGAATCGTAAAATCAAAGCGTTTTGCATCGCCTCTTTTAGCATAATTTTCGATAATAGCCCCTGCAGGGTAAGGAAGCCCTAGCATTTTTCCTACTTTGTCAAAACTCTCACCAAAGCTGTCATCCATCGTGGTTGCAAGAAGTTGAATTTCTTCTAAATTCTTGACATGCAACAGCTGTGTATGCCCTCCTGAGACCAGTAAAACATCCATTGGAAAATGTGCCTCTTCTTCGATAAAGAGTGAGCAAATATGCCCTTTGAGGTGATTGATACCTAACAGTGGAAAACCCAGTGAAACACTAAGCGCCTTTGCCATGCTCACACCCTCAACTAACGTCACAGAAAGACCCGGTTCATTCGTCACGGCTATCGCTTTAAGCTCACTAAAATAAGACTTTGTCTCTTCAAGTATTTTGGGAAGTGTCACGGCATGCAGACGTGCGGCTAATTCGGGAACGACACCACCGTATTTTGCATGTTCTTCATCTTGCGAAATTTTTTTATGAAAAAGAAGCTTTTTATCATCTATGCGAGTAATAGCTATCGAGCTATCATCACAACTACTTTCGATACTTAGGATCATTTATACTATCTTTACGTGCCAAGGTTCAAACCTGACACCATCTCCATTACCTATGGTATAACGCATGGACACATACGAGAGCTTTTGCAAATTCCAAAACTCTTCTGTACGTGCAAAATTAGCTGTAAAGTTTTGATGTCCCCACCCTTTTTTGCCCACATCAAAATCTCCCACAGAGTGGTAAGAGTACGCAGGTGGAACCAGTGAGCGTGATGCGACGGTAATATTGCCGTTTTCGCTTTTGATTTTTTCAAGGTGAAGGCTTAGTTGTTTCATTGTGCTTCTCACTCCTGAAGTGAGTATCAGCGTTTTGCCAATATCTTTCATAAGGCGTTCAAGAAGTTCTTGAGAATGACCACGGTACACATAATGTCCTGAACCATCTATTTTGATCACATCTTTTTCATTAATAGTATCTGTCAGATTTTCAATTGTACGTTTTCCATAAAAACCATAAATGACAGGGTCTGTATAAAAAACTTCTTCAATATACGCGATTTCTGCAGGAGTAAATGCGCCAATTTTAGGAAAACTTTTGGCAATTTTTAGCGTTTCATCAAAAGAGATAAGATTAAAGTTTGCATACCCAACCGTACGCTCGACCATCTCAAGTTTTTTGATCACGGATTCAAAGACAACTTTTTGGTCATCTCTCAACCAAATATCGGGATGCTTTAACTCATCTGCTTGCGCTAAACTTCCAACCAGTGTTGCGCCCATTAATCCTAAAAAATCTCTTCGTATCATCTTCGCCCTATCTGAACATTTTCAGTGTGATTATAACATGTGCTCTTGATTTTTCAAGAGAAGCTCTACATCTTGCGCAGGGATGGGTTTACTAAAGAGATACCCTTGCATCAATTCACATCCACTGCTGTAAATAAACTCTTTTTGTCCTGCAGTTTCCACTCCCTCTGCAAGGACTTTAAGTCCAAGTCCGCGACCTAATTCAATGATAGTACGAGCAATCGCACGATCTTCCCTGCTCTCTTCTAAATTTTGAACAAAACTCTGATCGATTTTAAGCTTCGTAATCGGAAGTTGTTTGAGGTATGCTAACGACGAATGTCCTGTTCCAAAATCATCAATCGAGATATCAACACCCAGTTCACGGAAGCGCTTTAAGAGTGCAATTGATTTTGTGGTATCTTTCATAATAAACCGTTCAACAATTTCCATCTCAATCCACTCAGGCTTACAGCCACTTTCTCGTAAACTCTGAATCATAAATGCGACTAAACTTGTTGATTCTAGTTGTTTTCCTGCGATATTAATGGCTATTTTCCCAGGATTAAGTCCCATGTCATACCATTTTTTTATTTGACACATCACTTCTCTAATAACCCAGTTACCGATCTCGACAATGAGTTCACTCTCTTCTGCAATATGAATAAAATACCCAGGAGCAGTAAGCCCACGTGTTGGGTGATTCCAACGTATCAACGCTTCAAAACCCACAATTTTTTCACTTTGAAGATTGATTTGAGGTTGATAAAAAATTACAAATTCATCATTAGCAAGAGCTTTGTGCAAACTTTTTTCCACTTCAAGATGTTCATTGGTTTCTTGATTCATCTCTTGATCAAAAAAGACATAGCGGTTACGCCCTTTTGATTTAGCTTTATACATGGCAATATCTGCATTTTTAAGCAGTTTACTGGCTGTCTCGCCATCATTCGGATAAACACTCACACCAATACTCATGGTGATCTTAAAGCTCTCATTTCCTAGTAAAAATGGCTCTTGAAATGCTGCAACCAATTTTTTAATGGCTATGAAAATATCGCTGGCATCTTTACAGCCATCTAAAAGGACAATGAACTCATCGCCACTAAGACGTGCTACCGTATCGGTCTCACGTACACTGCCTCGCATACGAGCAGCAATGGTTTTTAAGAGCATATCACCCGCATCATGGCCTAATGAATCGTTCACACTTTTAAATTTATCGACATCCACAAACATGACACCCAATACTTTGCCATCTCTGCTGGCTTTTTTGATGGCTTGTGTAAGTCTGTCTTGTAAAAGATTACGATTAGGAAGTCCAGTGAGCGTGTCATGTTCAATCTGATGCATTAAAAGTTTTTTCTGTTTTTTATTCTCTTCTTCGAGCTCTTTACGAATGGTAATATCACGAACGGAACAGTGTTGAATGATACCTTTATCCATACGAATCGTGGTCATCATAATACTAATCCAGAAGAGCGTTCCATCACAGGCACGTGCATGCCACTCAAATTTATGCACACCTTGCTGGGAAGCGAGCGCATTCATCCACAGTGCTTTTTCATAAGAACTTTGGTCATCAGGTTGAAATTCTGGAGAGAGATCCGCAAGTGTCACATTGGTAAGTGCCTGTTTATCTTTTGCCTTAAACATTTTTACAATGGCTTCATTACAATCAACAAAAACACCCTCTTTCAAGAGCCAAATACCATCAGCCGATTTTTGGTAAAGTGTTTCAAACACCATTTTTTGTTCACGAATTTGTTTATTACTGAGTAACAAATGGTTTTCGTAGCGTGATAAAACAGAGCGTAGTTTTGTCGAGATAAAAAACATAATTCCCATTACCAAAAGCATAATGATGAGTGAAACTGCAAGCATATTGATAATAGTCGATTGCATTTTGCTTTTCAACATCTGTTCTTGCTCAAGCAATGCATTATTCTCTTCGAATAAATAAGCGCCCGTACCAATAACCCATTCAAATTGCGGGATAGGACGGATAAAGGAGATCTTACTGCGATCTTGAGCAGTAGGATGGAAAGAAGCAACGTAGCTCATAAAAAAGCCTTCAGGGTTGCGCTTGCCTCCTTCAACAATATCTTTGATAATATATTGTCCGTTAGTGACAACGTCGAGTCTATTTTTACCAACCAAAGAGTGGTCACCATGTGAAATCGTATTACCGGCATAATCGTAGGCAAAGATATAGCCATATTCGCCATATTTTGTATTGAGCAAGAGTTTTTGTGTCTCTTTTTTGATACGATCACGGATTTCATCTTCATAACGTCCACTACCAACATAGATATCTAAAGGCTCAAAGCGCTTTAAATAACCTATTTTTTTACGGGAAGCAGTATCTTTAGGATTTTTCCAATCCCATATTAACGAAAATGCATCCTCTGTTTTAAAACGTTCAATGGCATTGTGAATAAAATTTTTCGCATTTTCATCGTGAAGGTTTAAAAGGTTGTGTCCTTCTAGCTCTTTATTCGCCCCGTGCATAACACAAATACCTTGAAAATCAAAAATATAATAATAACCACTTAAGTCATTAAAAAAACGTGTATCGCGAAGTTTTGTTTTGATTTTTTCCAGTATTTTTTCACGAGGGAGATTAGGGTTTTCTGTGTAAATATCGTTGATGATTTGATACGCCAAATTAACGATATTTTTGATCTCGTCTTTCGCCTCATTCATCAAAAACTTTTCATTTTCATCGATATACTCTATGAGCTTATCAACGCGCTCTTGAGCCTGAGCTTTAGAGCGCTTGACATAGGCTATACGTGTATTTTCAAGGGATTTTTGATACTCAGCACGTTCTGCTGAAATAATAATAGTCAGCGTAATGGAGAAGGTAAGCAGAATGGCAAATGCAGGCAAAAAAACAATCCATTTGGTAATATTTTGTTTTTTTAAGCTCAGCAATACTCACTCCAGCTAAATTGGGTTTATTTTATAGTTATAACTTTATCGAAATTTTCTAAAATTTTGGCTACCCTTGCTTGCCATAACGTACCAAATGCTACTTTTTCTTCCTGACTGAGTACTCCCGTAAGAATCTTCTTCATAAGTGGTTGCATCATAGGATCAATTTCAATTGAATTAGGATTATAAGCAATATCCACATACGCTTGTGTATCGATACGTATCATTCTGACAGATAAAGGAATATCTGCATGAAATGTCATCAAATCTTTGCGTACATACTTTCCTCCAAGTCCTTTAAATCCCCAATTATCAGTCGCTCCAGTAATAAGTGAAAATGCATTGGCAATCACACCTGTTGTTCCTTCGTTTTGATTCTCTTTGAACAACACTTTTATTGCTCCTCTCTCAGACACGCCATTTGGATAAAGCGCTTTAAGCCCTTCACGTATCATCAAATACGCCCCTGCCATAGTAGGACAACTGTGTCCTGCACTTTTGACAACATCCAGATAACTAAAAGTGATTTTCCCATCCTCAAATGCGCCTAAAACATCAGAAAGCGGGTCATAGAGCGTAACAGACTCAACGGTGTCAAAAAAAGTAGGATAGTTCATTTTTGCTCCTTAGTGTTTATTGCACAATTTTAGTACAATTTTAAAAGCAAATCATTGATTTAATTTGTGTTACAATTCATAGAGAAAGAATAGACGTCTAATAAAAAGGTGCATGATGCAAGCATTTTGGAATGCTAAATTTTACACAAAAGATTTCATCTACGGAGAAGCACCTAACAATTTTGTCAAAGAGAATATTGAACTTCTTGTAAACACAAAAACAGTGATGTGTTTAGGCGAAGGTGAAGGGCGAAATGCAATCTATTTAGCTGACAAAGGAATGGAAGTTGAAGCCTTAGATATTTCCGATATCGCACTTAAAAAACTCCGCAGACGTGCCAAAGAGAGTTATCTTTTTATCAAGACACGTCATACACTTTTTGAATACTGGCAACCAGACATGCATTACGATGCTGTTGTCTGTACATACCTACATCTTCCTAAACACAATCAAAAAATGCTCTTTGAAAAAGCGCTAATGGCACTGAATCCTAATGGTTATTTTATTGCAGAACTCTTTAGCGAAAGCCAAATTCATTTCAGTAGTGGCGGACCTAAAAATATTGCGCTATTGTATGATCTTAATGATATTCTAGACATCGTAAAAACACTTCCATGCAAGATTATCAAGCTAGCACAAGAAGTTATTGTGCTCAATGAGGGTGATAAACATGTAGGACGTGCGAGCGTCATTCGCATTATTTTACAAAAACTGGCGTAACATTATCGCTCAATAGTACCGTAATAGCGACTTCTCTCCACATTTTCAACCCATTTATACTCAGGATCATCTCCAAGTTTTGCCCAATAAAGCACGCCCGATTTACGCCATGGATCAATCAAAATACCCGTGCGAAATGGAGCACCCTTTGCAACAACAACGACAGAGTTATGTTCATCAAATTCGCCCTTGTTCGCAACGCCCCAACGCAAATCAAAACTTTGGTATTTGAGGTTTTTGAGGTGTGTAATCATATCTTCACTCCACTCATAGCATAGACCTCTGTCTTTAATGCCTGTGTTAATGAGAAAGTTATGAAACGTTGGAGGAGAGACAAGACCATAGCGTTCTGCTAAAATTTGTGGATACAAAAGTGCTTCATAGGCAAAGAGTCGTGCCTCTTGATAATCAATCGTATCACTAAGCTTCGTTAATTCAGTGGTAAGTTGCTGTACTTTGTCGGGTGTTACCTGTAAGGAATCGTGTTTGACACTACAACCACTCAAGAAAAAAAGTAAAATGCTGAATGCTAAAACTGATTTCATGCTGCAACTTTAAGAGTTATTTTAACAATTTCACTTGGTGCCATAATACGCACCGCAGGACCCCAATACCCAGCACCATTACTCACAAAAACTTGGGTTTGCTTTGAATGTTGATACAGTCCACTTAAATAAGGTTGATCCAAAAGCACCAAAAGGCCAAATGGAAAGATCTGTCCTCCATGAGTATGTCCACTCAAAATAAGATCAATTTTCTCATGTTTGATCTCTGAAACGATTTTAGGTTGATGTGAAAGTAAAATCGTTGGTAAAGATGGAGCAACATTACTCAAAGCCAGAGTGAGATCTGGTGGTTCAAAATCAAAACGTCTGCCCATCATATCCATGACACCCGCAAGATTAATCGTTTGGTTTATGACCATTGCGCGATTTGAGAGAACATGAATCCCTAAAGATTTTATATGTTCCATAATCTTATGAACTCCATAAAAATACTCGTGATTTCCAGGTACATAATAGACACCAAAACGGCTTTTAATCTCTTTTAATGCATCTAATGTATTGCCAATACGCTCAACTGGCATATCCACCAAATCACCCGTAATGACAACAATGTCAGCCTTTAACGTGTTGATCTGTTTTACAATATCGTCAATAAAGGCTTTTCCTAATGTCTTTCCAATATGCACATCCGTAATTTGAACAACGCATAGCTCTTCTTTAAGCCCAGAAATAGGCACATCGACTTCTTTGATCATTGGGGCTTTCATGCCATTAATGAAACCTTTAGTCATATACGAGAGTGCTAAAATGAGCATAGTCACATCAAAAACCATTTTAACAAACATACGCCTTGAATAATCATACGGTATTTTTGCATAAGGAATATGAAAGAGATCATAGATAATGGAAACACAAAAGAGCATAAAAGAGACACCTAGCATCGCAGAGAAAAGCGAATAAAGCAGAGGGTCAAGATTATCTAAGCGCAGAACTAAAAAGTAAAAAATTTCACAAAGCGTGATAAGAATCATCACGCCTTTTAGGATACTTTGGTACTTAAAAAAAAGGTCCAAGCGCTTTAAAAAGCGCTTGTAACTGTAAAAATTAATGAGCGTCAAAACAGCAATGGCTGCTAACGCAAAAGAGAGGCGAAACATGCTTCTGCTTTTTCCTTATTTAAGGCTCTCAAAATAGCGTTTACTTTCAGATGAAATCACTTTTGAAAGTAAAAGAAGTGCTATAAGATTTGGAATTGCCATCATACCATTGGTAAGATCGGAGAAGTTCCATACAAACTCAAGTTTCATCATAGAACCTACCATAACACCTGCGATAAAAAGAACGCGATATAAACGGATAAAACGCTCACCAAAAATGTACTCAAACGCTTTTTCTCCGTAATAACTCCATCCTAAAATCGTCGAATAGGCGAACAATACGGTTGATATAATAACAACAATACCACCAAAAGAGCCAAGATAAAGCTGAAAACTTTGCATAGTTAGCGCACTTGGGCTCACACCTTGTTGCCAAAATGGAGAAATCAAGATAATAAGTGCTGTCATCGTACATACTACTAATGTGTCGATAAACGTTTGTGTCATGCTCACAAGTGCTTGACGCACAGGATCGTTTGTCTTAGCCGCTGCAGCAGCAATAGGAGCAGAACCCAATCCTGATTCATTGGAGAAAACACCACGCGCAACACCGTAACGAATCGCTGCTGCCATTGTAGCACCCACAAATCCACCACCTGCAGCAATAGGATTGAATGCGTGATAAAAAATAAGACCAAATGCACTGCCTAATTTATCAAGATTCATCGCTAAAATAACCAAAGAAACTGCTACGTAAATTAAAATCATAAAAGGGACAAGGAAAGAGGTAAAGTTACCGATAGATTTGATACCACCTAAAATAACCACAGCGGTTAACGTTAAGAGTACAACACCCGTAATCCATGTTGGAACAGCCATCTCACTGTTTAATATCTGTGCAACGGCATTTGCTTGTGTCATATTGCCGATACCAAATGCTGCAATCGCCGTAAAAATAGCAAATGCCATACCCAATTTTGGCATATTCAAACCATAGGTAAGGTAGTACATTGGTCCACCTTTGAAACCATGATGATGCCCTTTTTGACGGTATTTTACAGCGAGTACTGCTTCGGAGTACTTTGTTGCCATACCAACAAGACCTGTCATCCACATCCAAAAAACTGCACCTGGACCACCAAGGGTAATCGCTGTAGCAACACCCACAATATTACCGATACCTACTGTCGCAGCTAATGCTGTCATCAATGCAGCAAAGTGACTGATTTCACCTTCTCCATCATGCTCTTTGTGAAAAATAAGCTTCATCGCATGAGGCAATGCCCAAAATTGCATTCCTTTTAAAATAATTGTCAGATAAATACCTGTACCAACCAATAAAACCAACATTGGCGCGCCCCAAACAATGCCCGAAAGGGTTGCTACCAACTTTTCAATCATTTCCATCTATGTTCCTTAACGAATTATTGTTCGCTGATATGGTGACCTTTTGGCAACACCAAATTGAGTACAATACCTACAATCGCACCTAAACCAATACCACTAAACGCAACGCCACCCATATCAACAACCATACCACCAATCGCCAATACCAAAATCATTGAAACAATAATCATGTTGCGTGGGTCATTCATATCTACTTGCTCTCTCACCATCGTTCCAAGACCAATTGATGCGATGATGCCAAAAAGAAGTAACAAGATACCGCCCATAACCGGTACAGGAATCGTTGCTAACAGTCCACCGAGTTTTCCTACAAACGCTAATAAAATCGCAAAAAGTGCTGCCCATGTCATAATCGCTGGATTGTATGCTTTAGTGATGGTTACAGCACCTGTGACTTCTGAATAGGTAGTATTTGGAGGTCCGCCTAACATAGAAGCCGCACTGGTAGCAATAGCGTCACCTAAAAGTGTGGTTTTTAAACCTGGCTTTTTCAAATAATCTGTTTTTGTTACATTACTAATCGTCAAAATACCACCGACATGCTCTACCGCTGGAGCAATCGCAATTGGCAAGATATAGATAATCGCTTCAAGATTCCATTCAGGGAAAACAAAATTTGGCATTGCAAACCATGCTGCTTTTGCTACAGAATCAAAACTGACAATACCTAAAACAAGAGATACACTATAACCTGCGATAATACCACATAAAATAGGCAATAGCCTAAGAACACCTTTACCAAGAAGTGCAACGAGGAGTGTGACGATAAGCGCTGACATAGAAACCATCATCGCTTGATGAAGAGGAACGAGCACAATGGCACCATCACCTGTTTTTCCCATTGCCATATTTACAGCAACTGGAGAAAGGATAAGACCAATTGTCATAATAACTGGACCAACAACAACGGCTGGAAAGAGTTTATGTAAAAAATCTGAACCTTTGAGACGCACAATGACACTCAAGAAAAAATAGAACAAACCCGCTGCGGCAAGTCCACACAGCGTGCCAGCTAATCCCCATGTTTTAAGCCCATAAATAATCGGCGCAATAAACGAGAACGAAGACGCTAAGAAAATAGGAGGAATCTGCTCTCGTGTTGTAAGCTGAAATAAAAGCGTTCCAAGTCCCGCTGTGAAAAGCGCAACGTTAGGATCAAGACCCGTTAAGATAGGTACAAGTACCAATGCCCCAAAGGCAACAAATAAAAACTGCAACCCAATAATGCTGTCTTTCAGCCTAAAGTTGTAGTCTGTTTTATGTAACATTTACACCTCTTTTTGGTAAATTTTTTGTGACATTTTAGCGTAAAGTATTTCTATATGCAGAGAGAATTTTTTAGTGAAGACAGTATTGTCTCACTTCTTTATCGATTTCAAATACCTCATCCAATGTTTTAGGAATGGCATTTTCAAAATAGCGATACGCCTTAATGGTTCGCTGGGCTAATTCTAAAATATTGATCTCTTGGTTATAAAACTTCGCGATACCCACTTCATTGGCAGCGTTAATAACGACACCCCTTGTTGGATGAGCAAGGACATCCTCTTTAATTTCCCAAATAGGATAACGCGCCGCTTCGATAGGTTGAAATGAGAAAGAACCAATCGATGCTAAATCGATCGATGGAAGAATAGGCTCTTCCACTTCTCCCAAAAGTGCAAATGCGATAGGAAGTTTCATGTCAGCAACGGCTAAATGAGCTGTCGTACTGCCATCTTTAAAATCAACAAACGCGTGAATGATGGATTTTGGCTCAATGATCGCATCTAGTTTTTCACATCCAAATAGCCATTTAGCTTCAAGAAGTTCAAAAAGTTTATTGGTCATGGTCGCACTATCAATGGTAATTTTTGAACCCATGCTCCAGTTGGGGTGTTTGAGAGCATCTTGAAAAGACATATGTGGAAGTTGTTCAAGAGGTGTATCGCGAAATGCTCCACCGCTGGCAGTAATCGTCATGCCTTTAACAGGGCGCGTACCCAGAAGATACCACAACCCAAAATGCTCACTATCAATCGGTGTAATGCGAGAAGTATCGAGCAGATGACCTGCTACAACCAAAGACTCTTTATTTGCCAAAGCTAGGCGTTTACCTAAACGCAGTGTTTCGATGCTTGGAGCAAGCCCCACAAAGCCGACCAATGCATTGACTACCAAATAGCTTTGGGTTTTTTGAAGAAGCTCTAAGATACCTTCTCTACCCACAAAAACATTGGGATGATTGACAAGTTCGCGGTCTTTTGCATCGCTGATCGCGACATATTTGGGATGATGCTCTTTTATCTGTTCATTAAGAAGCGCTATATTTTTACCAGCAACCAAAGCCTCAACCATAATACCAAAGCGTTTTGCGATGATGAGAGCATTGACTCCTATAGAGCCTGTTGAACCAAGAAGTACCACTTATGCAAGCCCTCGAAGAAGAATCACCATAACAACACCGCCAAAGAGATAACCATCAAGACGATCTAACATACCACCATGTCCGGGGAAGAGATTGCCGCTGTCTTTCACACCAGCTTCACGCTTTAGATAACTTTCAAAAAGATCACCAAAAACAGATGCAACAGAGCTTATCAGTGCAATAAGCAGTGAAAGCCATAGTGGAATGAAAAATGTTCCATACAATGCACCTAAAATCGTACCGATAAGCACACCACCCAAAACGCCTTCCAGTGTTTTATTCGGAGATGTTGGAGAAAAAGGTGTCTTACCGATGCTTTTACCAACAAAATACGCCCCTGTATCGGTCAACGCGACGACGATAACAAGCCAAATCAGTACAGACATACCAAAGTCGTGGTAAAGGGCATACAAAAAGAGCATCGAGATTGAAGGGTAGAAAAAAGGAGCTAAGAGTTTATAATCAAGTTTTTTAGTGTAGGCCATGACACTCAACGTACCAATAAGTGCGAGGTAAATGAGATCATCCGGATTAGGATAAATAAATGCCGCTAACCATAGTAGCACTGCATAAACAAAGAGTTTGTTGTCTTTAATTTCAAAGAGATTCATCGCCTCATAAAAGGCAAACATATACATGGCTCCCATAATAAGCCATGTTAAAAGTGCGTTATTCAAAAATGCAATTACCGCTGCAAATGCAAGCATTACCAAGCCCGTAAAGACGCGCTGTTTGTTTGATTCGTAGAGTGCTTTGAAGTTCATTGAGACTCTTTTATGATGTTATTGTGTGAAAAGTAATCATAGCAAAGTCAAGGTGAGGCTAAGCTTTAATGTCTAAATGTCCATTATGAACGGCAGGGATTTCGTCCTCTTCTTCCACAGAATGCGCTTCATGCTCTTCTTGTTTCATCTGCTCTTCCGTAGCACCACTCTCTTCCTCATGTTTTTGACGTTCATGTTCATTTTCAGGGTCAATTTTATAGCTCTCTTCTGCTGGTCTTACCTCTTCAACGACCTCTTCTTTTTCATTTTGCATTGCTTCTGCAATAGCACTTTGCATTTGAACACTATTGAGATAATCCATCTGTTTTCCCGCTTGTACGGTTACCATTTGGTTTGCATAAATGACATTGCCAATAGGACCAATTGTTGCCATAAAAGCCTCCTGCTTATTTTTAACACGCTTCTTAGGCAAAGCCTAAAAAGCTACGTTGCACTAGGCGCTGAAGCTTGCCTCTTTCGAGGCAGAATTTTACTCTTTATAAATTTTAAGCGTTTGATACTCTTCATAAGCAACATTCGCTCCATCAAAGGGTTTAACATTTTTACGTTTAGTATAATCGACCAAATATCCACCTTTTTGAGGCATACTAAACTCAACACAAAGCTTTGCAGCGAAAATGAGAACAGATTCTGGGACATTTTGTTTTTCAGTACAGATAATCACATGCGAAGAAGGCATATCTTTGACATGAAGCCAAATATCACTCTTTTTAGCCTCTTGTAAAAGTGCGATGTTTCCTTTTTCATTCTTACCAAGTAAAATACGATACCCCTCCAATAAAAAGGTTTCATAGTAACTTCCTTCATCACCTTTTTGTTTTGATTTGCGCTGTTTTGGCACTAAAATCTGTATCTCTTCAGGATCACGTGCCGCATTGATAATATTTACCATACGCTCTAAGAAGAGTCGTTTCTCTTCCAAGTTCTCTTTTTGACGATGCACAGAAAGCGCTTTCTGACGCAATTTCTTCGATTTTTTAAATAGCAAATTGGCTGCCATTTGAGGTGTTTGAGCCTGTGGAAGACAAATTGTCACCTCTTTTCCTTCAAAATCGTGCAATGTGACTGCTTCTTGATAACCTTTTATCGTATGTAAGTTGGCTAACACAAGTGTTCCATGATGATTTGCTATCTCACTTTGAGCATAAAGGTCTTCTTCATTCTCTAGTCCATCAATCGCCTGCGTGAGTTTTGTAATTTTTTTCACGACTTGCGCAATTTTTTGCTTTTTAATCTCTTCAAGTTTGACATGCAACCGTTTTTCATAAGAAGCCTTTAGGTATGCTTCTATGCTTCCTTCACATTCAAATGGTTTCTCTTTAAGCTCTTTGGGAGGCAAGGCTTCAAGTGCTTCTCCTACCTTAACACTGCGAAATGAGACACTAGAATCTATATGACGCAACGCCTCTAATACAACCTCATTTTCATCAAGAATAATCGCGTTGGTATTGCGTCCTGTAAATTCTAACTGCAATGTTGTACGCAGTGCTTTATAACTTGAACTTGCAAGCACACAAATACGCCAGATCCTATTCCCTTCTTCCACATCCATCGACTCGATTTTCGCATTGGAAAACCGCTTGCCTAGAAGAACATCAAAAGGGGCTGTATAACGCTTTGCTTGTTTAAAGTCCTCTTTAAAAAACATATACGAATCCCCACGCCCAAGGTCAATAAAGAGTGGTTCTCCCGCTTCAAAAATAATGCGCAACACGCTATCATCGACACGGTAAATCGAGGAAATCTTATGGTATTGCTTTAGATAATTATTGATGCAAATCAGTTCACTATGTTTCATTTATCTCTTTTTTATTTTTAGTTGGAGTTCTTAGCAGAACTCTTAACACGTTTTTAAAGCAAAGCTCTAAAAACTAAGTTAACACTGGGTTTTCCTCGGCAGAAGACCCACGCACCTTTGGTGCTTTTGCCTCTTATGAGGCAGAATTTTTTATTAGTTTTATCAGTCTAAAAATCTCTTTTGTGCTCTGTTTGACAAGTTTTTCAGCCCGTGTTTTTTCCATCGCTTCTTCTAAGCTCATAGGATAACGCATAATCGAAAACAGTGCATCTACGCCTTCATGCTCTTCAAGTTCATCGGCAATGCCACCACCTAGGGCAATCAACGGTACACCCGCACTCACACAACGTTTTGAAACGCCACTCAGTACTTTGCCCATGAGTGATTGTTTATCAATACGGCCTTCCCCTGTGATCACGAGTGTTGCATCCTTAAGATGGGTATCAAATCCGATCTGATCTAAAATAATCTCAATACCAGAACGAAGTTTTGCATTTAAAAAGGCTTGCATACCGCCACCCATACCACCTGCGGCACCAGAGCCTGCATTGTGTGCCACATCTTTATCCAATTTATGTTTCAACACCTCTGTAAAATGCTTCATGCCAGCATCGAGGCGCTCAATCATGGCAATGTCAGCCCCTTTTTGCCCTGCATAAATGTATGCTGAGCCCCGTGGTCCATACATCACATTATCGACATCGCACGCTACTATAAATTCACACGCTTTAAGCTCTTTATCGACATGGCTTTCATCGATACGATGCACTTTTTCCAGTATTTCACCACCAAAACCAAGCTCATGACCTTCTTTGTCAAAAAAACGATACCCCAACGCTTGCATCATTCCCAAGGCTGCATCATTGGTCGCACTGCCACCAATACCCACAATAAAGGTACGGCACCCATGTTTCATGGCATCTTTCACAAGTTCTCCCACACCAAACGTTGTGGTAATAAGAGGATTGCGTTTTTCATAGGGAACTAAGGGAAGTCCTGCCGCTTGCGCCATCTCGATCACGGCTGTTTTTCCATCTTCTAAAATACCATATTGTGCGTCTATGGGTTGCATAAGAGGGTCATGCACACTGCATGTCATAATCTTACCTGGGATATTTTGCATAATGGCAGAAAGCATTCCCTCGCCGCCATCGGCAATGTAGCATGCTTGTACGACAGCTTCTTGGTAAACCTCTTTAATGCCCTCTTCTATCCATGCAGAGAGTTCTTGTGAACTCGCACACCCTTTAAATGAATCGATCGCCAATACTATTTTCATCGATATTTTTGCTCCAATGCCAATAAATACTCCTTACGCCACAGTCCACCACTATAACCTCCAATGCCCCCATCTTTGGCAATCACACGATGACACGGAATGACAATCGCAATTTTATTTTTACCATTAGCATTTGCAACTGCACGTGTGGCTTTGGGATGCTTGAGAAGCTCTGCTTCACGACTATAAGAAACCGTCTCACCGTATGGGATACTTCGCAGCACATTCCATACACTCTCTTGAAAAAGCGTACCTTTAGGGTGCAATGGAACACTAAAAGTTTTGAGATTGCCCGCGAAATAAGCTTCTAACTCTTTCTTTAACAGCTCAATATGTGGATTTGAGCCTTTTACTACTTCGCCACTATCATCAAAATCAAGAGCGCAAATACCACGTTCATCTGCAGAGATCAGAAGAATTCCAATAGGAGAAGGAAATGTACATTGAACCATGGTTAACTCCTTAGTTTTTTAGCCATGCAGACACTATTTTACATGTTATCATTGAGAGACATCTCTTGTAAGAATAATTTTTTTATTATATCCTCATTTGCACAGTTTTTAAACACCAAATTGGATACAAAGCGTGATATCATTTTCATCAAGGAGCAAGCACATGACACATCTCTTTACGTATGGATCATTAATGTTTGAGGACGTCTGGAACAGACTGGTTAGAGGAAATTATCTCTCGCAAAAAGCAACCTTAATGGGTTATGCTAGACGTTCTGTTAAAAATGATGAATACCCCGTTATTTTCCAAGCCGATGAGCTTGTTGAAGGGGTTGTTTATTACGATATAAACGAGGAAGATATGATCACTCTTGATGCTTTTGAAGGCGAGTATTACGAGCGTAAAGAGGTGGAGCTTCTGGTTAAAAATGAGCCCGTACACGCATGTGTTTATGTTTTAAAAGAGCACTATTTTGACATCATAGACCCTAAGCCTTGGAGCGAAGCACATTTTGCAACCGAAGGCATTAAACGCTTTTTGGCTAACTACAAAGGATTTGCATAAGTCATTGTGATTGAGTATTTTTACTATTTTTTTGTACAATTCACCTATACAGATGGATAAGGTGGATCAATGCTAAATTTACACGATTTTGAATTTGCCAAATCTTTAAATGCTGAAGAGTTTGATTATCTTCAAAAGCATGCCAAACGAGTGACTATTCCTAAAAATACTATTCTTTTTTATCAAGAAGACATTTGCAAAGATATTTTGCTGCTTGGCAAAGGGGAAGTTGAACTTTTTATGTATGGTGAAAATGATAAAAAAATCCCACTCTATGCCCTAAAAGAAGGTGAACAGTGTGTGATCAATACATCAAGCACTATCTCCCAGACCCCTGCAATTGGTACTGCACACAGCCTAAGCGACATAGAGGGTTGGCTGATTAGCGAAGAAGTTGTGAAGCATCTTATGCATCGCTCTCCTACATACCTCAATTATGTTTTTTCCCTTTTTACCATCAAACTTGACGCGCTAGCTACATTGATTCAAGATATTAAGTTTAAAAAGCTCGACAGTCGCATCTTAGAGTGGCTACACACCCATCCTTCCAATATCGTTCAAGCCACGCATGAAGAAATTGCAGAAGCACTCGGAACTTCGCGTGTTGTTGTGAGTCGTGTCCTGAAAGATTTAGAAAAACAAAATCTGCTTAAACTTCACCGCAAAGAAATTGAAATTCTGTAACACTTTTGTAACGTATGTTACTGACAAATAAAGCTTTTTTATTTTATAATAACCAAAATCAAAATAAGGAGTTTACCATGAAATGTAATGTGGGAAAAACAGACAGAATGCTTCGTGCTATCGCAGGCGTTGCCGTTATTATTTTAGGGGTTATTTTTAACAGTTGGTTTGGTCTTATCGGTATTGTACTTTTAGCGACATCTTTACTCCGCTTTTGTCCAGCGTACCTTCCTTTTTCCATCGATACATCTAAAAATGATGAGAGCGGATCATGCGGTAGCGGCGGTTGTGGCTGCGGTAGATAACCTTCCTTTTAGTTGCCCGTTTTGGGCAACTCCTTTCCTCTTTTTTTTTCTTAAACCTTTTTTTGCTAAAATACCCGTATTTTACATGTACATAAAAGGCATACCATGGGACAAACCATCACTGAAAAGATTTTTAGCGACCACGTGGGTCACGCAGTTCATGCGGGTGAGATTATTAAATGTAAGATCGATATGGTTATCGGTAATGACATTACCACGCCTATTTCGATTAAAGCATTTGAAGAGAGCGGTGCAACGAAGCTTGCAAATCCTGATGGCTTTAGCATCGTCATGGATCACTATATTCCTGCAAAAGACATCGCAAGTGCCAATCAAGCTAAAATCAGCCGTGAGTTTGCCTACAAACATAACCTAAAGCACTATTTTGATGAAAAAGATATGGGTATTGAACATGCACTTTTGCCTGAAAAAGGGCTTGTTGTACCAGGCGATGTTATCATTGGTGCGGATTCACATACCTGTACACACGGTGCTCTTGGTGCTTTCTCAACAGGCATGGGCTCAACAGACCTTGCTTTTGCTATGATCACAGGAGAAAACTGGTTTAAAGTTCCAGAATCCATCAAAGTTGTTTTCACCGGTAAACCAAAACAACATGTGTATGGAAAAGACCTCATCCTTGAAGTCATCCGCATTTTAGGAGTAGATGGGGCATTGTACCGTACCCTTGAATTTACAGGTGACACCATTAACTATCTTAGCATGGATGATCGTTTTTCACTCTGTAATATGGCAATTGAAGCGGGTGCAAAAAGTGGTATTGTTGCCGTTGATGAAACAACCAAAGCATTTTTAAAAGATAAAAATCTTGCACGTGAACCAAAATTCTTCTACTCAGATGACGATGCGCAGTACATGCAAGTGCTTCACATCGATGTAGCAAACCTTGATCCTGTGATTGCATATCCATTTTTACCATCCAATGGGAAGTCCATTAATCAAGCAGTCAAAGATGATTTGAGTATCGATCAAGTCTTTATCGGAAGCTGTACCAATGGCCGCTTAGAAGATCTTCGCATTGCAGCAAGCATTCTAAAAGGTCGTAAAGTCGCACGTAAAACACGTCTTATCATCACTCCTGCAACACAAAAGATCTCTCTACAAGCACAAAAAGAGGGTTTAGTAGATATCTTCGTTGAAGCAGGCGCAGTTTTCAGTAACCCAACATGTGGTGCATGTTTAGGCGGTTATATGGGCATCTTGGGTGAAGGTGAGCGTTGTGTTTCTACAACGAACCGAAACTTTGTAGGACGTATGGGTGCAAGAACCAGTGAAATCTATCTTGCAAACTCTGCCGTAGCAGCTGCAAGTGCTGTTATGGGTAAAATCACTGATCCAAGAACACTGTAATGCCTTTTATCCCACTGCCTTTAGTTATCGTTGCTGGTGGGAAAAGCTCACGCATGGGAAGCGACAAAGCGTTGCTTCCCTTTGGCAATTTTAAAACGTTGACCCAGTTTCAACTCCACAGACTCAAACCCTATTTTTCAAGCATTCATGTCAGCAGTAAAAGCAAAGAAAAATTTGATTTTGATGCTTCATTTATTGAAGATAGCTCAGAATACAGTGAACATTCACCGCTGGTTGCCTTACTTTCTATTTTGGAATTTTTTAAGACACCTATATGTGTGCTTAGTGTAGACACGCCTTTTGTAACACCTGAAATTTTTGAAAAACTCTATGAAAATTTTGAAGAAAATGATGATGCGATTATCGCGACATCACCTTGTTCATCACATCAATTATGTGCCATTTATGCACCTTCTATTGCAGAAACCATTCGTACACAACTCTCTAAAAATGAACATAAAATCCGTTTGGTGCTTGACCAAAGTCGTACAAAGCAAATTGTATTTGAAAAAGATGAGCCATTTTTAAACCTCAACCATCCGCACGAATATGAAAAAGCACAGGAACTTTTATGATCGACGCCCTGACCAAAATCTCCTCTTTTGGTGCTTTTGAAGCAAAATTGCTCACGTGTAAAAGCCCCAAGCTTTTTCTTGTCGATATTAAGCAATTTCAACGTATTAATCTTGAACATGGTGATGAGGGCGGGAACTTTGTGTTATGTGCTTTTTCGATGACACTTCAAAGCTTTGCAAAAGCTAACGATATGGAAGTTTTTCGTATCCAAGATGATAAATTCGCTCTTTTAATGGATACTCCTTTTGAGCTCTCCAAGATGGAACGTATCATCTTTGCTCTCAGTGATACCATTGAACGCCTAAGCTATGCGTATCATAACAGAGATATTCATATCGAAGTACACATTGGAATTAGTTTTGATCATTTTGAACCACTGTTAAAAGCACAAAAAGCACTTTTAGTCGCAAAAGCAGAAAATCAACCCTTTGTTACCTACTCAGAGTTTGCCAACATCTTGATGAGTGAAAATGAAGAAGCGATAGAAAGTATGATGAAAAGTGCCATTGAAAGTGGGCAAATTGTACTTCACTTCCAATCCATTGTCGATCACAATGAACAACCTTTTTACTACGAAGCGCTGTTGCGTTTGGCATATCATCAAACACTCCAATCGCCAAAACTCTTTTTAAAAATCGCAAAAGAACGCCATTTTTATGACACACTTTTTGAAAGCATTGCAAACAAAGTCGCTGAATTTTCTGTTCAAACAGGACTTCGTCTTGCACTGAATCTCACCGCAGAAGATCTTCTTGACGCACACCATGTTGATTATTTGAAAAACTGTTTTTCAGGTAAAAATATCATTCTGGAAGTTTACTGTGAAAAAGACTCACCGATAGAGACATTAAAAAAAGTCATTCTAGAGCTTAAACAAGCAGGAATTATGATAGCACTTGACAATGTCAAAACGCTAGAGCTTATCGAAGCATTTAAAGAGGGAATCATTGATGTTATTAAAGTCCATGGAGATCTTATTCGAAACCTTGCACTTGATGAAACAGCACAACGTACATGTCAAAAAATGGTTGAGTTAGCGAAGCAGAAAAAAATTCGTATCGTTGCTACACAACTTAATTCAAAAACAATTCTTGAGGCTGCTCGTAACCTTGATTTTGATCTTTTTCAAGGTTATATGTTCGAGCAACCTCATACACTCGTGTAACTTTTTAAAAACTATTAATCTTGCGCGTAAACTAGGGATTCCTCAATTTTCAAAAACTCTACAATTTGAAGCCCCTTATGGTCTTTCATAAAGATTTGTGCGCTTTTGAAAGTTTTAAAAGGAATAAATTCTTTCCCCATAGGACCATAAATATCACTTCCTACGACATAAAATGCTTTTTTACCATCAATCGCTTCTGCGGTATAATAATCACTTACCAAAATTGATAGCTCAGACTCTTTATGTTTTGTATAATTGCCCCACTTAGAAGGATTATAATAAAACTTCAATAAATCTTTTACGCCATCAAATGCAAGATTGATTTGTTTACCATTTTCGGTATAACTCATACGCGCAGCCCATTTTGGATATTTGTAAGCAAACATACCGCATACAGGGCATTTCTCATCTTTTTCAACATGAATCATTGTTTTATGGTCATGCTGTTCATGCGCCTCTAGACGTACAATCTCCCATAAATAGAGTGCAACTGCTTGTAGCTCTTGCTCATTGACTTCACCACACACTTGTGTTTTTTTCACATTCACTTTAAGCTCAGCAATGGAATTAAAATCATGCAAATGAATCTTCTCTTTTTGACATTTTGCATTGTAAATTTTCTCACCCATAGGGTACATACCCTTTTGCTTTTTCTTAATAAACTCATCCACATCATCCGCTAAAGAAGCTCTTGCTTTTGCAAATGTCGCATCAAAGCCCATGACCTCACCACCATTTTCTGAAGCAAATGCTTTAGCATCCGCTTCATTTGCAAATGCGAGTTTACTTACCATACTCATGGTTCCAGGCACTTTTGATCCTACAACATAAAATGCACTTTTAGCATCAATGAGTTTTTCACTTTTCACATCAGTGACAACAATTTTAGAGATTTGAGACTGAATAGAAGGGTAATCAGCGGCAAGACATCTAATAGAACAATACTGTTTTGCAGTACCATTTTTTAAAATTACACCATGCGATGTTTTATAATACTGCTTTAAACTCATGCCACAAATAGGACAATACGCTTTTTCATCACCTTTTTGAATAAGCTCAGGGTCACCTGATGCCATTTTATTAAATTCTTCTGCGTGCAATCCCAATACTAAAAAAATTGAGAGAACAAATGCCCATAGGCTTTTTTGCATACCGTACTCCTTTTAGAAAATATCGTTGAGTTTATTCCCCTAGTGTTAAATTTGTGTTAAATGTCACACAATTTACGCTCATCTTTTTAGCATATAGATGCGCTATAATATTTAAAAAATTAAGGAGTGACTATGGTTAAACACATTGTTTTTTTTAAACTACCTGATAATTCTGAGGCAAATAAACAAGCCGTAAAAGATCGCATTATGAGTATGCAAGGAAAGCTTGATTTTGTAAAACATCTTGAAGTGGGACTTAACTTTTCACCAGAAGAGAGAGCCTTCGATGTTGCTCTCATTAGTGATTTTGAAACAAAAGAAGATTTACAAACCTACGCAACACACCCTATCCATGTTGAAGTGGTTAACTTCATTAAATCATTAAATGCTGTTTCTAAAGTGGTTGATTACGAGTACTAATTCTGTGAATAAGTCCTTTAAAAAAAGGAAATGACGAGATAATAGACCCTAGGACGATCAGCGAACAAGCAATCCAAATTGTATTGCTTGGAGCTGTTCGTCCAAAGAGAACGAGCATGAGCGTAGATAGAAGTGGTGTGATGTAAGAGAGTGAGCCGATCAGTTTAATATCTCCTTGCTTCATCCCATAATCCCATACAAAAAATGCAACCCCCACAGGTCCAAGACCTAAGCCAAGTGCGGCTAAGAACTCTTGCGTTGTTGGTATATGTGTCTGTTCAAACGCCAAATGAGCACATAGTGAAAGCAAGGCGCTTACACCACAAAATCCACCAACAGAGAGTGTAGGAACTGACCCAAAATAGCGTGAAAGCACTGAATAACTACTCCAAATAAACGCACAAATAAGTGCATACATATACCCTTGGGTATAGTGTGAAGAAAAAGCAATTTCTTTACCAAACCCCAATAAAACAAAAGCACCCAAAGAACCCAAAATCGCACCAATACTATGATACCAACGCAATTTTTCATTGGGTAAAAAAGCACTGAGTAACACAATAAGGAGTGGCCAAAGATAATTAATCAAATTAGCCTCCAATGCAGGTGCACTCTTAAGGGCTAAAAAATAAAAAAAGTGATAACCAAACAGCCCATAAATACCAACAGCCCATACTTTCAATGGTAACCTAAGATGAGCAATAATACCCTTACCTTCTTTGATCCATAAAGCAAGTCCTATCACAAATGCCATACTAAATGCCATACATGTAAGTTGAAAAGGGGGAATGGCAGAGGTGAAAACTGTAAAAAGTGCCAATGTAGACCACAATAAAATCGCAATAATGCCTGCGATGTTTCCTTTTTGTACATGATTCATGATTTATATCCATTTAGATTTCGTTATAATTTCATCTTTTGAAAGGTAACGCGTGAAAAAATTATTTTTGTGTGCTATTCTAGCACAAATTCCTCTCTCACTTTTCGCCATAGATGTGAGCGATCTTGAAGCAAAAGCAACACATGGTGATGCAAAGTCAGCCTATGAGTTAGCAAAATACTATGAAACTCAAAACGATACAGAACGTTCATTAGTATGGTATAAACATGCCGCTATTTTAAGTTTTGAAAAACAAACGACTCAAAGTAAGGCATTGGAAACCAGTATTGCACAACAGCTTCAAAAAATTGAGCGAACAGAATCAGTCTATGGCTCTTTCCTTACGTCCTATGACGATGATGAAGAGACAAAAAACTCTGTACTGCAAATGGTTTCTAAAACATTTGATATTGCCCCATATAAGATGAACTATCTCTTACCATACACTTATGACAACGTCCAACATAACGACAGAGAACATCAAGAGACAAAATTTCAAGTCAGTTTTCAAAAAGGTTTGACCGACAACCTTTTAGGCTTACATGAAAGCTTCGTGGTAGCCTATACCCAAACATCATGGTGGCAAACAGCAGCAGACTCCGCACCATTTCGTGAAACAAACTACCAACCTGAACTTTTTATGATTATGCCACATTGGGATCATGATAGTTTCATTAAGGCGTATCAATTTGGTATCGTGCATCAATCCAACGGACAAGACACCCCAAAATCACGCTCATGGAATAGGCTCTATGCCAAAGCCTTTTTCCAAGCAGGTGGACTTGTGATTTCACCTCGTGTGTGGTACCGTATTCCAGAAAGTGCAGCAACCGATGACAATCCGAACATTGATGATTATTTAGGGTATGGCGATTTAGAATTGATGTATCCGTGGAAACAACAAAACTTTAAACTTTTAATTCGTAACAACATGCACTCAGACAATAACCGAGGTGCTGTCCAATTTGACTGGACATTCCCTCTTTGGGAGCAAAATTTATTTGGATATATTCAACTATACAGTGGATATGCAGAGAGTCTTATTGATTATGACAAACGAACAGATCGTATTGGTATAGGATTTGCGCTTTCACGCTAAAAAAGGAGAGAAACTCCACCTTTAAAAGGTGGAGTTTTTTGAAAACGTCTTAGTTAAAATCTCTTGGAGATCTTCTTGGACGCTCTTCGCGAGGTCTAGCTTCATTAACTTTTAAAGTTCTTCCACCAATCTCTTTTTCATTTGTTGCTTCAATTGCAGCTTTTGCTTCTGAATCATTTGGCATTTCAACAAAACCGAAACCTTTTGATCTTCCAGTCTCTCTATCACTGATGATTCTTGCACTTGATACTTCACCATACGCTGAGAACATCTCTTTAAGTTGATCTCCCGTCATCTCATACTTCACATTGCCCACGTAAATATTCATTTACCGTACTCCTCATTTTTGGATCACTCACGTTACCTTTTGCCCGTAACTTTCGCTAACCTTAAGATAACATTGAACGACTTTACGAAATCATTGTAGCATAAAATCAAGATTTCTAAGCAGAGAGACGCTTGTTTTTCCCAATAATGAGAAAAAATGACACACTCTTATCACGCACTCTCTTAAGAGAAATGGTGTTATAATAATTTAAAAAACAAAGAGGGGCGAATGCAACTAACCCATTTAGATGAAAAAGATCGACCAAAAATGGTTGATGTGAGTGATAAGGCGGAGAGTTTTAGGGTTGCCGTTGCAAGCGGCATTATTACCATGAGCCAAGTCGCATTTGATATGATTATTTCACAACAAACTAAAAAAGGCCCTGTTCTTCAAACGGCTGTTATTGCTGCCATTCTTGGAACAAAACGCACTAGCGATCTTATTCCAATGTGTCACCCTTTGATGCTCACTTCAGTCAATTGTGATGTCGAAGAACTTCCTGCACTTCCTGGTTTTAAATTAACTGTTACCGCTAAACTCAAAGGACAAACAGGTGTTGAGATGGAAGCGTTAACAGGTGTAAGTATTGGTCTTTTAACCATTTATGATATGTCAAAAGCCATTGATAAATCTATGGTCATTAGTGATATTCGCCTTGAATCTAAAAGTGGAGGTAAAAGTGGAAACTACACCCGAACTACAGCTTGATTATCCATGCCAATGGGAATACAAACTAGTCCTTAGCAGTGAACACAATGTAGTAAGCATTGTTGAGGAGGTACTCCAAGAACGTATTTGCGAAGTCCGTAAATCTCAGAATAGCACAAAAGGAAATTACGCAAGTTATACGCTGCGCGTACTTGTCCACAATGCCGATGATCGTAAAATGCTTTTCCATATGCTTAAAGCACACCAACATATAAAATTCGTACTGTAAGAGAGGTCAACATGGAATCAACGTACACCATTTTTTTAGCTACACTCAAAGAGAAAAAAGAACACTCGGAGCTTTTCAAGCTAATTAGCGAGCTTACATTTGAGCTTTCTCGCAAAAAAATTCAACGTCTTAAAGATGAGAATAACATCCATAACCGTATCGGTGAACTCTTTGAGCTTTACTGCAAAGCACTCCATGACGAAGGGCTTAAATCTCCTCGTGCGATTAGCGCCGTCATTGATGGTCTCTTAAAAGCTACAAGTTCTGATAAAGAGGCGTTTTTATATAGAACGATTTATGAGAAAGAGCAACTCGAAAAGAGTATTTTTGCACAAAAACAGCAAATACGCTCAACCATTTCAGAAACATTTAGTGTTCTTGAGGCTCACATTTCAGCAATGCAGCCTGAAACAAAAGAGAGCGCGTTAACTGCTCTTCACGATGCAAAACTTCGTGGTATTGAGATGCTAGGAATTCTTAGAGAAACAACTCAAGAAGCGCTGCTCACCACATTAGAAAAAGGCAGTGATATTGCCGATACCATTCATGAAATCACTAAAAATCTAAGCTTTCAAACCATTTCAGAGGGTGATCTTACCAAACAACGTATCATTGATATCTCAAATACCATCATCTCTGCAAGTGTGGATATTGCCGATGAAGATTTAGGACATGCTAAAGAGATACTTGAAGGCTCAATCAACGGTGTCAAAGAAGGTATTACCAAAGCAATTGATAAATTTAAAAATGATCTCAAATATGCTCCAACAGAGGCTATGGAAGGACTTTTAGAGACTGATCTTACAGAACTTCGCAAAGAACTCTTACGCATGGACGAACAATTCATCACTCTTTTAGAAGTGCTCGCATCACAAAGTGAAGGTATTTCTGCAAGTATTATCAGAGAGATGATTAAAGAGATGAACAGTTCAGCGGCAAAAATTATGCGTGCAGCGAATGATGCTAAAGAAGTCATCAGTGAACGCATTGAACAACTCAAAGCAGAAGCATCTGTTTTTGAGAAAACATTTAAAGACAAAGCAGAGAAAAAATTCGAATCACTTAAAAAAGATGTGAATGAACTTGAGAAAAAAGCATCTGCAAAAGTAGAATCACTCAAACAGTTTGAGTTTGAAAGTGATAAAGCAAAACACGTTGCACAAGAGGCAAAAAAACTTGGATTCCGTGCGTGGGAAGTTGCAAAACATGTAATGGATGGCGCCGTTAAAGGGGCAAAAGAAGCGATGAAAAAAGAGGATAAATAATCCTCCATTTACAGGTAAGATGATTTATCTTACCTGTAAAGACTTACCTACTGCGCTTTTGGCGCATTAAAGACTATATTTAAAATCTCATCATTCGTTTTACCACTCGCTTTTGCGATCTCTAAGACAGATTGTTTACTGGATGCTAAGATTTGTTTTTGGGCTAACATTTTTATCATCATTTCATCATCTAAATCTACAAACGCAGCTACTTTAGAAAGAGGTGCATTCATCATTGCTCCAATGATTTTACCTTTAGGATTGACTCCTTTTTCTTGCGGAATTACCAATGGAGGCAGTACAAACGCCAAAATTACAACAAGTCCAAATAAGAGGGAAAGTACTGTAGAACGCTTTTTAAAGTAAGAGAGAAAACCATTCCAATTTTTGAGTAAATGCAAACACGAAATAACCACAAACGCAAAACCTAACCAGATGTGAAGTGCTTCACTGGAGAGGACGCGAATTTTAAAATACATCATGACACCTGTGATGGCTACAACGGCAAACATAACCATCAATAAGGCACTTAATACATTTCTAGGGATAACATTCATCTATAACTCCTTCATTTTCGGATGAAATTATAGATGCCTTATGTTAACCCTTTGTTAATTACTCAATTCCTTGTGAATGCATAAACATGACCTTATCGGCAACCAATTTAACTTTAATATAATGTTTTTCATCACCCCATGTACAATCGCTCATACCAGCTAACGAGTCACATTTTGTTGCTTTTCCTAAAATATCGGTTACTTGAGTGTAACTCATGCCCACTTGAATTTTGTCATAATTCTCTTTGCTTAATTTGGTACATCCCGTAAAAACAAGCAATGCTAAGGCCATCATGATATATCGCATGCACACTCCTTAAATCGATCTTAGCAATAGACTAGCATATTTTTTCTTTTTAGTGGCTTTGCGAAGCTAGTAAAAACATTTCTGAGTGTTCTTTTTCAAAACATGCGCACCTTTCACATATCTTTTCACCGCCTTTGTATGAAAAAGCACATTTACACGTATGACACACTTGCAAATCATGTCTGAGTAATACCTGTGCTCTATCGTAAGCGAAGTCAATCACATCAACCTCTTTTTCGATAGTTTGTATCGCCTCTTTATGACAAATCGTTTCACAGATACCACATCCAATACATTTTCCCACTTGAAAGAGTATATCGCTCTGTTGCGTATTGTAGCTTAGGGCATGCGTTGGGCAAAACTGCACACACTCTTTGCAGTTATCGCACGATTGTAAAATTGCTTTGGGATATAAAAAAGAGAAATTTTCTACGGTAACGCTTTGAGAAACTGTTTTTTTAAGCGCTCTTTTGAGATGTGTTAAGGGTGCTTCAGGAAAATGAGGAGTCGTTGTTTTTGGAGGTGCAAGAAAACGCTCAAAAAGTGCTCTTCTAGAATGTTCTTGTGGTTTATGTGTCACTATTGTGATACGTTCATTCTTATGGAGTGCCGCAACAAATGCATTTGCTTCTTCTATGCGTTTACGAATGCTTTGTTCTACAACGCCTGCGTGATTATGATGACACGAAGCGCATTCTAAAAGCGTACAGCTGACACTTTTGCCTTCTAATAAAAGAGCGCACCATTCATCAACACTCAATGCCCCTAAACAGGGCATTTCACCTTGACAGCTTAACGTTACGTTACCCTCTTTTGTGATAGACTCAAAAACTTTTTCGATTGAAAAACCATACAACGAAAGTGCTTTCGTAGGACATGCCCCCATACATGCACCACACTGAGTGCATACAGCAGACAAGCGTAATTTTCCTTGTTCAAAAACAAACGCATTTTCACTGCAATGTGTGAGACACTCTTCACATTCATTTTTAGCATACTCATTGCGTAAGCAACTCAAACGATCCAGTGCAAATGCCCCAGTACGGTCGATGTAAAGTGTTCTATCTAACATAATCCCTCGTAATCTGCGATGATATACTCTGCACCCAATGTACACAGCCCCCTATAAAAAGGCGTTTGTGCCATTTCAGCCATACTTAAAAGATACATAGGCACCCACTGTAAAAGGTGTTTTTGCAAAAATGCTCTTTGAGCATCTACCTCTTTTTTCAAAATCAAATTTTGCATAAACGCGCACTCGAAGCTAATATGATCAGGGGCTAAGAGTTCTGACTTTGCAAGATTGAGTTCGTACCCATGTTCAAAATAAAACTGCATGACAGGATTTTGTAACCCCACCAATACCTCATCTTTATCATCCACTATGGAAGATTCAATAGGAAGTGAGTGCATCAAAAAAAGCGAATTGTAGTCAACATTCAGTGCTTCTTCAAGCTCATGAGCAGGAGTGGTTTCAAACCACCCCTTTTCATCATCCATCACAAGCTCCAAAATTGCTTTGTCATCTTTTAGCTCATGGATAAGCTTTTCATCCAAAGAATTTGCAAACATTTTCGATAAAAATGCGTACATCCTCGCGCGACTTTTAGCATCCACTATAAACATCCCTTAAAGAAGCTTTTTTGAGGTGGAGGAGGCGCTTTAAAGCCACTAGCGATGATGGTGTCGCCTTTTAGCTCGCCCATAATCGTCACCTCATTCATATTCATCGGTTCATCGAGCTTATAGCGCGGAATAGCACTGTAATCAATCGCATAGATTTTTTGCTCATTGTGAACAAAAAGCACAAGCTCATCGGTTAGCGTATTGCCAAACTCCCAGTTTTTAAAACATTCGCCACTACCACACACAAAACTCTCCAAACGGCAATCTGAAAAGTACCCATTTTGTGCGCACCATTTACTGGTTAAAAACCCTTTTTTTTCGATGCTATCAGCACATAAACCAACCGCCAAAAGCGCTATTAAAACTGCTATCTTCTTCATTTCTCTACCTCCACTTTGAGGGTTTTCATAAAGGCAACCAGATCCTTCACGCTTTTCTCATCCAAATGCGCAAACGGTGGCATCGTTGATGTTCGCACACCTTTATCATCACTGGTGTACCATGAAAAGTTTTTATGTGCATTGACATTATACCCTGCCACAACAACAGCACTTGGCTCCATGATAGACTCTTTGAGGTAACTTGCATTGCTGTATCCGCCTATATTGGAGAGGTTTGGCGCCATGTACTTAGGAGCATTTTTAACCGCTTTGTACTGATGACACGCTGAGCAATTCTCCATCATCAGTTTTTCACCATTGCTCACATCACCTTTGATTTCATCTAAAAGGGCTAATTCTTTGGCATTAGAATCTAGCGTAACGCCTATCCAAGGGCTTAACAATTTTGAGCCATCACGATTTTTCTTCTCGCCATCCCAAAGTGCAAAAGCAACAGGAAAACTTCCTTGAAGACTTAGATGTTCACTTTTAAGTGGTCGCACCAAAAGCGCACTCCAAACCCCTTTATCGTATTTCATCTCCATCACAGCGGGTTCAGAGTTATCTCGAATTTGTGTCATAGAGCGAAAACCCTCAGAGATAAAACTGCGTTGATAATCACCATTACCCTGCTTTGCCACCTCATTTTTATACGAAGCTAGCTCTTTTGCAAAAGCATTTTGATTAGAGCTATTGACTTGATGGTATACATCGCCTCTATTATTGGGCTCATAGACCGCACCCGTTGCTTTTTGCAGATGCACGATAACCGCTCTTCCCTCACTTCCCATACCGATATAAGGGAGTTTGTCATTAACCGTTGAAAATTGCACCGCAAAACCATCGCCATACGCTGTTGTACTATCACTCGTTTGAAGGCTTTTGGTAGTATCTTTCCACTGAAGTAAAAAGGCTATTGATTTACCATCGCTGAGCGTTTTTACCTGTAGAACTTTGGCAAGGTTGGCTTCATTAGCCTTTATCAACTCTTCATCATTCATCTCTATGGTCGTTTGAGGGTACACCTCAACGCGTTCCGCTTTTGCTTTTTGCCAAAGAAGAGATGAAAGACTCACTTTACTGAGATCTTCTTTGACATGTACCGCGCTTAAATTTTGTGCCATTGCACTATTGAGTCCTAGAAGACTAGCACAGAGGAGAATCATTTTTAATGTTTTCATGCGTTTGCTCCCTTTGCGAAAAACTTCATTTTAGAGGTATATTTACCACTAAGATAACGTTCATCCACAGGTTTAATGGCTGGCATTCCTTTGGAATTGGCGTACTCAGCATAATAATTACCATCGAGCCTAAACATCTCTTCATGTTTGTACGCAATAAGCAAGTCCATAAGTTCACTTTCACCTGTTTCTTTACGCTTTTTCATCTCTGCTTTGAGTGTCTTAGCTGCTTCATGCACCTCTTTTCCAAAAAGTCGCTCTAAAACTTCAGGAGGAATACGCGTACTTCCCTCAATAATTTTTCCATGAGCATCAAACTTTGGCGGTGCTTCCGTTGGCGGTACATAGTACACATTTGCTTCGGTTCCATAATCAGGACGCAAAGGTAATGCCACTTTGAACTTTTTCACCAGTTTATAGACCTGTCCCTCTTCATCATCTAAAAAGCCGACAAAGCGAATACGTCCAACACATTGTTGTGCACACGCAGGTGGTAAGCCCTTTTCAATACGTGGAAAGCACAAAATGCACTTTTCACTTTTAGAAATACGTGGATTGAAGTAGATTTTTTTGTACGGGCACCCTGCGATACAGTAGCGATACCCTTGGCAACGATCCAAGTCCACTAACACAACGCCATCTTGATCACGCTTGAAGATAGCATCTCTTGGACAGGCACTGAGACACCCAGGATTAGAGCAGTGGTTACAAATACGTGGAATGTAAAAGAAGTAGTTATCGTTTGGAAAATCTCCAGCACCTTCATCTTCATCCCAGTTAGGTCCCCATTTTGGATCTATATGTGGCTTAAACTCTGCCCCGCTCGCAAGCTCATCATGGTTATAATCCCAAGGCACACCATATTCACCCTGCAAGCTTGGTACAACGCCAGCTTTGAGATCTCCTGCTTCATCAAACCCACCGCCGAGTTCTTGCCATTTTTTAGGGTACCCTTCTCCCGGATAGGTCTCCACATTGTTCCAGTACATGTATTCACGCCCGTTGCGGTTAGTCCATTGTGTTTTGCAAGAAACGGTACAGGTCTGACAGCCGATACATTTATTTAAATCCATTACCATGGCTAATTGACGTTGTGACATGACCTACCCCCTTGCCTTTTCAAAATTAACCGCCCCATCATAGGCGTATTGATTACCATCCCAAAGTCCTCCAAACTTCAAATGCCCCCAGCCATCTGCCATCTCCAAAAGATTGAGTGCTGTTGGTACTACTTCATTGTGTCCTTTTTTATGTTTATACATATAAGGCTCCCAACCATGCTCCAAAACAAGCCCATCGGGTGGACAGGAGGAGCTGAGTTTTGCCATAGCGTAAAATTCACCTAAAGCGTTATAAACACGTATCTGTTCACCATCTTTCACTCCTTTAAGCTTTGCCACTTCACGGTTAATCTGAATGGCAGGAACCCCACGCTGTAAACGAAGTAAGGTACGGCTTGTTTTATAGTTGGAGTGAATACTCCATCTTGCATGTGGTGTCATCATAACAAATGGATGCGCTTTGGTATCAGGGCGAATGCCTTGCATGCCTGTGTTGGTTTGAGCACCCATTTTGATATACATGTCATGGTCAACATAAAACGTTTGGCGACCACTTAGTGTTTCTAAGCGCTGAAACTTGAAGAGATGATCTTCATTGGAGTTAAATGGACGATCTGCGTACAATGGTGAGCTTTTGGCTGCTTTTTCATTGAGCTGTAAAAAGCCTCCTGTTTTATACATCTTCTCAATTGTCCACGGTTCATACTGCACACAGTTCGCAAGAGCAGCTTCCACCGCTTGTTTGTCTGTGCCTAAAAGTGGTTCCATCTCTGATCGACTCTCTTCATCATTGTTTGTAAACTCTTGGTGTACGATGGTAAGATCATGGAAGCCCTCTTTGGCATAGCGTTTGTCATCTTTGACTTTGGCTTTTTCTTTATTTTCTGCTTTATTGGCGATTGCTTCAAGCTTTTTGGTGATGAGCGAGAACATACTCCATTCATCCATCGCTTCACCTACAGGCTTGAGATTTTTCGCAGGTTGCGCTAAGTTGGTAAAGCGATGATACCCAGGACTACTTCGTATATCCCACACCTCATAGTGACTTTTAGCTGGTAGTAAGATGTCTGCAAAGACAGCTGCTTCACTCATACGGGTATCGACATAGGCAAAGTATTTGGTTTTTTTCAAAAACGCTTCTTTGTAGTCACTGCCTTTGTTACGTCTAAACTTCGCGTCTGCAACGATGAGTGCAATTTCTGGCGTCCAGTGTGGTTTTACCCCTTTTTCTTTGCCATCTTTACCTTTTTCAAGAAGCAATGAAACAACCTTCATATACTCCTCTTTGCTCATCCCATTTTGCGCTCTACGCACATCAGCATCGCTAAAATACTTCTCAAACGTTTTCATACCATCGCCCAAGATAAATTCACCCACAAAGCCTGAACCAAAACGTGCGGTGTATTTGCCACTAAAGCCGCTTAACGCCTCTAGCCCACTGAGTTGGAACTCATTTTCGGTATTGAGCCCGCCATACGGTCCCATACGTCCTGTCAAACCGCAGATAGAAGCGATGTTCCATATAGACATCATTCCATTGAAGTATTTGTTCAAACTAAAGCCTGTGGTAATCTCCACTACTTTTGGAAGTGCGATATCACGTGCAAGTTGGCGTACCGTGTCAGGATGAACCCCTGTATCTTTTTGAGTAGCTTCTGGGCTGAAGCGCGCAGTGCTTCGCTTTAACATCTCAAAAACAGTGGTCACTTTCACTTTTTCACCACTTAAAAGCGTGACCTCAAATTCACCCTCCAAAAGTGGTTCAATGCCAAAGTCGCTTAGGCGCAGGGTTTTATGTTCACTCCCTTCGCTTCCAGGCATCACTGCAGGGGCGTTGGTTTTAGCGTTCCATGCGAAAAATTGCTCATCAAAACTGTGATGCTCTTTTTCATCCTTTGCCTTTTCCATCTCCGAGCGTCGCAATAGTTTCTTGGTGTCAACTCTTACTAAAAACGGAAGATCGGTATAGGTTTTCGCAAAAGCAGGTTTATACATTTTTGCATGTAAAATCTCATAGATAACGCTCATCGCAAGGATGTTGTCGCTACCCGCTTTGATCGGTATCCACAAATCTGCCGCACGAGCACTTGCATTAAACTCAGGGGTAATAACGATGATCTTCGCTCCATTGTATTTGCCTTCCCACACAAAGTGCGCATCAGGAATACGTGAGACAGAAGGATTGCCACCCCAAAAGACGGCAGTGTTTACCGTGTACATAAAGTCATACGTACAACCAAGATTTCCCTCGCCATAGGCAATGGCTGCACCACTAAACATATCGCCAAGATACGATGCTGGGTAAATTCTTACAGCACCAAGCTGTGTTGAAAGTCTTAAAGGACCGCCTCGTCTGCCCTCTGTTAAAAGACCTGTTCCTGCATGTACCATTAACTTCTCAGGCCCTTTTTTAGGGTCTGTCATAACATCCCAAATCTTTTGTGCGACTTCATTGGAAGCTTCATCCCAACTGATGCGCTTCCATTTTCCTTCGCCTCTTTTACCCACACGTTTCATCGGATAAAGCAATCGGTCTTTCTCATACATGATCTGAGAGTGTTGTACACCTTTGTTGCAGCCTCTTGGGTTAAAATCGGGTACTTTTGCATTGATAGATGGGTAGCGTGACGATTGGTTTTCACGCGTTACAACCCCATTATTAGACCAAATTTCCCATGAACAGTTACCTTGGCAGTTCACACAGTGGTACGCAAAGCCATGCTCCTCTTTTTTACCATACGTAAAGCCAAACTCATTGCGGTACATCTCTTCGCTATAGCTGGTGTTAGGGTAGTTCTCTTTTGCATTTTCGATTTTGGTAACACCCGTCTTGGCAAACGCATACCCTTCTCCTGCGATCATCGCTGCGGTTGCGCTGGAGATTTTTAAAAAGTCTCTTCTCTTTAGCATACGTTTCTCCTCTATCTTCGTATCGGTAAGTTCATATCATTTGCCCACTCATCCCAACTTCCTGTATATACTTTTACATTGGGATAGCCCAAAAGCTCTAGTGCTGTGATGATGTGTGAGCTTCTTCCTGCGCCCACATGGCAATACGCATAAATGGTTTTATCTTTGGTAATGCCATTTTGTTCAAAAACAGCTTGCATTTTTTCCAACTCTTTAAAAGAGAGCTTTTTATCCATATCTGTCACGTTTTTCCACTCAATGAACGTTGCTCCTGGTATATGCCCACCACGTGCTACATTGTCCATTTTGCGCTCACCCATAATCTCTTCAAAACCACGTGCATCAATGATTGCATAAGAAGATTTTTGTCCCTTTTGTATCAAATCTTCCACCGCTTTGCGCAGTTCATCTTTACCCGCAATATAGTTGTAATTCACTTTACTTAGATCAATGCTATACTGCTTTGGAGTCACTTTACCCTCAGCACCTTTTTGCACAATGAGCTTTTTTTCTTGATCTTTCAACTCGGATGTAAGCTTTTCAACTAAAGCTTTGTCATCTTTCGCCTCTTTAATCTGTGCCTTGATGCCATCATAAATTTTTTGCTCAGGATCAGCCGCCATCATTGCAGCGCGTCCACCATTCAGAATTTTCACTTTCTCATGTCCAAAGCTCTTAAAAAAGGCATAAACACCTGTGGCATTAGGACCTTTAAAGTCATCATAGGCAATTACCAATGTATCATTATCGATCCCTTTGCTTCCAATGTAATGCTCCGCTTCATCCTTGCACATAAAAAGTGGAGCACACTCCATTTTACCGGTAATGCTTGAATGATGTAAATGATGTGCATACATCTCAACGGAGCCTTTAATGTGCCCTGTCGCGTAAATGTCTTCGTCATCACCCGTAACAAACATGACTTTCTCTTGCCCAATGAGCTTCATCGCATCTTCTGCTGATATCAATATGTCACTTGATGTAGCAAAGAGTGTTGACGCACCAATAAAGCTTAAGAGAATACCTCTTAACCATCCCATAAAAACTCCTTTTTGTAGCATTTTTACACAATAATAAAGGCATAAATAACCAGCAATAAAATAATTTTCAACATTTCATGCTCTAAAAGTCTGAAGATTGCTGAATTGTTACTTTATATCCTAGTTATTTACTCGATTTTAGTCTGCATTTACTTAACGCGTTGTAAAATAATTTAAGTATTATTAATTTGTTACATAAATATAACTTAACTAAAGGAAAGCCATGTATGTTCACCCAGAAACCTTCCATGCGCAGATACATCTACTTTCATTGTGGCAATGTGGTTGCTACATAAATGCTCAAAATATCATAAATATAGGATCAGCACTTGGGATAGAACTTCCTTTTAAAAAACGTTCATCTCTCTTGCAAACACTTCTTTTACATGTCAAAGAATCACAACAGGAACAACGCTTTCTTGCTTTAATGTGTGATCTTTTGAACCATAAAGCACAAACATTGCAACTCCATATGATGGATTACCCTAAAACAGCGCTTTTTATGCAGCCTTATATTGCTAAAATAGAAAAAACAAAATACCTTTTAAACCGAGAATTTGCGCTATCTACAAAGGACGAAAATGAATAAAACAAAAATACCGTATGGCTCAACACAAAAACCCAACAACAGAGCACCGTATGCCAAAAAAGTTATCGCTATCAGTAGTGGCAAAGGAGGTGTTGGTAAAAGTACTGTAGCAGCCAACCTTGCGGTAGGACTAGCGCAAATGGGTTTACGGGTAGGACTTTTAGATGCTGACATTTACGGACCGAGTATTCCAAGGCTTTTAGGTGTCGAAACCGAAAAATTGCGTTGGAATGATGACAATAAAATGATCCCCAGTGAGAATTTTGGTATTAAAGTGATGAGTGTAGGACTTACAACGCCCAAAAGCGATACCCCTTTGGTTTGGAGAAGTTCGGTAGCCGTAAGTGCTTTAATGCAATTCTTGGAAGATGTAGCATGGGGAGAGTTGGATGTTCTTATCATCGATATGCCTCCAGGAACAGGCGATGTACAGCTCACAATGGCACAAGAGCTTCCTTTGTGTGGCGTTGTCCTTGTCACCACGCCTCAAATGCTCTCAACCGATGATGTGAGTCGTGCCATTGTGATGTTTCAAGATATCCATGTGCCTATTTTAGGGCTTGTTGAGAATATGAGCTATTTTATAGCACCCGATACTAAAAAACGTTACGATATTTTTGGAAGTGGGGGGGCTCAAAAACTTTGCTCTACATATACAATTCCTCTTTTGGGACAAATTCCACTGACAAACGATATTGTAAATCTAAGTGATCAAGGTAAAATTGCTATAGCTTTGGGGGAAGTTGAAACGAAAAAAATATATGAAAGTATTGCAAGAAAGATAAGAGAGGTCATATGACCCCTCTTGAAAGATCAGATTAGTATCTGTATCTTAAAGCTAAACGAACATTTTGAGCAGATTCAACAAATCCCATGCCTGCTGCTGCAGCTTCTGCTGCTGTCATAGGAGTACCTGTGTTACCGTCAAAGAACATATCGCTACCTGAATATTTATAATCTAAATACATATAGCTGATTTGTGCTGTTAAGTTTTTACCAACAACAGGTAAGATATAGTAGATTTCATAAGCATTGCCACGTGTTGCAAGTTTTGAACCTACTAAATTGTCTTCACCATAAGTGAAGCTTCTCCAGTATTTACTACCGTGATTATACTCTAAACCAAGTCTTTGTCCCTTCATAACACCAGGAACTTGAACACCTGTATAAATAGATGTACCAGTTTCTTTGTCAGCTGAACCCAACATTTCTGTCATTGGAACAATACCAACACCTGGTACCATCAATCCATGTGTACCTTTTGGATCAGTTTTACTAAATGCATAAGAGAAGAAGAAAATACTATCATCTAAGAAATCGCTAATGCCATCACCAATACCATTAACTTGGAAAGACAATGCTCCACCAGTCAAATCACCTACATCGGTAAGTGCTATATGATAGGTATCATCCATTGTTCCTGGGTTACCATCAACACCAACGCCAGTCCAGCTCACATCAGCACCCATCATGTTCCAGCCTTTAAAGTAATTTGCCATTACTTTATACTGACCATTGTCATAAATTTGGAAAATTGCACCTGCAAGATCCATATTTGGTGAATTCAAGCTACTCTTAGCATATGGTAACGCAGTTGTATAGAGTTGAGTACCAGTGATAGATCCCATGTAATTATCAAATGCGCCATATTTTGAATCTGCATTTGTGTTACCACGGCCTAAACAAATTTTAAAGTACATACCTGAAACACCCGTCAATTTATCTAAATCGAATTTGAAGCTTGCACCATCAAATTCCATATTGATATTGTGACCAATTGGTGAAGCAGGATCATCATTTCCAGCTCTTAGATTTGTCATAAATCCATCAACAGATGGACGTCGACCAAATGATGCACTGTAATGTACATCACCAATATCACCAAAATACAAGAAATACGCTTCACGTAATCTAATAGTACCATCATCAGGTGTTTCAGAAGAATACCAATCCATGTTTTGGAAAGGGTTGTATGCAGTTGCACCGTTATTTCCAAACATTTTATAAGCCGCTAATGAACCTTTGAATACTAAATTATCAGCTGGCTGTGAACCCATACCAAGGATAAGTTTATTACTCCAAATACCATTTTTTGTATCGCCTGCTGGTATCATCCCTGAATTGACTTTATAATCAACAATATCATATGCTGTTCTAAAATCAACAGTCCATTTAATATTATCTCCTGCATCATGAGCTTTAATTTCATTCATCTGAGCTTTCAGTGCATCAATATTAATTTTTGATTGAGCATTTTTCAACTCGGCCATTTGTGCTTTAAGCGCTTCAACTTCCTGCTTTAATGAGTCATCAGCTGCAAATGCTGATGATAAAGCTGCTCCTACGAGTAGTGGTGCGATGATTTTCTTCATCTTTTTTTTACCTTTTTAAGTAAGAATTATTTAACACTATTAGCAAGATGGAACGTTGCCGCTATCGCTTGCAAACTCAACACAGAAATCTCTAATATCTGGCATAAATTTCTCAAATTTATCGCCTTTTAAAAATGCCTCTAACCCTGGGTACTTTTTAGAGTACTCAGCAACAAATTTCTCTGCTTTTCCATCAAAAAGAGCTTTCCACTCTGCTTGAGTGTGTTGTGTTGCGAATTTCGCACCATTCATGCCTGAACCATCTTTCATGTATTTAAGATAGTACTTCTGCCCTTTTGCAGCATCTGCAAACGCAGATGTGCTCATCATGCCTACCAATAAGAAAGCTGAAACAAGTAAACCAAAGACTTTTTTCATCATTTCTCCTTTTCAAATTTTAGATATGGAGTCATCATAACAAAAGTAAAATAAATTTTAATTTAAAAAATAGACTTTGGGAACAAATAAGTAAAATTTATTTTTACTTTTGCAGATTAATCTGAATTTTAAAGGTTCAAAACTGAATATTAGGAGCAATAATAGTAATTTTAATTTAACTTTTATAAGAACTTTTCAGTTAAAAGTCAATTTTAACTGAAAAGTCTTATTGTATTTTAGTAGATAATTAGCAAGATGGAACGTTGCCGCTATCGCTTGCAAACTCAACACAGAAATCTCTAATATCTGGCATAAATTTCTCAAATTTATCGCCTTTTAAAAATGCCTCTAACCCT
>Ga0209016_1000525_pt1 | contig 44267 bp, 36 predicted proteins | sample EPASupsiteSAE305_FD_187265 | JGI IMG/M metagenome (GOLD analysis project Ga0209016, IMG submission 187265) | Bioremediated contaminated groundwater microbial communities from EPA Superfund site, New Mexico - SAE3-05 (SPAdes) (version 2) | ecosystem: Environmental > Aquatic > Deep subsurface >... | reverse complement strand
AAGTATTTTCGAGCATTAAAATTCTATCGCCTACCCCAATTCCTAAAGCACCGCCACTTGCTCCTTCACCGATAATTACAACAATTATTGGAACTTTTAATCTGCTCATTTCAAGTAAATTTTTAGCAATTGCTTCTGCTTGTCCATTTTGTTCAGCTTCTAATCCTGGAAATGCTCCTGGAGTATCAATTAATGTTATAACTGGAGTGTTAAATTTTTCCGCCATTTTCATTAGTCTAAGTGCTTTGCGATATCCTTCGGGATTTGCCATTCCAAAATTGCGATAAACATTCGATTTTGTATCGCGTCCTTTTTGGTGACCAATAATCATCACTTTTTGATTGTCAATTTTTGCAAATCCGCCTACAATTGCTTTATCATCTTTATACAATCTGTCGCCGTGTAATTCCACAAAATCATTTGTCATAAGGTATATATAATCCAAAGTATATGGTCTTTCGGGATGTCGGGCAAGTTGAACTCTTTGCCATCTTGTTAAATTGTTAAATACGCTTTTTTTAAGCATAATTACTTTATCTTCAAGTTTTTGAATTTCTTCCTTTATATCAAGATTTTCTTCATATTCCTTCATTTCCTCAATTTTCTTTTCTAAGGCTATGATTGGTTTTTCAAATTCTAAATCTGTAACTGCCATAATTACTCCAAATTTCTATTTTTCGCTATCGAAAAACATCTTACTAAAACTTTTTCCTAATATGTCCAAATCTAACCAAATATTTTGATTTTTGGCGTAATAAACGTCTAATTTACTAAAATCATTTTTATTGGATGAGTTGTCCTTTTCAATAAACCAAAGTCCGGTTAATCCTTGTTTACCCAAATATAATTGAGTTTTTTTTGAATTATTTTGAGGACCAACAAAACTCTTATTTCCAACAAAAACTGCTGGAACATCTAGAACAAACTTTACAAAACTTCCTTTTTCTTTTTGGAAAAGTGAAATTACAAACGCAAATGGATAAATCAAAAGCATTAAAAGTGAAAATCCAAAGTCAAAAAATGCTTTAATAATTTTGTGAGAAGCCTCCGAAATATTATAATGCACCTTTAACAAAGGGATATTTTCAAGCATTGTAACCGATGATTTTCCAACGAGATAATCAAGTTCAGTACCAGCAACTAAAAATTCAACGTTTAAATTATCACTTTGCGAAACAATTTTGAACATTTTTTCAAATGATATTTCGTGCGAGGCAAAAATTACTTTATTTATTTTCTCTTCTTTTATTACTTTTACAATATTTTCAAGACTTCCGAGAACAACATAATTGCCAATTTTTTGCCCAATTCCAAAAGCTGTTTCGGTAATAAAACCTACAACTGTGTAAATATCTGTAATACTTTTATCAAGTTTTTGAGTTAATTCGGAGCAATATTTTTCGCTACCAACAATTAAAGTGCGAGTATTTTTAACAGAATCCGAAATTCCTATTTTAAAAACAATTTTAGCCAAAAAACGCCAAATTATAAAAACGCTTCCAGCAATAATGTACGCAATTAACAAAACAGCTCTACTAAAAGCGAATTGTTTTAAGAAAAAAGTAAGTGCCGAAGAGAAAATAAATCCGAATATTAGCATTAAAATTGAGCGTAAAACCGAAATGGAATTTCGTTTATAAGAACCACCAAAAGTGGAAATTATTAATTGCAATAATCCAGGAAAGAAGTAAATCCAAGGTTTAACCTCTTCTGGAAAACCACCCCAATGACCAGGTCTATAAATTTTTTCGGCAAAAACTAAAGCACTTGTAAAAAATATAAAATCAATAATACCAGAAACTAAAGGCGTTTTGTATGTGTTAACAAAAGCAACAAATCTACGTGCAATTATTGCAGAACGAAGAATTATTTCAACCAAAAACGACGACGACAAGTGCTTTTTAACAAATAAGTGCATTGCGTTATAAAATATTTTGCCTTCATCAATGCTACTACGTTTTGTACTTTCGCCTTTGTAGTGAATTATTTCAGTTTCTGGAACATAATAAACTTTATAACCAGCAAGCTGAACTCGGTAACACAAATCCAAATCCTCGCCATACATAAAAAATTGCGGGTCAAAACCACCAACTTTTTGATAAACTTCGCTTGTAAAAAACATAAACGAGCCAGAAATTGCATCAACTTCGTTTATTTTGTTCTCATCAAGATATGTAAGATTATATTTTGAAAAAATTTTGCTTTTGGGAAATAGCTTGCTTAAACCCGTGATTTTTGTAAACGAAACCCACGGACCTGGAAAACTTCTACGACAAGCTAATTGCAAAGTTCCATCTGGATTTAATACTTTGCATGTTGTCATTCCCGCATTTGGATTGGCGTTCATAAATTCGATGAGTTTGGAAAATGTATCTTCTCTAACTATTGTATCTGGATTAAGAAGTGCAATATACTTTCCATTTGCAATTTCGAGACCTTGATTGTTGGCTTTTCCAAAACCAATATTATCTCTATTTGCAATTACCTTTACATATTTAAATTTTTCTTCTATATCGGCAACACTTCCGTCGGATGAAGCATTATCGACCAAAATAATTTCTGAAGTGTAATTCTGCAAAGCCTTTTGAAGGGAGTAAAGCAAATTTTTAACAAATTCCTTTACGTTATAGTTTACAATTATTATTGATATATCAATCATTAAATATGCTTTTTTTTCAGAATTATTTTAGTTGGCTTTGTTTAGAGTCTGCCGAGTATTGATCTTATTCTTAATTTCCAAACCATTGTTACTGCTTCGTGAACAATTTTTTTCGACATTTTCGAAGTTCCTTCTACTCTATCTGTAAAGACAATTGGAATTTCTTTAATACGAAAATTCTTTTTATATGTTTTGAAGTTCATTTCTATTTGGAAAGAATAACCGTTCGATTTTACTTTATCGAGGTTTATACTTTTTAGAACTTCACTTCTAAAACACTTAAAACCACCGGTTGCGTCCATAACTGGCATTCCAGTAATTACACGAGTGTAAATTGAAGCAAAATAACTTAACAATAATCGCGACATGGGCCAATTTATAACATTAACGCCTTGAATATATCTGCTTCCAATTACTAAATCGTTTTCTTCAATTGCTTTTAACAAATTTCCAACTTCTTTTGGATCGTGAGAAAAATCAGCATCCATTTGAATAATGTAGTCGTAACCTTTTTCCAAAACATGCTTAAATCCAGCAACATACGCCGTTCCAAGTCCTAACTTTCCTGCACGATGAATTACATGAATTCTATCATCTTCTTTCGATTTATTTTCAACATATTCTCCAGTTCCATCGGGCGAGTTATCATCAACCACCAAAATATGTATGTTTGGATATAATTCTATTAATCTGTGAATCATTTTTTCAATATTTTCACATTCATTATATGTTGGAATTACAACAATTGCTTTTTTCATACTTTTTATCCACTTCGTGTGTTAGTTAAAATGTCCCTGACCAAAAATGACAACAAAAACTGTTCTAAATAATATTTTCAAATCGTTACTTAAACTCATATTTTCGATATAAAATAGGTCGTATCTTAATTTTTCTTTAACATCTTCTACATTTTCATCATATTTATGTTTCACTTGAGCCCAACCAGTTACTCCAGGACGCACTTTTAGTCTTCTTTTATAAAAAGGAATTTCCTGCGAAAGTTTTTCCACAAAAAATGGTCGTTCTGGTCTTGGACCAACCAAACTCATTGCACCACTTAAAACGTTTATCATTTGTGGAATTTCATCAATTCTCACTTTTCTAATAAATCTGCCAATTTTTGTAATTCTTGGGTCATCTTTTGTTGACCAAACTGGACCAGATAATTTTTCGGCATCGCTTCGCATTGAGCGAAATTTAATCATTCTAAAGACTTTTCCATTTAAACCCGATCTTTCTTGACGGTAAAATATTGGACCGGCGCTTTCTAATTTTATTGCAACAGAAGTGATAATAATTATTGGTAGCGAAAAGATTAAAATTAAAATCGAAATTACAATATCCATTAAACGTTTAATTTTCTTTTCCCATTCCGGCATTAATTCTGACGAAATGTTAATTAATGGCGCTCCGTATAACTGCGAAGTGCGAGCTTGACCACTAATAATTTCGTATAAATCTGGCATTATTTTAATTGAAACATTATTGAAATCGCACGCTGCAACAACATCAAGCATAATATCGCCTTCGTGTTTCTCAAGAGCAAGTATTATTTCGGAAATATTATATTTTTCAATTACAGTTTTAATGTTCTTAATTGTATCAACAACTTTAACATTGTTATGAATTTTTCCAACATTTTCATCACTAACGCCTACAAATGCAATTACATCAAGTCCAAGAGCTTTGTGTGTATCAATTGTATTGTGCATTTCAAAAGCTTTTTTGTTGTAGCCGACAATTAGTGCGTTTTTCCGTCCAAAACCATTTATTAATAAACGACGTTGAATGCTTCTGAGTAAAATTCTACCAGTTCCAACAAATGTTAATAAAAGCACCCAATATATTATTATCAAAAAACGACTTGAGGAAACCACATTGTGAGATGCATCGTCATAAAGAATTAGGAAAAAGAGTAAGAAAATTCCGACAAAAGTAGCTTTAAAAAGAGTTGTCATTTCGTCAAATCGCGATGAGGCAAACCAAGCGCGATACATTCCCACAAAAGTGAATATCAATAGCCAATAAGCATAAACCGCAGTTAATGAAAATAACAACACTGGCTCTGTTAATAGAACAAACATTCCCGATTCTACCCTAAAATAGAAATAAAGAAACCACGACAGATTAATGGTAATAAAATCTGTTAATAATATTAAAAATGTTTCGAGTTTTTTGCTCAAAATAGCTGCCAAAATTACTTGATATTGTCTTACAAATATACAATTTATTAGCAATTTTTTTTGTTTGTTTGGATGTTTTTTGAAATAAATCTATCCAATTTTTTTGAGCACTTTTTCGGCAATAAAATCACCAATTGCAAGCGAAGCAGTTGCTGCTGGCGATGGAGCGTTTAAAATGTGAATGATATTTTCTCTTTCTATTAAATAAAAATCATCGACTAATGCACCATTTTTATCACATGCTTGAGCTCTAACTCCCGCTCCACCTTGCATTAAATCAGATTCTTTTATTTGTGGAATTAACTTTTGAAGCGCTTTTACAAATGCTTTTTTGCTAAATGAGCGATAAAATTCACCCAATCCCATTCGCCAATATTTTTTTGCAACCTTCAAAAAGCCAAACCAAAAAAGCGACTGAGAAGTATCTTTTACGCTAAAACTTGTACGCAAATAACCTTCGCGTTTAAATGAAAAAACAGCATTTGGACCAGCTTCTACACCGCCATCAATTAAGTTTGTAAAATGGACTCCAAGAAACGGGAAATTTGGGTCGGGAACAGGATAAATTAGGGTTTTAACCAAATTTTTAGCCGAGTTTGTTAATTTGTAATATTCACCTCTAAAAGGGATTATTCGTACATTTAAGTTTTTTTCAGTTAACGCTGCAACTCTATCCGACTGCAAACCAGCGCAACTAATTATAAAGTCTGTTTCATATTTATTCGATTTTGTCTTAATTATTTGATTTAAATTGTGTTTTTTAATTCCAATTACTTCTTCATTAAATTTAATTTCAACTCCTTTTGAAATCAAAATTTCTTTCATTTTTTCACTTACAATTTTATAATCAATTATTCCAGTTTGTGGAACGTGAATTCCAGCAATTCCTTTTACATTTGGCTCAATTTCTTTTAATTCAGCTTCATTTAACATTTTCAAATTTTCTAAGCCATTTTCAGTTCCACGTTTGAAAAGTGTTTTAAGATAATCAATTTCACTTTCGTCAGTTGCAACTACAACTTTGCCACATAAATTGTATTTAATATTGTTTTCATTGCAGAATTTTAGAAGCATTTTATAGCCAGAAACACAATTTTTAGCCTTCAAACTATCAGGTTTGTAATAAATTCCAGAATGAATTACTCCGCTATTGTTTCCCGTTTGATGTTTTGCAACTCCACTTTCTTTTTCCAGTATTGTAATTTTTGCTTTTGGAAGTTTTTCCTTAAGTTTTAATGCTGTTGCAAGTCCAACAATTCCGGCACCTATTATTGTAAAATGGTTCATTTCTAACTTCACATTAATTAGCATTTATTCTATCCAATGCTTCCAAGAAATAATAATCGCCCCAAATTGTAGCTGAATCCCAATAATCTGGATTTGGGTCATTTGCGTGATATGCACAATGATTTATAATTCCACTTTCTGAACTATTCTCAATTAAATATTTTCCCATAAGTGAATTAAGAGTGCTTGTAATTGTATTTTGGTATTTGGAACTGTTAACAAAACTATTTAATTCAATTAAACCGGATAAAGCAATTGTAGCTGCAGAAGCATCTTTAAAATCTCGTTCATAATTTTCTGGTAAGTTAAAATCCCAATATGGGATTGAGTCTTCGGGTAAATGAGAAATGTAATAATCTGCCATTTTCACTGCTGTGTTCAAATATTCAATATTCCCCGTTTCGCGGTAGCACATTGTAAACCCATATATTCCCCAAGCTTGACCACGCGCCCAAGTTGAATTATCTGAATAACCTTGTGCAGTTCGCTTTCGCATTACGTCTCCCGTTTCTGGGTCGTAATGAACAACATGGAATGAACTTCCATCTTCACGAATATGATTTTGAATAGTTTTATTTGCATGACTAACAGCCATATTATAATATGTTGAATCGCCACCATTTTTTGATGCCCAAAACAATAATTCTAAATTCATCATATTATCAATAATAACTTGGTATTCTCCATTCCATGATTGAATACAACCAACATTTTCATTATATCGGGTGGAAAGTGATTTAGCAGCTTGAAGTATTACATTTTTATAGCTTTCATTTCCGGTTATTTTGTACCCAAGTCCATAGCTATTAAAAATCATAAAACCTACATCATGATGAGAAGTTGTATATTGTTCCTCAAATAACCCTTGAGTAAATTGCTCAGCCAGACTTTTCAATTGAGCATTTCCAGATAATTCATATCCGTACCATAGGCACCCAGGATAAAATCCACTTGTCCATGACTTTGAATTTGTTAAAACCCATTTTTTAGTTGAATTAGTGAATATTGGATATTGATTTTCTGGTACATCAAAAGAGGACAACAAAAGCTTCTTAATTGCAAGTGCTTCAGCACTTTTAATATTCTGAGATTGTGGTTCAGATGGTGAACTGCAACTAATAGCAAAAACTAGCCAAATCCAATACATACTAATTAATAAGTGCATGTGTTTGTTGTTCTTCGATCTCGTCAAAGTCATATTTTCCCAGAATATTTATTGTTCATAATTCCATAAATTTTTTTTCGGCTTGTTAAATTATATGAATAAATTAAACTATATTTTTTCAATCCTTTGTTAAATTGCTAAGTCATTTATGTTCCAAGTCCATTAAACTATATCTTAATCATATTTTGTTCAACTTACTTAACCATTGTAGTATCACCAAACATTTCGCCATTAATAATTCCTCCAATTACTTTTTCATACTTGTCATCAGTCGTTCCGTCCCCATAAATCCAACTCACAACTAAACCAATATTTTTTTCAAATTGATAAACATAACCCTGAATCCAGTGATGAAATGCAAATTGTCTAACTTTATTTCCACTACTATTTGTCGTTTCACTTATTGTTAATAATTTATCATACTCTGGATCAGTTGATTTTACGACAATATAACTCCCATTGGGCAACGAAAGTTGAATAGGAAATGTTGTATTGATTCCAGATATCACTCCATTCTGATTAATACCATAGTATCTGTAAGATATTTGAGAATTGGATCCTTTTATTTCAGCTGTATATGAACCATCTCCACGTTTATTCACCAATCTAACCTGATAACCTGTACCATTACTTCTTTTCCAATTCCACATATTTCCGACCTTTAATGGGAAAAATGAGGCATCAAAACTAAGTGGATTATATATTACAAACTTATTATCTGATATATCATATTTTTGTGAGTTGTTAGTTTCTTGAATTTTAATTTTACAACTACTACCAATATTCTTATTTGGATTTGTGAACTTATATTCTCCTATATTTGAATCAATATTTTGCGCAATTACTTCCCATTGTTGTTCATCATTATATTTAATGAAAATATCGATCTTATTATTGGTACTAAACACTTTATATTTCCAACTGATAACAAAACTTTCATTATGAGTATATGCTTCGTCTCCATTTGGCGCAATTAATTCCAATTTATTATCTACAACACTTATTTCACTTGATAATCCAAATATCGACCGATTATAGATATCAACAACTTTAAACTTAAATCTCGAACCATAATATTCAGCAACATAATAATATTCAGATATTGTAGATGCATCCAATTTTTGTGCAAGGACTTCACCCCTATTAGTCACTATCTCAAGTTTTTCTACTCCGCATGATTCCCATTTAATGAAGATTGTATCTCCTAATTCATAAAATCTAACCCTCGAAGGTTCAATTATTTTAATGTAAGGAGTAACAATGTTTATCTGATCAGATACGTCAAATATAGAATTATCATCTGAATCCAAAAGCTTAAATCTGAAAGCATCTATGTTTTTTGCATGATAAATAAATTTTGGAATTGATCTAGTATCAATTCTTTCTTTTATAATTTCACCTTGATCTGTGATTAAATCAACATTTTCAATATTTGCAGTTTCCCAGATAATAAGAATTGAATCACCAACCAATACTGTTGTTTCCTCAGATGGTGCTATAATTCTGATATGCTTTTTATCAAGATCAGTAATACAACTAGTAAAAAAGACCAATGCAACAAATAATATATTCTTCACGCGAATACCTTTTTATCCTTTATTTAAACAATAAGATTGCAATTCCTTTGGATTGATTAGTTCTATCATAATTTTCAACAACAAAATTGCGACCATTAATGCCAATTTCTTTCAAATCATTTTGACAGAGTAACTCAATTCCATTAACTAATGCTTCAACATTATTTGGTTCAACTAAAATTCCAGCGCCGCATTTTTTGAATATATCCGAAACTTCTGCATCCTCAATGTTTGAGAGCAAAACTGGCACGCCAGAAGCCCAACTTTCGAAGCATTTAACTGGAATATTTCCGCCTGTATCATTTTTAATATTTTTTCTTGGAATAATGCTAATATCCGAAGCCGCAACCAACTTTGCCACCTCCTCCATTGGTAATGATTTTATTGAAGTGTAAGCTATTTTATTTTCAATTTTTTTAATTAAATTTTCAAGATTATCACCAGAGCCAATTGAAACGAAATGAAATTTCCTAGAATCCAATTTTTTGTGAATTAAAAATTCACCAAGAATTTCAATATCGTTCATCCCGTGGTTATATGACCCAAAATAGATAATTACTTTTTTATTGGTTGGAATATTGTATTTTTTGCGAATTTCGACACTTTCTTCTGCATCAATAGGTCGGAAAATTTCTGTATCAGCACCATTAAATATTATTTCACATTTTTCGCTTTTATCAATTTTACTTAAAATATTTTGTTTATCACCATTTGCGGTTACAATAATTTTATGCGAATTTTTAAGTAAATACTTTTCAATTTTGGATAATCCTTTTATATAATATTCATTTTTTAAAATTCCAAGTTCGATGCCAATATCGGGCCAAACATCACGAATATCAAAAATAAACTTCGCTCTTTTAATTTTTGAATAAATTAATGCGGCAAGTGAAGTAAATATTGGTGGCGATGACGAAATGACAACATCTGGCTTGAAGCTATTAAAAAGTAGATAAATTAGCGAAAACTTGAAATATGAAATGTATGATAAAAGTCTGCCAATTAATGAATGAGAGCCAACAAACCAAATTGGAAGATAAATTATGTTTTCAGTTTCATTTTTAACTATTATTTTTCCTTTAAATCCATCAAAAATTTTCCCGATAGGATAACTTGGTTTTGGTGAAATTATCAAAACTTCGTGACCAGCATTTCGCAAAGATTTTACAAAATAATCAGCTCGCACTGATGCTGCTCCTGTTTCAGGCTTAAAAAAATGTGAATAATATAGGATTTTCATTTATTCTCTTATAATTACATAATAGTTTTCAATTTATTTTCTAAGTCGTTTATCAAATCTAATACTTGTTTTGCAATTTCTTATGAATTCCTTTAGTCAACTTCTTATCTTGTTTTAACGACAAATTCATCAATAATTTAAATTGTAAAAATTTTTTAGTAAGATGAAGTAATTTTTAGCAAAAATTCCATTAATAAGTTCCGCCACGAATATTGAATTCATAAGAATCCAATTTGCACAAAATTACTTATTGAACGCTTTAGCATACATTAACCATACTTTTTCTAAAACCTTTCGTGGTTCTTCTTGCGTAGTTAAACAATTGTAATACAATAATTTAATACCTAATAAAATAAAATTAATTGTTATAAATAAGTAATATATTAACTTAAAATGGTTCTTTTTATAAAAATAAATTAGTCCTCGATTTCTATTAAAAAATGTGAATTCGTTCAATATCGTCTCAATATTCCAACCTAAATGTATTATATCTCGGCAATTATATAAATAATTGTGATAACCTTCTTTAATTGCTTTGTAGGATAAATCAATATCTTCTATATACATAAAATAATAATCATCAAATCCACCTAATTTCTTAAACAGATCCTTATTAACAAGAAAAAAAGCCCCTTTTACAACATTTATTCTAAAAAATGTTGTAGTGTTTACTTTATTGGTTGAATAAAATCTCAAAAAAAACTTTTTAAAACCCAACAATTCAATTATTCTTTTTGTAATACTTGGGAAATTGTAATGAGAAGGTTGCAATGAACCATCGCTATTTATCAACTGTGCACCCAATAAACCAACATTTCTATTTTTTTTGTAAATTGAAATCATTTCAATAAATGGATTTCCTTTTAGTATAACATCACCATTAACAAAAAATAAAAATTCACCCTTTGCAATAGTAGCCCCTTGGTTATTTGCCCGTCCAAAACCAACGTTTTCCTTATTTTCAATTAACTTTATTTGAGGAAAATCTTTTTTAATCATTTCAACATTATTTTCTGTTGATGCGTTATCTACAACAACTATTTCAACGTCGTTAAAATTTATTTGTTGAAGAAGACTAACAATCGTCTGACGTAATACATTTTCATTATTATAACTTACAATGATAATAGAAATCTCAAACGCCATTATATTTACCATATTTGCTTTGAAAGAAATGCATTACTCCGAAAAACATCATTTTTAGCTTCAGTCTTTTATTTTTTTCAAAAAAAACGACTTTAAAAATATCGGAAAATATCAGACGGAATATCAAAAAAGAATATTTAGGAAAATACAAATAATGCTTTGAAATAACATAAAGTCTATTTCTTATTCTATAATATAACCTAATTGGTGAATGATTCGTAATCGAGATTTTATTGCCAAGAATCCTTTTTACTGATAGTTCCCCTAAACTGTGATTCATCAATATTTTGTTTAATCTAACAATTTTATATCCATTTTTGTTAATTCGCAGACAATATTCGTTATCTACATAATCAATAAATAGTTTCTCCAAAAAACCACCAAGTTCGCTAAAAATCTTTAGATTTAGTAAATTTCCAGAGGTTGCAACAGTTAATAAATTAGTAGTTTCTGGCAAATTAGAATTACTATTAAACTTATTCATATCATGAAATGGGGTAATAATTCCAATTTTTTCTAAGTCTAAAAAGTTTATAGAAGCGATGTAATTTTCAAAAAAACCATTATCAAAATTTGAATCTTGGTCAAAAGTAAATAAAAACTCAAACCCATCTTTAATTGCGAGACTTGCAGCAAAGTTTAATGCAAAAGCTATCCCTTTATTACAATTAAACGAATAATAAAATATCTTTTTTAACTTCTTCAATTCTAAAATCAAATTATTATTTGGTTCTTCTGAATTATCAATGATAAATAGTATTTCTACACCGTTATAATAAGTTAGAATATTATCAAGCACTCGATCACATGGATTAAATAATACAACTGTAGCTGCATATTTTTGAGCATTAAACATTGTTATATCTTACCACTTCTATTCAATAAATAATCGTAGAATCCTTTTCCCACCATTCGAATTTTTTCTATTTTATTTTTCTCAAACAAAATTATTTTAAAAATAGTATTCCAATACATTTTTGACTCTCGTTCATTGAGATATTCCTTAAATAATCGTTTATAGTTTTTTCTCAAGTATAATCTATTTCTTGTTTTATAGTATAAACGAATCGCCGAGTGATTATATGGATAAAAATTATTACCCCAAATATTAACTTTTGTAATATTTGCTTCTTCATGGAATAATTTTGCTTTGTTAACTTGAATTATTTTAAATTTACCAAGATTCATTTTTAAACAAAATTCGACATCTACATAATCAATAAAATATTCTTCATTAAACCCACCAACTTTCTTATACGCATTTAGGTTAACCAAATTACCTGATGCCATAACATCAAATTTTTCAGATATTGAAGTATTCTCCATTTTTTGAGTATTAAATCTATTAATATGAACAGGGGAGATAATACCGATATTCTCAATACCATCACAAGCATCAACCATCAGTTCAATCATGCTAGAATCGGCTTTACTATCTTGGTCCATGGTTAATAGGTATTGATAATTTTCTTTAATTGCAAGTTTTGCAGCAATATTAAATGCTGACCCAATTCCAAGATTACCATCATTATTAATATATACTACATTTTTATTGTTCTTCAATATCAAGACTAAACTACTATTAATAATATCAGAGTTATCTAATACATATAAAGTATCAATTTGATTAATATATGAGGCGATATTATCAATCACATTAGCGTTGGGATTATAAAGTACCACTACACCTGCTATTTTCATAATTGCCCAACAACTACTTTATTATAAATATCACTATACTTAACAAAACAATTATCAATATTAAATTCCTTTTTAGCTACATCGAGACAACGCTGGTAAATCGTTTCATCCTCTAATAATTCAAGCATCGCCTTCATACTTTCAATGTATAAATTGTCATGAACCACAATACCTACATTATATTTCTTTATAATTTCCTCAGTATCGCCAACTCCTTTACTTATAAGTACCGGTAGTCCCGCTGCAAGATATTCTGCAAATTTTAATGGAGCAGCAACATTATTAATTAAATTATTTTCTCTAAGAAGTATCCCAAAATTACATGCTGAAAGACTATTCAAAACTTCATGCGAATCTAAACCTTCTATTTCTATTCTACTTGCATCTATTTCACTGTTATCAAGTGCTTTTCTAAATATTTCGCCATTATAAGAAATAATTTTAAATAACAAATTATTAAAATTATTTGTCACAACTTTAAAAAGCGCTACTATTTCATTTAAATTCTGCCATTTTGCAGCAGAACCAGAATAAACACCAATAATATTGTTGGCATTTTTCTTTATTTGTTGTTGCATGTTATTATTGTTTACTGTAGTCCCATTTGTTATTACAAATGTTTTTTTTTGCAAATCAGGGATGGAATTTTTATTTATCTCAATTACATAATCATGAAAATAATGTGAAACAACGATATGAGCTTCGCATTTTTTAAGTAAAATTTTTTCAAGTTTACGAAAAGTTAAAGCTTTTATTCCATTTTTCTTCCAATGCCCTTTTAATATTTCTTCATCAATAAATACGCCCCGATTATCATAAATAATTTTAATATCCCTCTTATAAAAAACTTTAATAAACAAAGCAATAATTCCTGGGAATAAACTTCTACAATGAAGAATTGAAATATTTTTCACTTTAATTATTTGGATAATTTTTACGATTCCCCAATAAAAAAACAAAATCCAGTTTGGAATTAACCTTATGTATTTATATTTAATTTCAAAAAATTTTATACTATCCAAATATTTATTTTTGATTTTAGATTTACGTAACTCATCCGTTTCATTTTCAAACGAAACAAAATTACAACTAAAGCCAATTTTTGTTAACGAACTTAACAATGGTAATCCTTGTGAATGAATTATCGGATTTAAAATATTCCCATCACAAATAAATAATATTTCTCTAGTTTTCATAATTATTTTATTTTAATCTCATATTCTTTTTCATCTGGGAGAATATTGATAACAACGTTACCATTAATAATCGGATAATTCTGAAATTCTCCGTTTGAATCCTTTAAAATAAACTCTGTATTTTTTTCTGAATTAGAAATGCTGATATTTAGAGTTAACAATTGATTAAATATTTTGTTGTCAAGTCCATCTGAAAATTTAATAAGATAATCATATTTATTTGAACTCCCTTCTTCGATTTCAAAGCTAAAACCGTTTTTTTCATATATATACGCGGCTACCATATCCATATTTCCAACCCAGAAATCATTCTCAGACATATAATTAACATCCTTAATATATTCTTCCATCGGATAATATGCCCATCCACCTTCAATTCCTATACTATGATAAAGTATAGTAACCCAGGATTTCCTTTCCAAATTTTCATTAAGATAAACCTTCATTTCTTCATGATTTACCACATTATCATTTGTAAGTGAGCCTTCACCAACAACAATTGAAGGGAGAAAAAACCAATTTTGAGGTACAGAAACATCATCAGGACAAATATAAAAAAGTTCCTTGTTTGATTTAACTGTGAAACCTCGTGCACAATAAAATCCTGCTAATTCGTTAGCTAATTGAGTACTGCTTTTTAACCCTCTCCCATGAGGATAAGCATATGCTCTGGGCATTAGACCCCAATTATCCATCAAATCAAAACAAGTTTTAAAAGAATTATAGGCGTCTTCAAAAGTTAAGTTATCATGATTAACGTGCTTATGTCCATGTCCAAATACATGAACACCTTTTGGATATAAATCATCTCTAATTTTATCAACTAAATACCTATTTTTAGGTGAATTATAAAATTCTGTAACAAATTCAAAATCTATGCAGAGATTTCTATTTATCGTTTCACCAACAACTTGATTTATTTCAGTTCCTAATCCCCAACCAACATCATAAGTAATGGAAATAGCTGCTGTATTATTGTTAAACCATTTAGCAACTTTTATATCTAAATCGTGCTTAACTTCACTTTCCGTAGAATTTTCAGTACAACTGAATAATATAAAAAGACTTAAAAAAAATACTATTACTCTGAACATGATTTTCTCTCATTATAATTAACTTGAAAGGTTAAATAATTCTATTTGTCCAAAACTGCATTACTTTCATTTTGAAATAATTTATGTTCATTATCCAAATAAGCTAAAACCAAACCAATAATTATTGTTGTTTTATACTTTATGAGAACTGCATTTAATAAGCCAAATGGAATTAAACCCAAAAGTCCTGCAAATATTCCAATTGAAATTGCTTTTGTTAATAAATTTTGGCTATTTCTATATAAAAAAAGTGAAATTTTTAAAGCTCTCCAGTATATCCATACAAAAAGTAAAAACCCCACTATTCCACCTTTCCACAGAAAATAGAGCCATGAATTATCTGGATATAAAACAGCGTCTGTATTATCATTTGTAATTTTATAAAATACTGTTGAACCAAATCCTGAACCAAATATAGGCGCTTTAGTAAATTCTTGTATTATATAATAACCTAGCTCTAATCTCATCAAGAAAGAATGATCTTCAGTTGGGTTGGCAATTGACTGAGTTCTATATTCTGTGTCATTAATATCTGAAGGGTCTGCTTTTTTTGCAGATATTTTTGTTAAAACAAAAAGCAAAATAATAAAACTAATTAGTCCAAAACTTATTACATATTTTTTCGAAATTTTAAGATAATCCACTAAATAAAAATAAAACAATACCGAAAGTGTGATTATTATAGATACCCATAAAGTTCTGGTTAAAGTAAAAACCATACCAATTAAAATTATAGAAAACACAGTAAAAAACCATTTTCTCTTTTTCATAAACAACACACAACCAAAAATTCCGCCTATGATTAAAGGTGAAATATATGCTTGGAATGTTGCAATTCTATTTGAAATTAATAAGGTTAAACCTATATATTCAACCGAAATTAAAACATATACCAATAGAATAACTATGAAAATTTTATGGTAGGTTTTTCTATTTTTAATAATAATCGAAAATAGAATTGCAATTGAATAATAACCTGCATGAAGAAACTCCAATATAACATAAGAAAGCTGAGCCTTGTTAACTAAAATTCCGTATGCTGACATAAAAATTGCATAAAAGGTAAAAATAAATAAAGGAACTCTTATAAACGTCAATTTAATACTAGCTCCAGTCCTTTCTTTTAAGGCGAATAGTAAACTTATAAAAACAAGAAAAATAATTGGGCTATCTTGCAAAAGTATGGGCAGCAATGTATAATGAAATTCAATATCAAAATAAATCAATGGGATTAAATTTAGAAGAAACAAAGCAACAATACTATTATGCAAATAAGTAAGGTTTAAAAAAATTAAGAAATATAGAAAATTTATAGCAATTAGTATAAAAATAGATTTTTCCCCTAAGAAGACCACAAGTCCGAACTGAAATATTAAATTTAGTGCTAAATAAAGCGTTAATAACCAATGTATTTTATGCGATGAAGTTATGTTCATTATTTATGTAAATTAAATGTAAGTGTTTTAATTTTTTCTTTTTCTAATATATAAATTGATAAAATAAAACCCAAAAGACCAATTATTGCTGTAGATAAAAATATAATAAGCTGATTCTGAATTAAGAAATAATTCAAGCTCTGAAAGACAAAAAGTATAACATGCATTACAATAGAACTAAGAAATACAAATTTTAAATTCTTCATAAACTTTATAAATGACAATGAAATTAAATTAAACGGAATTTTTATTGATGGATATAATAAAATTGAATTTGTAACCAAATAACTTATAGCAACCCCATTAATTCCCCAGTTAGTACCAATCACAAATCCTGTTACTGTCACAATTCCTATAATGATGCCCCATTTGAACATTAAATCGGTTCTTCCTATTGCCTGATATATAGAACCTGTTGTTACAGTAATTGATTGAATTAGTCCAATTGGTGCTAAAATGAGTAGTAATAAAGAAACTGGCTCCCAAACGGGGTCAAAAAATATTCTGATGAATTGACTATGTAAAACAACAACACCAACCATTAACGGAAATGTAATTAGACTAATACCAAAAGATGTATGCATATATATTTGGCGAAATTGGCTATGGTCATCTTGCAATTTAGAATAAATTGGAAATACAACTCGCGAAATAACGTTGGTTATATTTGCAACTGGAAATAGCATCACTTTATAAGCCAATGTATAAAAACCCAGGGCTTCTGCCCCCAGCATTTTACTAATGATTAAATAATCAGCATTCCTTATAAAATAATTAACTATGTTAAAGCCCGTTAAGTTAATGCTATAATTCCAAATTTCTCTAATATCTTGAATGTTTGCAATTAATTTGGGGCGATATTTTGAATAGCCCCACATCATTAGGCTTAAAACACTTGTGTTTATTAATGATTGAAATACTAAACTGTACACACCTGCTCCAGAAAAAGCAAAATAAATTCCAACAGCGGCTCCAATAGTTGAAGCAGTAATTTCACATATAGTTAGCTTATTAAATTCTAAATTTCTTTCGAGTTGTGATTTTGGTACAATTCCCAAACCAGTGAGCAAAAATCCCATTGAAAGTAACTTCAATATAGGAATTGTTTTTATACTTTCAGTTGAATTTTTTGCAACGATAGCAGAAAAAACTGGGGCAAGAAAAAAAACGAGCACAAAAAAAACTGTACTAATTAGTAAAATTAAACTAAAAGATGTGTTTAATAAGGTGTTAGAATAGATTTGCTTTTGAACCAAAGCTTGTGAAATTCCTAAATCTCTAAAAACATTCAGAAATCCAATAACTAAAAGAGCTATTCCGATTAGCCCAAAATCTTCAGGATTTAATATTTTTGCCAAAATAAAAAGTGTTACAATCTGTATCACTTGTGTATATACTTTGGAAAGGGTTGCCCATTTAACACCAGAAAATCCATCACTTAGTAATTTCATAAAGAATATTCCGCACTCAAATTGAAATATTGCTTTTATTTTTCCAGATAAATAAGTTATTTATCACATATTCATATTTCTCTGAGTTTTTTATATTTTTATTTTCACTAAATACCTTAATTCCAAAAAGTAAAATAAACATACCAAAGCCGAAAACTAATGTAAATATGGAACGTTTTGGAAAACTCTTAATTTCAGCTGGTTTTGCATAATCGATAACCTGCAAAATCGGAATATCTTTTTGTTCCTCTATTCTTGCTTGTTCGTATAATGGAAGTACAAATTTTAATATCGAATTATTAATCTCAATTTCTCTATAAAGTCTATAGTATTCTAAAGCATATTTAGGAATATTTGGGTAAGGAATAAAAATTGAGTTCTCTTTTCCATTAGTTTTAATTTCTCTCAACTGTTTTTCGAAAACATCAACTTCTAATTTAATACTTTCCAATTTAGGTGAATTTTTTTCTAATAACTTTTCCATAACCTCTTTTTGAAGTTGTTTGGAAACTAAATCTTTTTCAAGCAAAGAGTAGGTACTAAGTATACTCTTTATTTGTTCTTCTGGAATTAAGAACCCAGTTTTAGCCTGGAAATTCTTTAAAGCATCTTCTGAATCTGCTAATTTTAATCGCATTTCGTTCAATCTGCTTTCAAGAAATATCCGATTCTTTTTAGATTTATCTACTTTTAGTTCAATAATTTTATCGTTAAGATATTCTAATAAGTAGTTTGCAATATTTGCTGATAGTTTTGCATCAGGAGTTCTAATTATTATTGTATAGGCTCCATCATCAGTTTCCTCACCTGACATATCGTCTTCTATTCGTTCTCTAGCTCTTTTAACATCTTTGGGTTCGTTGGGGTTCAATTTATAGACTTCCCATAAATTAAATTTTGAAATTACTTTCTCAATAGTTGTTCTACTTTTTAAAATTGTATTATATAGCCCTATTTCGGGATTACTAGAAGTGCCAATTCCAAACGGTAACCCTCCTAAATCACCGAGCATGCTTGCAATTCCTGAAATTGAATTATCCTGAGCTGGGATAATTGTTGCCTGAGAGTCAAATTTTTCTTCAACAAAGAAAAGGATTAACAGATAAAAAACAATCATTGAGAGGAAAGTATATCCTATTAGAAATCTCTTGTTTTTTACAAAAATCACTATATAATCAATTAGATTAATGTTTATTTCATTATTCATACTGTTTCAATACCTTAAATTAATGTCTTATTTAAATAGTGAGTTATACAATTTTATTATTTAAATAATTTATACATCTAAAAAAATTCTTTTTAAAAGCATAAATTTAGTTTTTATATCATTCCATCCCAAAAATTTCTTTAGTCTAGTGTATATCATTAAATCTACTTTATAAAATACTTTCTTCCTAAATTAAAGCTCTAAGTTATCCTCATAACACTTCAAGCGCACATCTTTCCAAATACTTTTATATTTTTTATTACGGTTATCGATTTTCAATTTTTATTTGAAAATTAAATATAAAGTTGCTACTCCAGAAACAACAGCTGCAATTTTTGAAACTCTGGTTAGGTAGTGGTCAAAATTACGAGGAATATCTTTAGGAACCCAAATATAATCTCCAGATTCAATTGTGTAGTTATTTTCCTCATCCGTCATATCAATCCAAGCGCGTGTTTTATTTTTGACAAGAAAAACAGCATCTTTAGCTCTTCCACCAAATCCACCCGATTTTGCAATGTAATAGTTGTAATCCTTTCCTTCTATAAAGTCAACAAATCCGGGGTTCATTACTTGTCCAAAAACATTTATTAATCCTGTATTTTCTGGAATATAGATGATATCACCATCTTTAACTATAAATTTGCTGTTTTCTGAGCTATCATCAAGGGCTTTGCTAAAATCAACAGTTACAATCGATTTTGCATTACGAAGTTGGTTATCATAAATAAGACTAAGTGAATCTTCTGCCTCAATATCTGCCATACGAACCATCATCAATAAATCGGTTTGTCTATTTAGGGCTCTTAAATTAAATGCTCTTCTTCTATCTTGAAAAGGAACATTAGTAATATTTGTGATTGAATTTGCTCTAATTAATTCGCCGTTATTTAAATCGGCGTTTTTCTTAAATCCACCAGCTTTTTCAATAATTTGTTTTATAGTTGTGTTATCCTTTGTTATATAAATATAACCAGGCTTATTAACTTCGCCTTCAATAAGCACTTTAAAATCACGTCTTTGAGTTTCATCAGCAACAACTCGAACTCTATCACCACGTTTTAGTTCTGGATTATCTGAAATTTTTGCATTAATTATCTCTTCATTCATGCCGTCATAACTTAAACGAGTAATTTCAATTGTTTTAATATTTTCGTAGGCTAAATTTATTCCATTAGCAAATAACAATGCACTTGAAAGTCTATCCCCTTCAACATATTGAAATTGAGTTGGTTTGTTTACTGCTCCTTCAACCTCAATAAAATTGCGTTGCCAATCAACTTTAGGAAAAACTAGAACATCGCCGTTAAGTAGATAAGGATTTTCTTTATAATCTGCGGTTAATCTAAATTTTTGAAGATCTATTAATTGCTCACTTCCGTCAAAATGCTTCAGAATAATGCCACGTTCAGCATATTCATTAATTTCCGCTTTCATTTGTGCTAGCGAACGAGAATCAGTTGAACTTGTAAGATATGCTAATCTAAATTGATTATAATATCTTGTAACAAACTCATCCACACGTTCAGTGGTTGCAGCTGGAAATGTACCATTTGTAATAAATTCGCCTCCAATTGTAACAGAAATTTTATTCAATGCGGCAAATGAACTTTGTTGTATATCGTTCATTTCTTGAGCATTTAAAGTTATTGTTAAAATAATTGACAAAAATAGAATTTTCAATTTCATGTTTGTATTTCCTTTTGTACATTTTAAATATTTTAATTATTGTTGGAATTTAATCACTAATGTATCAACTTACTTAACATTTGGAGTTTAGAACAATATTCTCATGTCATTTTTAATACGCAAAAAATCCTAAATAAATTCCAGTTTGGATAAAAAAGGCATTTCCGTTAACTGAACTTGGAACACTTGCAAGAGTTTTTTCATTTTCAATTGTCCAGCTTTCATTAATTGCAAATTGGTAGCCACTTCCAATTCTTATTGCAAAAAATCTATTTAGTGGAACATCAACATTTATTGTTGGAGAAATTGTTAGATAATTATTTTCCATTTTACGACTGATATTTGGGCTTCCACTCGGATTATTGAACTCATCCCAAGTATCTTGCCATGAAAATTTTTCATCATTTTGATATTGTTCAATTGTTAATTTTCCACCACCAATCATTCCACCAAGTGAAATTGCAATTCTTTTTACAAATGGAAGAGTGTATTCAATAGTAAATGCTCCGCCACTTAATCCATATTTAACTTCTCTATTAAAGCCATTTGAGTTGGAAATTACTGATTTAGTGCCTCCAAACCCCATTCCGCCAATGCGCAAATCGTCAACAAGCATAATATACACGTAACCACTTCCGCCCCAAGTTAAAATTCCACCGTCAAATTTTTCATTAATACCAAATTGTGGAAGTTGGTTGTTAATTTCATCAAAATTAGGAGAAATCCACGAAGTTGTTAATCCACCAGCGAGTCCAAATTTACTAATCCAGCTAAATTGACTTTCAATTTGTCCATAAGTAACAGAAGCGATAAAAAATAAGGCGAATATTATGTTTTTCATATTTTTTTTTAAAATAATAATAAATTAACGATGCGTAAGATATTAAAATATAACGTAATTCGCTTTATTTTAGTATGTAAAAATTACTCCAAAATTCTATTGTTCAGCTAAAAATTCAGATTATTTGATTATGGCAAACAAATTTTTCCAAGAATTGTGGATTTACTTGCGCCGGTTGTTCTTGGAATGTTTGAAGGATTTCCACTAATTGTTTCATTTGCCAAAACTGCAAAACAAATTGCTTCTTTTGCATCGGAGGAAACTCCAATTTCATCAATAACTTTAACATCAATTTTGCAAAAATATTGTGCCAACGATTGGTATAAAAATTTATTTTTAGCTCCACCACCACTAATAAAAAGTTCATCTAATTTGGTTTCGTTCTGAACAAATTTTTCATAATTGCGAAAAACCGAATATGCCGTATATTTTGTAATTGTATGCAACCAATCTTCAGGCGAAACACCTTTAAATTCCTCTAAAAATGGTAAAATAAAGTCAATTCCGTAATATTCTCGTCCAGTTGATTTTGGCGGTGCTAATTCTACAAAATTATCTCTTGTAACCAACGCGATAAATAAATCATCATCCAATTTGCCCGAATTTGCAATGTCGCCATTTTCGTCAAACTCTTTGTCAAAGAACTTTTTCATTAAAATATCAATCAACATATTACCAGGCCCAGTATCAAATGCAAGAACATTATTTTGTCCTTTTTCCTTTTGCAAAATTGTAATATTTGAAATTCCGCCAATATTTAACAAACCACGATTTTTTTCGTTGGAATGGAATAATAAAAAATCAAAATAAGGCACAAGAGGCGCACCTTGTCCACCCAAAGCAACATCACTAGGACGGAAATCTCCGACAGTAACTATTCCAGTTAATTTTGCTAAAACTGAAGGATCTCCAATTTGCAATGTTGAAGCAATTTGATATCCAAAATAATTTGTTGCATTTGGCAAGTGATGAATTGTTTGTCCGTGAGAACCAATTAGGTCAATTTTCTCTTTGTCAAAATTTATTTCTTTACATAAAGTGTTAATTGCTTCATTATAAATTTGAGGAATTAAAAAGTTAAGTTGCGAAATATCTTCAACATTGCTTGTTTCCTTAACCGAATTTCGTAATACAAGTGATTTTAAACCATCTGGAAATGGATATTCGATAAATCCCAAAAGATTGATTCTGGTATCAATCCAATTATTCCTAATTTCAACTAAAGCTACATCAACCCCATCCAACGAAGTGCCTGACATAAGTCCAATAACATTTTTTACTTCTTTATTAGCAATTTCGAATAACTTTTTCATAATTCACCTAAATTATTTTCGTCTTTGCAAAGCAATTACACATACAATTTTATTTTTCAGCGCATCTATTCTTAATAAATATTTTGGATAAGAATTGCCAATAATTAAGTTCTGCTAATCACTTATACTCCAAATACGTATTTTCCATGTTAAAATGGATTATCTTCCATTTGTGGAGGAGCTTCATTACCATAAGGTGGAGCAACATCACCATGATATAAATCTAAATTTTCAAAACGTGCATATTCTTTTATAAATCGAAGTTTTACATCGCCAACTGGACCATTACGTTGTTTGCTTATAATAACTTCGGCAACTCCTTCTGTTGAATCGCCATTGCTAAAATTTTGGATTCCATAGTACTCTGGACGATAAAGGAAAATTACAACATCCGCATCTTGTTCAATTGCACCCGATTCTCTAAGATGTGAAAGTAATGGTCTTTTATCAGCCGTTGCTTCAACAGCTCTATTTAACTGCGAAAGTGCAATTACTGGCACATTTAAATCCTTGGCCAAAGCTTTTAAGGAACGTGAAATTATAGATATTTCTCGTTCTCTACTTTCAACTTTACTTCCAGCATGCATTAATTGAAGATAATCAACAACAATTAATCCAATTCCCTTTTCTTTATGTAACCTTCGCGATTTAGCTCTCATTTCAAGAATTGAAAGACCAGGAGTATCATCTATATAAATTGGAGCAGAACTAAGTTTGTGTACAGTTCTGCTTATTTTTTGTCCGTCAGTATCTCGAAAATTACCCGTTCTAAGACTGTGCGCGTCCATTCTTGCTTCCGCAGAAATAAGTCGAGTTGCAAGTTGAACTGTTGACATTTCGAGACTAAAAAAAGCCACTGGAACATTATAATCAATTGCAGCATTACGCATAAAAGAAAGTGCAAAAGCTGTTTTTCCCATTGAAGGACGAGCTGCAATTATAATTAAATCTGATTTTTGATAACCGCCAAGCATATCATCCAACTGAAAATATCCAGTTTGCACTGCAACAGAACCAAGTTTATTAGCTTTAATTGCTTCTATCATTTCCCAAGCATCTCTAACCGCAGTTTTCATCGAAGTAAATGATTCCTTTGTCCCCTCTTGCGAAATGCTAAACATTTTTTGTTCAGCCTCATCAAGCAAATCAAAAACATCTTCTTTGGCATCAAAAGCCGAAGTTGCAACGCCAAGTGAAGTTGTAATTAGCTTTCGGAGAATCCATTTTTCAAGTACAATTCGAGCATGGTATTCAACATTTGCCGCTGAAGATACATCTTGAGAGAGTTTACTAATGTAGGCAGCGCCACCAGCTTCGTCTGTTTTGCCTTGTTTTTGTAATTCTTCATAAAGTGTAACAGTATCTAATGGCTCGCTGGCTTCATACAAAGCTTGAATAGCTTTGAATATAGTAACATTTTTGGGGTCAAAAAATGAATCGGCTTTTAATATTTCAAATACTTTAGGAATTGCGTCGCTATCAAGCAACATTGCACCAATAATTTCTCTTTCAACTTCAACGGCAGAAGGTGGCTGTTTTGAAGATGATTTTAGACTTTCGAAATTAAAATTTTCTTTTTCCGAATCCATTTTTGGCTCACTAATCCATTTTTTGAATTTAAGTGTGCAATGGATTTAAATTATAACATCCTTTGCACAAAATATTTATTTATGTAATTCATCGTACAATTTTTTAACTTTTTGCACATCTTCCCAAGTTGGGCGTTTCCAATTTGGGTTTCTTAACAAAGCTGCAGGATGGAAAGTTACCATGGTCTTAATTCCATTAATATCGTGAACACTTCCTCGCATTTTTGTAAGAGAATCGTTATTATTTAACAGAACATTTGCTGAAATTTTACCAAGACACAAAATAATTTTGGGTTTTATCAAATCAATTTGCTTATACAAATATGGTTTACAAACTTCTCTTTCGGCTGGTAAAGGATCTCTATTATTTGGAGGACGACATTTAAGAATGTTCGCAATAAAAACATCCTCTCTTTCAAAACCAATTGCTTTTAAAATATCATTTAATAATTTACCAGCTCTGCCAACAAAAGGTATTCCACTTTTATCTTCTTCCGCACCTGGAGCTTCGCCAATTAACATTAAATCAGCATTTGGATTTCCTTCACCAAAAACAAATTTTGTTCTCGTCTCTCCAAGCGAGCAAAGTTGACAGCCATTAATTTCTTTATCAAACTCATCAAGTGACAAAATATGTTCAAATTTATTCAAATTCTGCACTTTTGGAACTGAAGCAACTGCCACAGCTTTTGTAACATTTGAAACTTTTTCACTGTTAGCAATACTTTTTTGTTTTGATTCCAATTTGCTTTCAAATTCCTTGTTTTCATTAACGTCAACAATTTTTATTGTTGTATATAAATCATCACCAAAAATTTCTCTTTGGCTTTTAAGCGATTCTATTATGCTATCTCTAATATTCAATTTAAGTTTCTAAGGATAACAAGATGCTTATTTATTCTTCATCTCTGTAACGATAATCTAATTTACCATCAATTAGCTCATTAAAAGCAAGAATATGTGGTTTTTCTCTTTTTTCGAACTGAAGCGAAATTCTTTCTTGGTCTGGATTACCGCGTTCTTCAAATTCATCTTCAACTGCTGGAATTATTGTGCTAACAAGTTGATTAAATTCAGTTCTATTTTCGTCGTTAATTTGACGAGCTCTTTTGCCAGCAGCAATAATAGCTTCATAAATATTTTCTGATTTTTCGTTAACTTTTCTTAAATCAATTGGTTTAATTGCCATTTAATTCTCCTTTGATAATTCACTTTTAAATATATTAAAAATTTTCTCTCTTGCTATTTCTAAATCGTCATTCACAATTTTATATTGAAAATGATTTTGAAATTCTATTTCCATTTTTGATCTTTCAAATCTCTTTTTCAAATCTTCTTCTGTTTCAGTATTTCGTTTTATCAATCTTTTTTGAAGTTCTTCAATACTTGGTGGCAAAATAAAAATCATAACTGCCTCAGGATAAACTTCTTTTATTTTTACAGCACCTTTAACATCAACTTCCAAAAGAACCGATTTTTTCTTTTCAAGTTCAGAATTTATAAAACTTTTTAAGGTACCATAATAATAACCATAAAAAGTTTCCCATTCTACAAATTCGTCGCCACTAATTTTATCTTTAAATTCGGCTTCACTCATAAAAAAATAATCAACGCCATCTTTTTCAAAATCTCTTCGGCTTCGTGTGGTTGCAGAAATAGAAAATGTAATTTCTGGAAATTTTTCAAGAACATTTCTAACCACAGTTGTTTTACCTGCTCCACTCGGTGCTGAAACTACAAAAATTTTACTCATAAGTTATTCTATGTTTTGAACTTGTTCTCTAATTTTTTCTAACTCTTCTTTTATTATTAAACCTCTGTTCGAAACTTCGAGTGAAACTGACTTATTATTAATAGTATTTGCTTCTCTATTCATTTCTTGAACTACAAAATTCAATTTTTTACCAACTTCATAATCGCTTTTTAAAGTCTGCTTAAATTGGTTTATATGACTTTTTAGCCGAACTGTTTCTTCAGTAATATCATATTTTTCTGATAAAAGTGCTAATTCCACAGCTAATCTGTCGGTATAATCAGATAAATTTTCCACCAATTCTTTAGCTCGGTCTTTCAGCTTTTGGAAATAACTTACAACCGATTCACGTCCTAATAGGACAATTTCATCAACTAAATTTTCGATTTTACTAACTCTATTTAGTAGGTCGCTTATTAATTGCTCGCCTTCTTCAACTCGCATTATTTTTAATTTTTTAATTGCATCCAAAACCACCGATTTGGTCAATTCGTATTCTTCATCGCTATATTCTGAAGAATCATTAAACAAAACGTTATAAAAAGACAAAATATCAGCTAATTGAATTTCTTCTTTTAAGTCAGAATCAGCTTTAATTTTTCTTAATAAATTGGCAATTCCTTTCAAAGTGTTTTCGTCATAACTTGGAATTCCGTTTTCAACTCCATCTTTTTTCAAGAAAATATTTAAAGTTACTTTTCCGCGATTAATATTTTGCTTTATAAGATTGCGAATTTCTATCTCTTTATCGTTCAAACTTCTTGGTAATCGTAACGAAATATCCAAAAAACGACTGTTTATACTCTTAATTTCTGCTTCAATGGTAAATCGGTTCATTAACAGACTTGATATACCATATCCTGTCATACTTTCTATCATTAATATCCTCAAAAATGGAACACCAAATATAATTAATAAACTCAACTTATTGAAGTGAAATATATTTAGACAACTTTTGTTAAAATATCATATTTTAATGGTGTAAGTCTAAAATGATTTGTTTCTCAAAATTAAAGGCATATTTATGGACGCATTAGTTAAAGTTGAATTAAAAGATAATAAACTTTTCCAAAATATTGATTTTGACTCGTTGTTATTTAATAAAATTTCTGGAAATGTTTGCATTTTGAACCAAGGCGAGCTTTTATACCGCGCTGGCGAACGCAACAACTCACTTTTTTTGGTGGTTAGGGGTGAAATTAATTTAATTCCAAGCCAATTCAATTCGTTAAATAGTTCTATAATATACTCCGAAAATGAATTTTTTGGAGTTAATGAATTTATAACCGGATTGCCACGAAGTGAATCGGCAATTGCAATTCGTGAAACATATTTAGTAGAACTATCCAAAGTCGAAATTAATGAGCTAATTAAGCAAAGCGATGAAATTTTAACTACCATTTATGCAAATGTTGATAAAGATGAAAATAAATATGATTTCAATTTTAACGACGAACCAAATAGCGAAGTTGAAACTTTTTCTGAAATTGATTCAACTTTGAGCGAAAACCCATATTTGGAAGAAGTAAATCAAACCATTCCAAATTTGGAAGAACTCGATTTAAAAGAAACAAATATCAAATCTGACTCCGAATTTTTTAATAATGATCCGATAATTGACGAAAAGCCAAAAGATTCATTTCATACTTCAATGACTTTTGACCAATTGGACAGAATTAACAAAGCCGCTCATTTGGTAAATTCAAACGTAAAAATTGATGATGTTTTAAGAAATATTGTTGATGTTTCTGTTTCAATCTGTGAAGCTGATAGAGGAACTTTATATTTAGTTGATAAAAGTAAAAATGAACTTTGGTCAAAAGTTCTAAAAGGAAATGAACCAAAAAGAATTACGCTAAAAATTGGAGATGGATTTGCTGGTTGGGCTGCTGCAAATAAAGAAATTGTAAACGTTAAAGAAGCAAGCGAAGATAAACGATTTAATGACACTTTTGATAAGGAAAGTGGTTATGTTACACGAAGTGTTTTGTGCTTTCCTATAAAAAATAAAAATGACGATGTTCTTGGCGTTATGCAATTATTAAATAGCAAAAATGGAATTTTCTCAAGTTTGGACGAAAATTTTCTTTATGCTTTATCAACAAATGCCGCTTTGGCGTTGCAAAATGCTGATTTAGTGGAACAATTATTAAAAACTGAACGAATTTCTTCTTTAGGCAAAATGGCAAATTTTTTAATTGAAGACATTAAAAAACCTATTCTTGTAAGTAAAAGATATGCCGAGCACCTAAAGAAAAAGGAGCTTTCGCAAGATGTTGTGCAAGTTGTTGATATGCTTTTGGAACAATTAAACAATATTGCCGATTTGGTTCAATCAACTTCAAATTATTCCGAAGGTAAATCAGTTTTAAGAAGTAATACAATTAACTTAACTGAAGCTATGAACGAATTTATTGAAAGAGTTGATTCTTACGTTCAATCAATGAAATGCAAAATTGTAACTAATTATGAAGCGGATGTTCGTGTTAATATTGATGCTAAAGAATTTTATCAAGGATTTAAGCATATAGTTAAAAATGCGTGTGAAGCAATGCCAAATGGTGGCGATATTTTGCTTTCCACAAAGAAAACGAACGATAAAGTTGCAATTATTATTACTGACAGCGGTGTTGGAATTCCGACTGGATTTAACGAGAAAATTTTTGAACCTTTTATGTCTTATGGAAAAAGAACTGGAACCGGCTTGGGACTTTCTGTTACCAAAAAAATTGTTGAAGAACATAGCGGAAGCATTTCTGCAAACAGTAATTTAGGAATTGGAACAACAATTACTATAAATCTTCCTATTGCGTAATTGTTAAAAATGCAAAAATTAATTGTAATTCTTGGTCCAACCGCTGTTGGAAAAACTAAATTTGCAGTTCAATTAGCTCATAAATTCGGTGGCGAAATAATTTCGGCTGATTCACGCCAAGTTTATAAATTGATGGATATTGGAACTGGAAAAGACCTAAACGAATACACAATTAATGACGCAAAAATTCCGTACCACATTATTAATGTTGTAAATCCCAATGATGAATACGATTTATTTTCATTCCAAACGGATTTTAGCAAAACAATTGATAAAATTTCGCAAAATAAATCCGTGCCTTTTTTAACTGGTGGAACTGGACTTTATATTCACTCAATTTTAAAGAATTATAAACTTTCGGAAGTTGATTTCAATTTGCCCCGTGCTAAATTTTTGGAAAGCATTGATATAAATGAACTTAATGTTATTTTGTCCAAATTGAAACCAATTCAGCACAATGTTACTGATTCCAACGACAAACAAAGGATAATAAAAGCAATTTTAATTGCCGAAAATAATTCAAAAAGCGATTTGCCCGATTTTAATTTTGAAACTTTGGTAATTGGAATTAACGAAAACCGCGAAATTGTAAAAAAAAGAATTACCGAAAGACTAAAATTAAGACTCCAAAACGGAATGATTGAAGAAGTAGAAAAGCTAATTTCCAACGGAATAACTTTTGAAAAATTAGATTTTTTTGGCTTGGAATATAAATTTATTGGAAAATTTTTGTCTGGCGAATTGAACTACAACGATATGTTCCAAAAACTTAATTCCGCAATTCATCAATTTTCCAAACGACAAATGACTTGGTTTCGGAAAATGGAAAAAGAAGGTGTTTTTATCAATTGGATGAATTTTAACGAAATTGACAAAGCGGAATTACTAATTTCTAATTTTCTTAACAAGTAGGTTTATGAACAGCTTTTTACCAACCGAAATTCAAAAATATTTGGATAAATTTGCGACTTCAAAATGGAGCTTTTATTCCACAAAAAATCAAAAATATAAGACAGTTGTCGTAATTCCAGCATTATTTGAGTTTGAAAACATTAAAGAATTAGTAAAATCGCTTTCAGAAAATGATGAAACATATTTTAGCGAAACTTTAATTATTTTTGTTGTAAATAATCTAAAAAGCTCGTCAGAAGACGTGAAAAACGACAATAAAAACAGCCTCGAATATCTAAAAAAATTGTCGCACAAATCAATTGTTGGAATTAACTCTAAATTAAATTTTGATGTAATTGATGCTTCATCGGATAATTTTGAACTAGATGAAAAAGATGGCGGAGTTGGTCTGGCTCGTAAAATTGGAATGGATTTATCGCTAACTTTGTTCGATTATGATTCAAAATCGAAGAATATTATAATCTGTCTCGATGCCGATTGCACTGTTAAATCAAATTATTTAACCACAATTAGAAATAATTTTAATCAAAATTCAATAAACGCTGGTTATGTAAATTTTTTGCATTCATCCAATAATTTGCTGGAAAATGAAACGGCGATTATAAATTACGAAATTTTTCTTCGCTATTACGTTCTCGAACTTAAATATGCAAATTCGCCATACGCTTATCATTCAATTGGTTCAACCATGATTTGCAATGCCGAAAGTTATGTAAAAGTTCAGGGAATGAACAAGCGAAAAGCCGCCGAAGATTTCTATTTTATGGAAAAGCTTTCCAAAATAACCCAAATTATTAAAATTGATGGAACGGCAGTTTTTCCATCAAGTCGTGGTTCGTGGCGTGTTCCTTTTGGAACTGGACAGAGGGTAAATCGTTTTTTGGAAAATACTCAAAACGAATATTTACTTTATTCACCAAAATCGTTCACTGTTTTGAAAAATTGGATAAATATTTTCTTTTCAACCGAAATTTTAACTGCTGAAATGTACTTGCAAGAAGCAAAAATTATAAATAACTCACTTTTCAATTTTTTAGTTGATAACAATTTCCAAAATAATTGGAATAAAATATCGCAAAATTCATCTTCTCAAAAACAAATCCAAAAACAAAAACAAATTTGGTTCGATGGCTTCAAAACACTAAAATTGATTCATTTTTTGCGTGATGTTGAATTTCCACAAATAAATATGTTTAACGCTTTGGATGAATTATTTGAAGAAATGCAAATTCCGTTCAATTATAAAAACACACAAAACGGCATTCCAAATTTGGAAATTCAAAAAGACTATCTCAATAAGTTGCGAGAAATTGCTTAATTCACTTTAGTAAATGAATAACTACTTTTCTATATTTGCACATAAAAATTTAAAGAGTTGAAATGGATTTTATTAAGAAATTACAAGAAATTAAAGAAAAATACGAACTTATTTACGAAAAGTTATCCGACCCCGAAGTGCAATCCAACCAGAAAGCTGTAATTCAATTAAGCAGAGATAGAAGCGAATTAGAGCCAATTGTTAACAAATATGACGAGTATAATTCCATAATTTCCAACATAAAGGGAAATGAAGAAATTATTTTGGCAAAAGAAGATGCTGAACTTTGTGAAATGGCAAAGCTTGAATTGGATGATTTGCAAGATAGCAAGCTAAAATTGGAAGATGAAATCAAATTTCTTTTAATTCCTAAAGACCCAAATGACGAAAAAGATGTTATTTTGGAAGTCCGTGCTGGAACTGGGGGCGAAGAAGCTGGGCTTTTTGCTGGCGAATTATTGCGAATGTACACTCGTTTTATTGAGTTAAAAGGCTGGAGACATGAACTTATGGATTTAAGTGAAGCCGGTATGGGTGGCATAAAAGAAGCTGTTATGGCAATCCGTGGTGGTGGAATTTATGGATTTTTGAAATATGAAAGCGGCGTGCATCGCGTTCAACGAGTTCCAGCTACCGAAGCAAATGGTCGCGTACATACTTCCGCAGCTTCTGTTGTGGTTTTGCCTGAAGTTGAAGATGTAGAGTTTGAAATTGACCCAAATGACATTAGAATTGATGTTTTTCGTAGCGGTGGCGCTGGTGGTCAAAATGTAAACAAAGTTGAAACTGCTATAAGAATTACACACTATCCAACAGGACTTGTTGTTCAATGCCAAGATGAACGTTCGCAGCTAAAAAATAAATTAAAAGCTATGAAAGTGCTTCAATCGCGATTATTTGACTTAAAACAACGTGAACAAAATAGCGAAACCGCAGCAACACGAAAATCAATGGTTAAAAGTGGCGATAGAAGTGACAAAATTAGAACTTATAACTTTCCTCAAAATAGACTTACTGACCACAGAATTGGTTTAACTTTATATAACTTGACCAATATTATGGAAGGTGATTTAACCGAAGTTATCGAAAAATTGCAAATTGCCGATACAACTGAAAAATTGAAGAATTAAAAATGAAGAAAATAGACAGAAAAACTTAGTTTTTCTGTCTATTTGAAGTTTTCTAAGAACCGAATTAAAAAAAGCAAAACAAAGCCAATTAAAGATAACTGAATGTCTGTTATTTCCAACGAAAAGTAATCGTAAGTGCCAATTAAATAGCTAAATAACTTTACGACAATCAATATTGTAATAAAAATTGCAAAACCAAATAGCCCAGATTTTATTGGTTCTAAAAAATGACCTTTTACTGAAAAAGTCCATTTTCTTGCATTACTCTTTTTCGATACCATAGTATTAGCAGAAATTTCTTTCATATTCCCCTCGAATAAAAAAGTTTTCTAAATCATTTATTTGAATATTAAATATTGTTAATTTTTAGTAGTGAGAACTTATAAAGAAAACTCGCTCATAACAAATTAATTCGTTTGATAGTGACGTGCATCACGGTGAAAGTTTCAGTAAATTTGGACTCAATTTTCTAATTTTGGAATAAAATGAAACTTAAAATTCTTATCTACATTCTATTAAATACCGTTATTTTAGCACAAATTACGTTTGATGCCAATTTTGATAGCGGAAACCTTGCTTCGGTTTCAACTACCGATTCAATTTCGTACACAGTTAAATCGGTTGAAGATATTGGTGGAAGATGGTTTTATTTTAGAATTAGCGGAGTTAAGGATAAATTAATAAAAGTAACTATTGCAAATAGTGATGTAAACAGACCAATGTATTCCTACAATAATTTGGATTTTGTCCGTTTTTCCGAAACTGAATCGCCAAAAGTCAATTATTTTGAAAAATTATTCGAAAACGATACTGTCTTTGTAGCTTATTACACACCATATTCTTACAATTATCTTCAAGAAAGATTGGCTGAATGGGGAAACAGCGAATTTATAAAAATTGATACTTTGGGTTTTACTGAACATAACTTTCCTGTTCAAGAAATTGTTTTAACCGATTCTTCAGTTCCGGACGAAAATAAATTGCGTGTTTGGATTCATTCAAGAACTCACCCAAGTGAAACTCCAAGTTCGTGGCATTTTGATGGAATTATGCAAGAATTGCTTAAAAATGATGAGGCAATTGATTATTACAGAAAGAATATTATCTTTTATTTATATCCTTTTAACAATCCCGAAGGCGTTTATTATGGTCGCTCGCGGACAAATTATTATGGAGTTGACCAAGAACGCGATTGGAATTTTCCAGATAACGAAACAACTTCGGCTGTTTTGTTACTTAAAAATAGAATGAAGCAAATAAATGATGAAAAAGTTATTTCGGTTGCACTAAATCTTCATTCGCAAGCTGCCCCTTATCCAACTTTTTGGATTCACACAGCAAGTTCAACTTCGGATTATTTCTATCGTCGCGAATATCAGTTTACAAATCTTGCTATTTCTGATTTGCCATATTTTATTAAATCTGATTACCGTGAATCGAATCTTCAAAATTACTTTCCCGAAGGATTTATGTGGAGTAATTACGGCGATGAAATTCTCGCTTTAACTTACGAAACGCCTTATGACCAATATTCCAACGGTGAATGGGTTACAAACGAAAATCTTTTCCAGTTTGGAGCCACAACTGTTTATGGAATTGCCGAATTTCTTCAACTTTCAAGTTCGGAAAGGATTATTCTTGATAACAATTCCGCTCAAGCTTCTGGTTTTTGGAACTCAACTGATTCTGGCAAGGATTTTTATGGAAATGACTTTTATTATATAAATTCTGGAAGTGGGCAAAACACTATTAAATTTAAAACAGAAAATGTAAATAAAGGATTTTATGATATTTATGCTTGGTGGACTGCAAACTCGCAAAACGCCACAAATACTAAATTTTTAATTGAATGCGATTCCCAAACAGAATTAATTGAAAAATCGCAACAAACTAATGGCGGTCAATGGAATTTATTAACGCGAGTTATTTCAACAACTTATTCTGACATTAATGTTACATTAAGCGATGATGCTAACGGAATAGTTGTGGCTGATGCAATAAGAATTGTTTATCGCGGTCCTATTGTTGATGTTAAAGATACTGAAATTGTTGAAGGTTTTGAATTATTCCAAAATTATCCAAACCCATTTAACCCAACAACAACTATAAAATTTAGACTTAAAAGCGCCGAAAATGTAAAACTAAATATATTCAATTCGTTAGGACAGTTGGTTGAAACGTTGGTTAATGATAATTTAAGCAAAGGAAATCACGAAGTTATTTTTAGTTCCAACAAAAATAATCTTTCAAGCGGAATTTATTATTACCAACTAATTACGGATACATATTCACAAACAAAAGGCATGATTCTTCTAAAATAGCAAGTTGTTGAGTTATTTTATTGCCTGATTATATATATTTGCACTAATATTTTTAATAATAATTGTCTTGAGGTTTATCATAGCACAGAATGAAAAAAATGTTGTTGAGAAAATTGTCTCATTAGCAAAAAGAAAAGGATTTGTTTTTCAATCCAGTGAAATTTATGGTGGATTAAATGGTTGTTGGGATTACGGTCCATTAGGTGTTGAACTTCTTCGTAACATTAAAGAAGAATGGTGGAAAGCAATGACTTACCGCGAAGATGTTGAAGGTTTAGATGCGGCAATTTTGATGCATCCTAAAGTTTGGGAAGCCTCTGGTCACGTTGAAAATTTTACCGACCCAATGATTGATTGTAAACAATGTAAATCACGCTTTCGCGTTGATACTCTTGGTGACTCAATTGCAGAGAAAAAGAAAAAGAAAATTCTTGAGGATTTTGAATTAAATCTTTCGGAAGAAAATAAAGTTTTGCTTGAAAATATTACTCAAATTCATCCCGAAATTGAAGCCAAGTTTGAAGCCATTTTGGAAAAGAAAGAATTAGCATTTCAATTGTTGAAAGAAGCAAACTGTCCAAATTGTGGAACAAAAGGTGAATTTACCGAACCACGCAATTTTAATTTGATGTTTAAAACCTTTGTTGGACCTATTGAAAGTGAAGACAACGTAGTTTTCCTTCGTCCAGAAACGGCTCAAGGAATTTTTGTAAACTTCCAAAATGTGCAAAATTCAAGCCGACAAAAGCTTCCTTTTGGAATTGCTCAAATTGGCAAGGCTTTTAGAAATGAAATTAACACTAAAAATTTCCTTTTCCGAACAAGAGAATTTGAACAAATGGAAATGCAGTATTTCGTAAACCCAAGTAATGATAAAGAACATTACGATGCTTGGAAAGAGCGAAGAATAAACTGGTACAAAAATCTTGGAATGGACACAGAGAGCCTCCGCTTTCACGATCATCCAAAAGATAAATTGGCACATTATGCAAAAGAAGCTACAGATGTGGAATATAAATTTCCATTCGGTTGGGGCGAAATTGAAGGAATTCACAACAGAACTGATTTTGACTTAACACGCCATCAGCAGTTTTCGGGTAAATCGCAACAGTATTTTGACGATGAATTAAAAGAAAAATTTATTCCGTATATAATTGAAACTTCTGCAGGTGCAAGCCGTTCTTTTATGGCATTTTTAGTAAACGCATATCACGAAGAAGAGGTTAATGGCGAACTTCGTGTTGTATTAAAATTTCATCCAAAATTAGCACCTATTAAAGCAGCCATTTTTCCTTTGGTTAATAAAGACGGAATGCCAGAAATTGCTAAAGAAATTGAAGCTGAATTAAGTCAGTTTATTAAAGTGTTTTATGATTCAAAAGGTGCAGTTGGAAGAAGATACAGACGCCAAGATGAAAACGGAACTCCTTTTTGCATTACGGTTGATAACCAAACTATTGAAGATAAAACAGTTACTGTAAGAGAACGCGACTCAATGGAACAAGTTAGAGTAAGCACTGATTCGTTACTAGTTTATTTATTAAATAAATTAAAATAGTTGAATTAAGATAATAGATTAAGATTAAGAGTAGGATTAAGAAAAATCTTAATCCTTACTTGTTTATATAGAAGTGAAATATTATGAAGAACCAAATTCTAAAAGAGCTTAATGCTCACAGAGAAACAATTGATAGTGTAATTGATTTATTGCAAAATGATATTGACCTTGCATGTAAATTAGTTGTTGAAACAATTAAAACTGGCAATAAAATTTTACTTTTTGGTAATGGCGGAAGCGCTGGCGATGCACAACATATTGCCGCCGAATTTACTGGTCGCTACAAAACTGAACGCAAAGCTTTGCCTGCCATTGCATTAACAACCGATACTTCGGCAATTACTGCAATTGCAAACGATTATGGTTACGATAGAGTTTTTGATAGACAAATTGAAGCACTTGCTAACAAAGGTGATTTGTTAATTGGTATTTCCACTTCTGGTAATAGCACAAATGTGTTACGTGGTTTTGAAATTGGCAAAGCTCTTGGATGTAAAAGCATTGGATTAACTGGAAAAAATGGTGGTAAATTTGCGAGTAATTGTAACTTAAATATTATTGTTCCTTCAAACGATACCGCTCGCATTCAAGAAATGCATATTTTAATTGGACATATTATTTGCCAAATTGTAGATGATAACTTTTAACAAAGTGTAATTCCCCACTAATTAATCAATGCTGTCAACTTAAGAATTTTGTCATTCCGCGATGCTTTCACGCGGAATCTAATTTATAGCTAAGATAAATAATTGACCTGCCCCCAAATCAGCATACAAAAAGAAAAGCCATTATATTAGTGATGCAGTGCATCGTCTTTGTAACTTACAACATACAACTTACGACTCTCGATTTACGATTCACTATTTACGTTAAAAAGATGAAAATAACTTTGCCATTTAAACTTTTGTTTTTTAATTTGCACACAACTATTGAGGTTTTGGTGGTTTTTACAAAGTGGCACATATTTGCTTTTACAAACTTTTCTTTTTTAGAAAATGCTTTGTTACCTTTACTCCATAACATTTTGTGGAGCATACTTTTAATATTTCCCTTTTTAATTAAAACACTTAGCACGCAATTCTTATTTTTTATAATTCCAATAAAACTATTTAAATACTGAGTAAACCAATGATAAAACAAATAATACTAATCCTTCTTTTAGCTAATATAGTTTTTGCCCAATGGTCAACAGACCCAACCCAGAACCTAAAGGTTTCATCAACAGGTATCTTTGCTAAATCTTGTTCAGATGGCAATGGTGGCGTATATGTGGTTTGGCATAGCTATAGTTACGATAATAGTAAAGTAATGCTTCAACATGTAGATAAATATGGTTATTTGTCTTGGGCAAACCCAATTGAAATTGGACTTGCTACAAATTTTCAATTTAGCGAAGCTCATGTAGTTAATGATGGCGAGGGTGGTGTATATGTAGCATACGACCAAATTACAGCAGTAGATACTTTTGATAACTTTATAGTATATGAGGGGAAAAGTTATATTCAGCGTGTAGGTTCTGATGGCACTGTATTGTGGAAAGAAGGGGGTATTCGCGCTAGTCTTGATTCAACTGACCAAAGAAGAATTAAGTTGATTAATGATGGAGAGGGGAATGCTATTGTAAGTTGGATTGACTTAATAGATGGTAGTTTTGACACAGATAATTTGTTTTATACTCAAAAGATATCAAGTAGTGGCAAACGACTTTGGACAGATAATGGAATTGTAGTAGATACTGTAAAAGGTGGTGATGGTGAAATTGTCTCTGATATGAAAGGTGGTGTAATTGCAGCGTATTTATATGTATTGTATAATACCAGTGAAGGATATGTTGTAAGCTACCCAATAGTAAAGCACATTGATAAAATGCGAAAAGTTCTTTGGTCAGATTCTCTTTCATTTTCAAAAGATTTACTCTTTGATGGGTTGAGAAGTGATGAACATGGGAATTCAGTGGTTTTTGTAGAAGTAGTTTATCCCTCAGAGAGTGGAGAAAGAGCGATACGCATTAATTATGATGGGGAGTATGACTGGGGAGAATCTGGGATTGCGTTTCCATATTATAAGCAATATTTTCAGTATCTATTGACATTTGATTCAAATGATGAGACCACATTTATTTGGAAGGGTTTATATGATTCTGTTGAAGTTCAGACTATGCAGAAATTTACTATAGATGGCAAAAGAAAGTGGGAAGAAGATAAATTAATAAGTAGAATATATCCAGATAAAGAAGTTTTTCGTATGGTAGAGAGTAATGATTTTGGCAATATTTTACTTTATAAAAAAAACAATGAACTAGTATTTTATTCGGAAAAGGTAGACTCTGTTGGCAATTCTGAGTGGGCAGATATAGAATTAGCAAATGAAGGAGGCGGAGATATTACCTTTGTTAGTGATGGAAACGGAGGGGCAATAGTAGTTTGGTCGAGATTTTTGTATGGTATTTTTGCTCAGCAAATTAGCAAGGATGGAAATTTGGGTGAAGTAATAGTATCAGTTAAAGATGAGGATAGTGAAAATTTACCAAGCGAATATTCTCTTGAACAAAACTACCCTAATCCGTTTAACCCAAGCACTACAATTCAATATTCGATACCTCGTAGCACAGAATATTATTCTGTGTCACAGACAACATTAAAAGTTTATGATATTCTTGGAAGAGAAGTAGCAACATTGGTTAATGAAAAACAAAATGCTGGAAATTACGAAGTAAATTTTAATGCCAAAAACTTAAGTTCTGGAATTTATTACTACCGCTTGAAAAGTGGTAGTTTTGTTGAAAGTAAGAAAATGATTTTGCTTAAATAAAGTCTTATTTTTATCGGGAAAAGAAATTAATACTATTATTTATATATTGGAGGATGCATGAAAACAATAACTATACTATTCATGCTTGTTACAAACTTATCACTTTTTGGTCAAAATTTAGGCAAGGAAGATGCAATAAAATGGGCACTTGAGCATAATATTCCAATTACACTCTGTGGAGTGAATGGCTCTTATGCGGAACTAATGGGTTTTTGTAATGGTATCCCTCAGTATTATACAACTCATAATTATATAGCCTATGATAGCAGTAAAGTAGTGACTGATAAAGATAAAATAAAAATTTGGGCAGATAAGAATGGTGTTTTTTCTGACACACTTTTTGCTGATGGTAGCAGACTGTTTATAGTTAGAATTGAAAATGGAAAACCTATTTATAGTATTTCTAAAAACAAGAAATAAACAAATTTAGAAAACCAGTTCACAAAAGCAGTTGTTTAAGGAAAGTTTTATTGTCGTTTTTAAGCAAATTGTCAAAGCATTAAACAAATGGATAAAAGATGATATGGAAAAACTAACACTATTGGTTCTGCTAATATTGGTTAATATTTTATTTGCACAAAAAAATAACTATGAAGAAATACTAGCAAATACAAAAAACATAAAAAGTGCTTACTTGAATCAGAATAGTATGTTATTAAAAATTGACCAATCAAAGCTGAAATTGGTTGATTTAATTTCAAAACGAGAAGAAGAGATAAAGCTCCCAAGTTACGTTGGACTTATAAGTCAAACTAAAAATGACAAATATTTTGTTACTTATAGTGAAGGTGAAAGGATTAACAAGGGTTTACTAATCAATGCAAATGGAATTGAGTCAACTTTTGAATTATCAACATCAGATGCAAAAATATCAGCAAATGGGAAATACATTATTACTACCAAGAATAATTATTTCGGTGGCGGATATTTCCAAATATTTGATGCTGAGACTTTAGAGGAATTAGTAACACCTAGTACTAAACATTATAATTTTACTGCAGATTTTATTGATACAAATCGGGTATTCTTATTATATCAAATTATGAGTCGTGAGTTAAATAGAAAAGCTATAGATTCAATTGGCATTGAATACCGAGAAATACTTAATAACCAAGGTCTATCCAGAGAGAAACGCATAGAATTGCAAAAAGAAAGACGCGATAAAATACGTAAATATGAAATGAGAGAATTAACCACAAAATATTTAGTTTATAACATTTTCACGCAAAAAGTCGAATATGATGCAGAACTTATTGTGGATTCTAAAAAATATCATTGTTCTGAAGGTATAGTTGCTATATCAGAAAATGGCGAAAAAATTCTCCTTTCCACTTATTTATCTACAAATGATAAAATAACGGGAAAAGATAATAGATTATTGGAAATTAATTTATCAAATAATATATGCCAGGATTTATCGCAAAAAATTGACCATGGTAAAGACGATTTCATCTTAGATATTGAATTTATAAATAGTGATTTTTACGTGATTACAGTTAATAAAGGACTTGCTAAATATTATTTTATAGATGAAGAAAATGTTTATTCCACTATTTATAAGATTGAGGGGAATTATTCTTATGGTAGAAATTTGATAATGAAGGAGGATGATAACATTATTGTTATTGATTCATCAAATAAAAAATATGTTTGGGATTATAAAAAGAATAATAGAATTAGCGTAAATGAGGATAATTATCCTCTATATATAAATGGAAATTATTAAAACCTTCGAGGTTATTAAAAACCTCGAAGGTTTATGTCAGTTATGGTTGTTCGGTTTCAGGCTCTGGAGTAGTTTCTTTAGGTGTTTCACCAGGCATAAGATATTGATTATATTTTTAACTAAATGTTAACCCCATTTCACCACACAAACTTGTATAGCTTATTTTTAAAATAACTTTGCCATTTAAACTTTAGTTTTTTAATTTGCACACAACTATTGAGGTTTTGGTGGTTTTTACAAAGTGGCACATATTTGCTTTTACAAACTTTTCTTTTACAGAAAATGCTTTGTTACCTTTACTCCACAACATTTTGTGGAGCATGCTTTTAATATCTCCCTTTTTACATAAAACACTTGGTACACTATTCTTATTTTTTATAATTCCAATAAAACTATTTAAATACTGAGTAAACCAATGATAAAACAAATAATATTAATCATTCTTTTAGCTAATATAGTTTTTGCGCAAAATATCTTGTGGAAAAATTGTTACAATACTGGGACTGGTGATTATGCCCAATCAATCACATCGGATTCAGAAGGGAATATTATTGTAGCTGCTTTTACTTTTTATTCAAATATTTATGGAAGCTCTGTTGTAATAAAATATAATTCAGATGGAGATACACTTTGGACTAAATTTTACGAAACATACGCAGTAGATATTGTAACTGATAGTTATAACAATATTATTATAGCTGGTCAAAATATTGGTGATTCAACAGGACAGGATGTAAATATAATTAAATGTAATCCAGATGGTGATATACTTTGGAATAAAGTCTATAATGATGGTAAGCATAGTACAGAAGAAACTTCTGGAGTTGATGTAGATACAGAGGATAATATAATTGTCTCGGCTACTACACAAGCATCAACAACTTCATTAGGAGCTTATTTATTAATTAAATTTGATGGAAATGGCTGCTTGCTATGGGATAAGATATATGATGAGGTTTATGAAGACTATTCACAAGATATTGTAGTTGATAATAATAATAATTTAATTATCACAGGTTATTCTGATAGCAATATAAACTGGGATTGGTTAACTATTAAGTGCAATTGCGATGGAAAAATTATCTGGACAAGACGCTATGATTTAGGAACTACAGATTGGCCATATAAAATAGCTACTGATAATGATAATAATATTATTGTAGCTGGCGTTACCTCAGCTTATTATCCAGGAAATGGTGGCTCAACAGCAATGATTATTAAGTACTCATCAGAAGGTGATACAATTTTAGAAAAAACGTTTCAAGACAACCTTTTATATGAAGAGTTAAATAGTTTTAGTGGAGTAGTTTCTGATTCTGTCGGAAATATTTATTTATCAGGAAATTATGGGAAATGGGATTCTTTAGGCGTTTTTAGAAGTAAATTTTATGTTTCAAAATGCTCGGCTTTTGGTGATACAATCTGGACTTTTAAATATGGTGAGGGACTAATAAATGAAACCAATGGTATTGCTATAGACCAAGAAAATAATATCGTCGTAACTGGATCGATTGACGCAAATTTAAATAGAGCTTCTGATGACTTTATAGTAACACTAAAACTTGATGTCAATACAACAAGTTTAGGGGAAGCATATCAAGATTATTCAAATATCTATCATTCTTTTCATCTTGAACAGAACTATCCTAATCCGTTTAACCCAAGCACTACAATTAAATATTCGATACCTCGTAGCACAGAATTTTACTCTGTGCCACAGACAACATTAAAAGTTTATGATATTCTTGGAAGCGAAGTAGCAACATTGGTTAATGAAAAACAAAATGCTGGAAATTACGAAGTAAATTTTAATGCCAAAAACTTAAGTTCTGGAATTTATTACTACCGTTTGAAAACTGGTAGTTTTGTTGAAAGTAAGAAAATGATTTTGCTTAAATAAAATCTTGTTTTTGTTGATTTATTAAAACCTTCGAGGTTATTAAAAACCTCGAAGGTTTATGTCATTTATGGTTGCTCGGTTTCAGGCTCTGGAGTAGTTTCTTTGGGTGTTTCACCAGGCAAAAGATATTGATTATATTTCGCTGCATTTCCACTATAAACTATCTTTCCGGCTTTGCATACATTTCTGCTAAATTCCCAACAATTATTCATTTCTTGTAATCGTTTTTGCGTTTCAACTGGACGGGTTTTCTTAAATAATTCTTGACTGTTTTCAGCCGTTCTTAATGCTTCCAAATGATTTGGAGCTTCGTTAATAAACTCTTGCGAGCATCCCGAAGCCAACATTTGAGCATTATATTTTTGCAATGCTTTGCTCAAGTTTTGCATAAACGATACTAATTTTGGAGTGGTTTTACGAGCTTTTTCATATTCGTTACGCCCAAACTCATTTTGAATTGCAAGATTATTTGCAAAAGCTTTTTCAAAATAGTACTTAATGCGTTGATAATAATCTTGTGATTCCTTCATTTTTGCATTAACTAATGCGGTAAGTTGTGCCAATTGAGCACTTAATTCGGCATCTTGAGCTAATATTTCGGCTAAAGCAATTGCTTCACCCCAATTATCAGAAAATGGGTCGGCAAAACTTGTGTCAAATTGAGAAAAATCAGATTTGTCCTCAATGAACAATGCCCTATAAACATTTGATGAAATAACCATTTCGGAATCTGAAATAGTATAATTTCGATGAACTACATTTGGTTTTGACATGCTTACTCCTGTGTTTGTTTTAGTTTTGTTTGTTAAATAATCTATATCACACGTATAGACATCATTTCCTAATAACACAATGCGGTAATTGGCTTTTCAGTTGTTTTTGGTTTAATAAAGTGGTTTTTTTTTGACAGTATTCTATATAAATTACCCTGTATTTGCCTCACTTCGCACATTTTTGTGTCGTTTTCCCTTGTTTTGTCTCCTTTTTCCTCCAGTTAGTTGTTTACTATTTCCAGTTATTGTTTTCCAATCTCAAGTTACTCCTTTCCGACCTCCAGAAGGCAGTTTCCGACTTCCAGCAGCCTCTTTCCGGCCCCCAGCAGCCTCTTTCCGGGTTCCAGAAGTGTATCGTCCTGAAATAGGTTGACTTTTTCTTATCACATAAGTATTGACTCATTCTACTAAATTTAGAATAGAAATATCCTTATTTATAGAATGATTTTTATAATATGCCTTCCATTTTCTTTTAA
>Ga0209016_1000517_pt1 | contig 44664 bp, 39 predicted proteins | sample EPASupsiteSAE305_FD_187265 | JGI IMG/M metagenome (GOLD analysis project Ga0209016, IMG submission 187265) | Bioremediated contaminated groundwater microbial communities from EPA Superfund site, New Mexico - SAE3-05 (SPAdes) (version 2) | ecosystem: Environmental > Aquatic > Deep subsurface >... | reverse complement strand
TAAGATCTAAATCTGGATTGTCATTGACCAAAAACTTGCCGTCTTTTTCAGATATTTTGTAAAATTTCAACTGTTCCGTTTGATAGAGATAACGCGGTGGCGAGTAAAAAAACCAATGCACAACTTCGGCACCGCCATTGATGTAATTCAAATTTCTTTGGCGTGTCGTAACTTCATTTTGAGCAGAAAGCTGTATCTCAAATGCCACGCTATCAAAATATTTGTCTGAAAATAAATCATGCCCTCTTTTGCATAGAACATCAGCAATAGCCAATCCTCCAAAAGGCCACACCATTCGAGCTTCCGTTGTTGCACTCCAACCGCTTTCCATTGCAGCATGACGAATGATATTTTTAGCCTCGATATGCTGTCTTGTTTCAGGCGCATATAATGAACATCCATCCTTTACTTTATGTGCAAAGAAGCACGTACCATATTCATAACGAACTTTAGGGATAGCTACAGCGCCACAACACGGCAATATAAGAGGATGTTTTTTATACGTTTCGCGAACTTCAAGCCAAGCAGGATCACTCATGCTGGTTGCATAAACATCCTTACCGTCTCTAATTGCACGTATAGGCATCTGCTTGAGTCTTTAAAAGCTCTCCATCAGATTCTCATAACTACTCGCCACTGCAAAATGAACATCATTTCCGATCGCTTCGAAGTGTGCTTTTCCACAATCTATTTTCGCATTTTCCGATCCGCGCCGGTCGAAGGTGAAAAGGCTTCCTTTGGATTCAACGATGAAGTAGAGCTTCTTACTCCCCTCCTCTTCGATCAATACCGCCCAATCAGGATTATAGTTTCCAAGCGGTGTCTCGATTTTAAACCATACGGGTAATTTGGTATACACTTTGACATTGCTGTTTTTCTCAAACGATGCAACAAAGTTTCTCTCGATCTCTGAATCATAGACTACATGCTCATATATGGCTTTATTTGCATCAACCATATTTTTGGAGAGATAACCATGAACTTCTTCGGTTTCAAACAGCTCTTGAGCATAGTAAAACTCATCACCAATTTTTTGGTACTTGATTCCATCGACAATAAATCGATGCATTGTCTGACGAATGATTTCCAGTGCTTTGTCGATAAACTTCTGAGGATTGTTTTTAAACCCTTCAAGCTTGCCACTTTTGATCAAAATATCAACGATCGTTTTACGAGTGAGGTTTGTCTCGTTTTGAAGATAGCTAACAATGTCAGGAAGCGTGTAATCAATCACACCCGACACATGAGTCGTCTCTTTGACATCTTCGACTTCTACACCCCCTCTGGAGATCGTGGCCTTGCCTTCTTGATAGATAAACCGAGTTTTACCGACGATCAAACTCTCTTGCATCTCTTTGACACATGCATCGACGAGGTCTTGACTATCGAAATCGACTCGATAGGTTGTTCGGTATTTGACTTTATCCCATAACGCTTTGAACTCTTCACTGAGAAACACTTGCTTGTTGAGTTTTACTTTTTGTCGATCATCGGCATCTTTGATATTTAATCCGCCTGCAATTTTACGTAATGTCGTGATGATCTGAGTCGCTACGGCCTCATATCCATCCGGAAGTTTGACTTGACCGCTTTTTAAATCTTTACGAAGTGCGTCTTGAACTTTACCTTTGACGTCGATATACCCCTCATCTTTGAGAGCTTTCCACAGTGTCTCAGATTTGTCGATTCCCAAATACTCTGCATTGCCCGCACTATCCATCACTACCAAATTGGCAAAGGTATGCTCTTCGACGATACCGAACTGGATATTCTCATCCTGCTCGATCTCTTTTTGCAACCCTTTTGCAAAATCCTCATACGATTCATTCGCCATAACGGTCAGAGTGTTTACCTCGAACCCATGAACCCGTTCACCCTCTTGATTCACACAGATACGAAGCCCGCGTCCGATCTCTTGACGTTTTTTCATGATGGAGGCCGTCTCGTTAAGGGTACAAATCTGAAAAACGTTAGGGTTATCCCATCCCTCTTTCAAAGCCGAGTGGGAAAAGATAAAACGGAGTTTGCTCTCAAACCCAAGCAGTTTTTCTTTGTCTTTCATGATCAGGTTATAGGTGTCATTATCGGCTGCCGTCGTACCTGACGAGTCTTTGAATATTTCAAACTTCTCTTTTGGGTTGCTCGATTTGCTTTGTTTATCGATAGAAAAATACCCATCATGTATCTCATGAGGCTGAGCCGATTGATCGATTTTCTCAAACAGCGAATGATATTTCGGTTTTTTGATCAGCTCGGCATATTCCGTCTCGAACCATTGGGCAAACTTCCCGTTGATTTTATTTCCATCAGCATCGTATCCACGATAATTAGCAACTTTGTCGATGAAGAAGAGGCTCAGTACCTTAATTCCTTTTGGAACAAGTTCTAACTCTTTGTCGAGATGTTTTTCGATCGTTTTTCGCACTTGTAAACGCTTGTACGTATCCTCATCCACATCTCCGATGCACTGATGCAACCGGATCACTTCATTACGAGAAGTAAAATCAATATATTCTTCCCCAGGATTGCAAATGATGTCATTGATGATAAAGCCCTCATAGACACTTCGACCACCGCTGATTTCATACAAATCAGTCCCCTGCTTCACTGTCTTTGGTACTCGTTTCGTGGTGCCGTTTTGTGCTACATCGATCTCTACGGATGCGGTAATCGGACTTTTTTTGTTATCTACTTTTAGCAGTTTGATATAGGCGGTATTGTGATGGTCCTGAACCTTGACATGAGCCACTTCGATCTGTTTAACCAGTTTTTGCTCATACGCATCGATAGAATCGAGTTTGTACATGAGATTGTGTTTATCGACATGGGTTGCCGAATAACGCAATGAGCAAAGCGGATTGAGCTGCGTAATAGCATCTTTGGCTTTTGCTGTGGTATCAACGCTTTGCGGTTCGTCGATAATGACGATAGGATTGGTGGATCGGATAAACTCGATCGGTTTTTGACCGCTTAGACGATCATTGGCACGGTGGATAATGTTCGCGGCGTTTTCTTTTTCGGGATCGGTAAAACTTTTACGGAAAGCATCGATGTTGATGACCATGATCTGCATATAGCTGTTCGTCGCGAAACTTCGTACTTGTTCGAGGTTTTGAGAGTCATAAATGAAATAATCGTAGTTGATGTTGTCATAGAGGGATTTGAAGTGTTCTTGTGTGATCTGAAGCGATTTGTACACCCCTTCTTTGATAGCGATAGAGGGGACAACAATAATGAATTTTGTAAATCCGTAGAGCTTATTGAGTTCAAAGAGGGAGCGAAGATAGACATACGTTTTCCCCGTCCCCGTCTCCATCTCGACAGTGAAATCACGGCTGGCAAGTTTGGTGGACTGCTTCAGTCCATTATGGAGCTGGATGCGTTTAACGTTTTCCAAAATCTCTTCGTCCACGAGCTGGAGACGGTTCCCGTATCCCAGATCGTTTTCGAATTGTAGCCCTTGGCTTCCCCAGCTTTGGACGGTGAAGTTAGTCTGGCATATCTCTTGACCTTCAAATATGCCGGTGATCGATGATATGGCGCGTTGCTGATAGGCTAATTCGGAATTAAATTGAATCTTCATAATTTACTCTTTTTGTGAAATACACTTGTGTTATTCATTTATTGCTCAATTCTTTCAAGTATTCAATATTTCGAGAAATATAATTTTTGTTGGGTATCGATGACATAGGTAGTTTAAAAACATAGTTATTCTCATAATATTGTTCTATATTATCAGTCCAGCCATATGAATAAGCAATCTTTACTACAAACTTCATCATCTCAGAAAAATTATTACCAGTAATATAAGTAATATGCTCAAATACTAACATATCAATTATCTTTCTTACGAGAATCTCATTTAAAAGATATGAATATTTTTTGTTGAATAGGGATTTATGTAAATCTAAGAGTTCGCTTGATTCCTCTGTGTATGGTCCCAACAAAGACATCGAGTTGCTAAGCATAGATAAGTTGAATCTAAATTGCGAAAATAGCATTTCAAATATACGGTCTTCAGAAATAATTTGATAATTATATTTGTATGAAAAAGCCAATGCCTTATATTCTTGATGACCAATATGTGGAGCCAACATATCGTAGCTTTCTTTGATTTCTAAGACTTCTTCTCTATCATCAATAACTTGCTTTATTTGTGTGATCTTAGTAGCTAAATCTACTAAATATTTTTGACTTCTTTGTATTGTATCGCGATCTGAAAGATTTTTATACAATTCGGTTCCATCACTATGTATTCTTAAAATTTCATCTGTTTTATCTAAAGAAGCAATAAAATGAAATAGCCAATCTATAGTGGTTTTCTGAATAAAAACATCTTGTTTAGATAGAACATAATCAAGTCTGCCAATATGATCGAGAAATATAATTGAAGACAATGTAAGTATTTTTTTTGTTTCAGTTGGTACAAAATTATTATGACATGAATGAAAATTAATTGAAGATGACTCTAGTAATGTCGGAATCAACCCAAAATACGATTCATAGTTTTTGTGCGTTAAATTATAAAATGAGATTATTTCACCTTCGCTATAACGCTCAAGTGTATTTTTATCTGAATGTGCTCTTGTATGCATGATCTCTGCGATTCCAGCTAATGGATCCTCACTACTCGACTCTACCGTAAAAAAGTGTTCACTTTGCATAGAAAATATAAATCTATTGCAAATATAGTTAAAAATAGAAAGATGCTCATATTGACGTGAAAACAACTCAAATTCTATACGTTCTTTTTGCATTATTGAATGACTCAAATGAATACATGGATAACGCTCTATATCTAAATAGTATTGATTGTTATGACTAATTAATATATTTGAATTAATTGTTTGATTTTCAGCTATTTTATTTGTAATTAAATAAAAATATAAACTACTAAGCATTTCCTTTTCAGTCGAATTAATTTCTTCGACGTCAAGACTTAGTAGCTTTTTGTTAATATATTCAAATCCACTTTCATATGCTTTTTCAATCACAATTAGATAATAAGACAGCACAGCTAGTTGTTCAAGATTTAATTTATCACTAACCCCTTCTAAATATGATTTGAGGACTTTATCTTGATCAGCGTTCAAAATATTTCCATAATTTATCATGTAATATTGAATAGTACAATTTTGTAAAATCGAACTTGCCAAATCGATTTTTGCTTGCTCAATAAACGATAAATTTTTCCATGCAAGCATATAAAAATGATAGGCTTTAGAAAAAATACGATATAAAAAATAAATATTTCCAATCAAAACAGAATGAGGAATAGTCTCTATATGAGAGATGTATTTTTCAAAATCAGAAAGTAAAATATTCTTGTCACTATATATCAACTTAAGAGTTTCACGACATATATTATGATGCGTACTATGGAATTTAAGAGATAGTTCAAGATATTCTTTTTGTCGATTGTTGAAATAAAGTAGGCGAATCGCTTTTAGTATTAAAATTTCTTGATCAGTATAGTTATCAAATAAATCCATTAATTCTTGAATTTGCGATTCTTGAAGCTTCTGATTTAAAAATTGCTGACATTCTAAATAGGTAATAGTAGAAACTACAGAATTGTTTTTATTAATCTCAATAATTTGTAATTCATGTTCATCAATAATTTTATCTTCAAAAATTTTAGCTTCAAAGAAAATATTTTGAACAATGTCATTACTCATAAAATGGTTATTTTCAGTAAGAAAATCTACAACATGTTTTGGGTCATGTCGGAGAAGATAGTTCAAATATGTGATAAGTAAACTAACTTCTTGCATTGAAATAATTCGTAACTCAATTTCTGACATATTGATTGAAGAATCATCTAATTCAAAATGAAAAAAAATGAAATTAACAAGATCAATTATATTTGGATCTCTACTTCGAAATATCGCACTAAATTTTGGTTTATCAAGAAAAAATAAGCAGTGAAGGTAATGGTTAAGCAGATTAGTTTGATGGACCACTCCAAAAAAATCTAAATCGTCATATATTCTTTCAAGTAGGCTTTTAGTCTTATCAACAATATCACGGTAATCAATGTCACTGTAAATAAGTAGTTCATTCACTACTTCAATGGAAAAAAACTTATATATTTCAAGTTTTTCAAAAAAGTCAGGTTCTTTCATCTCAATATATTTTTGATAAAAACTTTTAGCTTTTATGAAGTCCTCTTGACTTTTTGTTTCATAATAGAGATTTGAATAGATCATTCCACCAAGATATTGAAAATGTCGATTCTCAGAGTATTTCTTAATGGTGTCATTAAATAGCTTCGCTGCATCATTTGTAGACATTGAGTTTAATAAAAAGAGTATTTCATAATAATCTAATGGGTTCTCATTATCGAACTCAATCCTAAGCTTTGTTACAACATTATCAAACTCTACTTTTTTATTATTGATAGATAATAAACTCGCCTTGATTTCATAAAATGACACATCAGCATACTTCGCAAGATTTTGTTCAATATATGTAAACATTTCGATCGCTTTATCAAAATCTCGAAGAGCAAAATAAAATTGCGTTTCAAGGACAAGCAATTGAAAACGAGCTTTTTCATTAGAGGAATGTTCTTTCTGAGTCACTTTGATATCATTAAATGATCTTCCAACATTCCCCTCAAAAAACTCCCGCTTAATGATCTGAATTTGCGATTCAATTGGAGACATGATATTTGTAGTATTAAAACTATCACTTATGACATTTTCATCTCCAATTTGAACACTTGAAGGCATTGCGATTAATCCCTTTGATTGAAACTATTACTTATATCATTATTGTCTCCAATTTTGATACTTTTATCGTCTCTACCTACATTTTTATTTTTGTTAATAATATATTTAGCTCCTAAAAATAATCCTATCAACGCAAGTATTGCACTTATAATACCTGCCCAACTGTTTGCATCTGATAAACTCATAGTTTCTCCATATAGATAATTTTATTCATCTTCTTCCCCACTATACGGTAATTCCAACGCCTCAATATGGGAAATCGCACTCCCTGCAATCCCTTGAAGTGAACCGTACATTTCGGTCGTGTTGGCTAGTACCCCATCGATGAGTTTTTGACGGCGTTTCCAACTTGCCATCAAAGAGCGTTTCTCTTTTTCAAGTTCTTCTTGCATATTTATAAATCCATGAACGATGGAGTTAAGTTGTAGATTAAATTCATTACTGGTAAGATAGCTATAAAGCAGACTCATTTTATCCGTGCGGTTTTCTTCTCGTTTGGTCGCTTGGTGGGTGGTGATAAGTGATTGGCGCAAAAGCGATACGCTCCCTTTGAACTCCTCCAAGCTGCACACCCATACCCCATCAACAAACCCCATTCGATCCATCTCTTTGGGATACACAGAGGAGACAAGTACCCCAATATCGGCTTTGGAATTGACCATATCGCTTTTAAATTTTTTGATCCACTCTTGGCTCCACGCTTTGGTGTTTTTGGACTCATAGCAGATAACCCCGCAATTTTGAGCCTCGCGGGTATGGACGATTTGGAGACAATCAGCACCAAATGCCCCTTTTTTCACTTCGCTAATGGTATCAAAGGGGAATTGAACACTCAGCCACTCTTCGATGGCGAGTTCTTGCACCTCTCCTTGCAGTTGCATACTGCCCTGCTCGGCTTTGCGCTTCATCTCTTCGATCAGTTTTTTCTGATCTTCGAGCTGTTTGTCTTTCTCTTTGAGTTTGAGTTCGTTTTGTTCATCGACCAGTTTGTGGATCTTCTCTTTTTCCTCTTTGAGGCGTTCGCTCATCATCTGTTCGGCTTTGAGCTTTGCCACCTCTTCGGCTTCGGTTATTGCACGTTTGAGCTGTTCGATTTCGGCTTTTGAGCGGTTCAGCTCTTTGACCTGCTCAGATTTTTCGGCTAACTCTTTTTGGAGCAGCGCCATTGATTCGCTTTGTTCATCGAGAATCTGTTTTTTGAGGGCGTCGGATAGTTTTTGGCGTTCTACTTTGAGCTGAATAGATACGCCGTCTCTAAGCTTTTCATCGAACTTTTCTTGCTGATCTTTGAACGCTTCTTCTTTGGCTTTGAACTCATCCATAGCCGCTTTGTATTTTTTGCGGTGTTCTTCAACTTCACCATCAAACTTGCCCTTCATCTGAGCTTCGAGCTGATGATAGAGGATTTCGTTTACATCAATTTGTGTGCCACATTTTGGGCATTGGATGGTGGTTTTGGATGTAGTATTCATTCGATAACCTCACTTACTCTAATAATTTCCCAATTAACCATATCTGCTAGATTACCAACTCTATCTTCATGCACAGCAAAACAGAGTAAATGTGTTGGTCTTGAAAATCCAACATATGCCATTTTCATAGATTGAAGAAGAATTGTTTCTGCAAAATCTGTAATTGTTTCAGAAGCTTTTCTTGTACCAACATCAATACCATTAAAATGGGGGGATAGCCTTTGTGATTCATAGTTTCCACCTATACAACTGCGTTGATAAAACGTTTCAAGATACAGAGTTGCCAAATGTGTTTCACCTTTTACACTGTGTACAGTACCTATTTTAACATCTATTCCATCTGTATGGTAGTGATTCTTTTGTCTGCTATCCCCTGCTGGAAGCGGTGCAGAAAGAGTCATATCAGATATAAAGTTTGTACTTTTTCTCACGCTTGAATCAAATAGACCTAAAAAACTTCCGACATATTCTTTTAGTTCTTCGTAAGCATCTTCGAGACGATTTTCCAGCACGATTTTTTTACACCAATTAAACAACTTAAGGTTAAACTCATCATATTTGTCTGTTTCTTCACGCAGATATTTTAATAACTTTATTTCTGTAAAATGTCTGCCCTGTATATCTGTAATTTCTTCAAGCCTTAAAACGATTAAAAAAGCTTTAATAATATTTTTACGGATGCTTTCAAAACTATTTTGTTTTTTATCATAATGAACAAGATAGCCAATTAAATTATCAAAATGTTGTTTTGCTTTATACTCGTTGCGTTCAAAGTCTGGGAAGTAACTTTTTATAGATGTAGGTTTGTCTTCTTGTGATACCCAGGCAATTGCTTTAATTGGATGGCAAGAATCTGATGGTATTTTCCCCTCTATTTGTAACTCTCTAATACGCTGTGAAAACTGGGGGATGACATTCAAAATACTCCCAGCATTATAAATAAAAAGATGAGGCTTTATATCTCCAGCATAATTGTTTTTTGCTTCAATTTCTAACGAAGTAATTCCAAAAAATTTAACAACTTCAGCAATAGGCTGAGAGAGTCTATGTGTTCCAGATAAATATCGTATATTATCCCTATCTACCCATATTTCATCTGTCCCAACTAATCCACTATAGATTGCTTGATTCTTATCTCCTATTCGTTGCAATACCGTCATAGTTTCAGGAGTGAAAAATACCTTTTCAATAAGTTCATATTGATGTTTAGCCATATCCTGCATTTCATCCACAAAAACGGCACGGAATCTTTTTTGTAAAAGCTGTGTGATTTGAGGGCGATTTTTCAAATATACCTCTGCAAGAAAATAAATATCATCAAAAGAAAGAATACCTTTTTTTAAAGCACTAATTTTCATAGCTTTCAAAGCTTTATAAGTATCAGTATTTTGGTCTTTTAGTTCAAAATCAGTAGAGGTTTTATCGATGCTAGAAATTAAATTGAGATCACAATCAAATCTTATTGACTGTTTAAATTGTAATGCCTCTTGCTTACGATTCACCCAAGCATTTGCTTTATAAGGTAGATTATATTTTTCAATATACCCATTATACAAATCATTGTCGATGTACAATAGACGCTGCTTAAAACTATTTTCATAAAAAGGAATTGCTAAAAACTGATCCACAAAACTCTGGATTGTCCCGATAAAATTTGGATATGAAAACAGCTTCGGGCAATACATTCCAATTCTATTCTTAATTTCATTTACGGCTGTATTTGTATGAGAAATCACTAAGACACCAGAACCATCCTTGAACGGTAAATATCTTTCAATTATTAGCAATTTAGCCAAAAGTGTAGTAGTTTTTCCACTGCCCGGTACAGCTTGGAGATCAAGAGTTGTCAAATCTTTTATGAATTCTCTTCGCTCATCATCAAAGGTACACCCTGATTTTAACAATATACTTTCAGCATATCCGATATCTTCATCGGAGATATTATCAATGTGATCCGCAAGCATGCTTGATTGCCTCAATTAAATATCGAACCGATTCTTCAGCTTCAAGGGCTTCTTTCGTGATTGAATTATCATTGTTAAGGAGTTCAGCAAAGTGTTGAGCGATGATAGATTTAGAAATTTTCTCTTTTGCTGTCCCTACATAATTCTCTTCACCTAAAATCTGCCAGTAGGTTTTAAAAGCTATATCATCCGTACTTTCCGTCCATTTGGTAAAGTGATCATCTATGTTAGTAATTACTATGTCATAGCTGGATATATCCTTCATACCAGTATCTAGTTTTTGTTCTTTATGACTCAATAAAACCGATTTAAAAAAAGTTTTCCTTAGTAATTCTGACTGAGCAATACAATATTCCAATGTCCATGCTGTAGAAATAAAAGCTTTGACGCTTGGACTATTAGAATCTTCATACTTTTGGATTTTGTTTCTTTTTTCCTCTTCAGTATCAAATGCGTCAACAATATTATTTTTTCGGTAATCACTTGCATTAATATTTTTGGAATCAGCGTAAGCTTTTGGACGAAGATCAAGATCGGTTATCACAGAGACATTAATCCCAAAGTTCTCACCCTCTTTTTCACGCTGAAAAATCTTCACGTAACGTAAAAATGCTGTGTTTGCTACATTGACAACTGAAATTTGGTGCTGTGTCAGATCAAATCCAATCTTTTTTGCCAATGTGGGTATCAAAATTTCTTCTGCCCATCCTTCAACCAAAATAACACCTTTAGCAAAAAATAGGTTTGCCTTTGTCGTATCTAAAAAACGCTCTAAAAACTTGTAATCGGTTGGTTGTAACTTAGTATTGCTTTCTCCCATAGGAAATGCGCTATTGTTATTGCAGACAATTAAATTCTTAAGCTTTACTTTTGAAGCTAGATTCGGACTATGTGTTGTCAAAATCAATTGCTTACCACTTTCTATTTGTAGCTTTTCAATCACCTGCATTTGGGCTTGAGGGTGTAGATGAGCTTCGAGTTCTTCAATCAATGCGAGATTTAGTCCATGATAACTACTTCGACTTAGATGTATTAGCTCCGTCGCCATAAAAAGTCGGTTCAATGTCCCTAACCCAAGATTCATTTCATCTTTGATTGATATGGAGATTTTCTCAAGAATCTCTCTTAATTTACCATTGGCAACTGTAAAATCACTTTCATGTGAGGCGTCATAAAAACTTTGAATGTATATGTCAATTTTATTTTTTAATTCTTTCCCAGCAATATCAGTTAACGCTGTGGTTCCATCTGATTTAAGTCCTTTAAAGTAATATTTAATACTCTCATTAAAAACACGAAATTCTTCCAATAAATCATGAGTCTTTTCTTTTCCTTTAAAGGCTTCATCGCCCATAAATATCTGAGAAACCCGAGACCCTTTTTTGGCAATCAACTCATTTTCTGCATCTCTAAGTGGCTTTAAATAGGTTACTTTCAAATACTCCCTTGCTTCAGCGGTGAGTTGACTTCCATCCACAGTAACACCAGCTTTTATATCCGAAGGAAAAATTCTTTCATCATTTTTTGAAACATCATAAATTAGGCGTAAAAAAACTTTTTTATCTGCATCATGACCGAGCCATTCAATGAAATTTTTAGCTTCTTCATCAGTTAAACCATAAAAAGTTAGTTCGATCCTAAATCTGTTTGATCCATTGAAAAAATCTTCGACCTGTGGTCGGATGTAATCATAACTATGTGTTTTCAAAACGAGCTTGATAGCATCAATAATTGCTGTTTTTCCAGAATCATTTGCACCAATTAATACATTTAGCCCATTACTAAAATTCAAATTGAGATCTGATGAATCTACTTTATCTTTATACTCTTGCGCCGTCCCATATTTTCGAAAATTCCATAGTTTGAGGTTAGATAAATACATCACACACTCTTCACATCATCAATACCATGCTGTTTCAACATCTGAATAGCATTAGTTTTGACTACATCATTCGCGAATCCGCCGTCTTTGAACACGACTCGGGTGATATCACTCTTAAATTCTTGTTTAAGTGCTGCAATAGCCGAAACGGTATCGAGTGTGACATCGTCATCGAGGCAGATGATGAGTGCTCCATAGCCGAGGACATACGCTCTCTTACCACCAACATCCCGTGTTTCGATCGGTAGAGTCAGGTCGAGACCGTATTTGAGGAGGATTTCATAGAGGAGATCTTCACTGGTGCGATCTGATTTGATGTTGTCCACGGCATCGAGGAGGCTTTGTTCGACGTTTGCGAAATCGGCATCCCATGATTTGATATTGGAGCTGTCGAGTTTGAAAACTTTGAAACCTAAATCCCCTTTGTACTCGGGGTTCTCTTCGGCGATCTTTTTCGCGGCACGGCGGATGCGCTCTTTTGAGATTTCAGCGATGGTTTTATACCCTGCTTTGAACGCTTCACTTTTATCATCACACGGTTCAGGAAGCTGGACGGAGATACATTGGCGATTCCCATTATCCATTACATTAAGTTTCATAAGTGCATGAGCCGTTGTTCCAGAACCAGCAAAAAAATCAAGAAATATATCATGTTTCACTACATCTTCTGTGGATTCAATTGAAATAGAATAAATTTGTGTCAATAAATTTATTGGCTTTGGAAATGGGAAAAGAGCTTTTGGTAAAATAGACTGAAAATCTTTTGATCCCTCTTGAGTATAAGGACCTTCAAGTATAGACAATGGCTTGCCTCTTCTCATCACCCCATTCTCATCTCTTAAATACCCTTTAAATCGTATTTTATATGACCCATCTTTTTGAAGGTTAAACTCTAACATATTATCTTTTTGCGCTTCTAAAACTCGATCTTGCGACCATAGCCATTGTTTTTCTGGCCAAATTTCAACACCATTATGAAAGATAGGAAAGCGCAAATTAGGTCTATCACCCATACTCGTCGTATCTAAAGGCCACGTAGCATATGGTCCTCTGATATCATAGTTAGCATCTTTCTTACTATACATGGACGCCGTTTTTTCAGAATATGGTATTGAAATGTCATTTATTTTCATAATATTTTTGGCATAACAAAGAATATATTCATGCAGACCTATCCAACCCTTCGTTTTTGCGCCACCACCAGTTTTATTTTTCCATACCATTTCAGAGAAGAAATTTTCTTCTCCAAAAATTTCATCACATACTTTTTTTAGATTTGTTACTTCATTATCATCGATCGAGATAAAAATCATCCCGTCATCACGTAGTAGATTTCGAGCAAGTTTGAGACGTGGATACATCATATTGAGCCAATTAGTGTGATAACGCCCACCCGTATCAACATTAGTACCGAATTTTTTACCTTCAGCATCTTTTTGTCCGGTATATTGAAGATAAGTATCCAAATTATCACGAAAATTGTCTGGGTAAACAAATTCTTGCCCAGTATTGTACGGCGGATCGATGTAGATCATTTTGACTTTAGAGTGATAGGACTTTTGGAGGAGTTTGAGGACTTCGAGATTGTCACCCTCTAAAAAGAGGTTTTGGGTAGTATCCCAATCAACCGATTCACTAGGACACGGTCGGAGCGTTCCGGTGCTGGGGGTTTGGGCGATACGGCGGGCGGCGGCTTTGCCGTTCCAGTTAAAACTATACCGCTCATCTGCATTTTCTACACTCTCGCCCAACTCCGCTTTGAGCGTCTCAAAATCGATTTTTCCTTCTCGAAACGCTTCGGGAAAAAGTTGTTTTAATTTTTCGATGTTTTCATTCACGATGTTGAGAGTTTCGCCGTTTAGTTTTTCCATAAAAGTCCTTGTTTCACTAAGTCGATTTGTTTTTCTATCTCTTTGATCTCAATGTTGATCTGCATTTGTTTGTTGAATTGTTCAGCTTTATTGCCCTACCCTATTCAAAATCTGCAATCATTTTTTTAATAGCTTCATTTAACTGTAGAATCTTCGCTTCATGCATGCCTGCAATATTAATATCTATTTTGATTTTATCTTTTGTCTGTTTTGCTTTAAAAATTGGCAATACAGTTATATCTTTTCCTTTACTCAAATATTTTGTTTTTAAAACATTTTCAGCTTCATCTCTCGCCAGAGACTTAATTTCTTTATATGCTTCTTCAATCTTATCAGGAGCAACTTTATTGAGTATAGACAGAATATAAACAATATTATAATTGTCCTCTTTAATTATTTTGATAATATCTGCCGGTAGCTTCAAAATACTCATTAATTTTGATACATGTCCCTTTGAAAGTCCAATATTCTCAGCCAACTTGTTTTGACTCTCTACAACACCTTCGTCAAGCAAATGACGCATAGAGATTGCAAATTCAATAGGATTTAAATCAACGCGTACCGCATTTTCTGCTATTGCGAAAACAGCCATATCTTGTCTTGAAACATCATTTTTTAGCATACAAGGTATTTTTTCTTTTCCCAATATTTTAAATGCTTCTGCGCGTCTATGTCCTGCCAAAATCGTATATTTGCCATTATGATTTGATGTAACCAAAATTGGTTGCAAAAGTCCATTTTTTTCAATAGACTGAACCAATTCAGAGAGTTCATTTGAATCCATTTCAATACGAGGTTGAAATGGATTATGAATCAATTTAGAAATTTCTATATCAGCGTGTGTTTCTGATCCATCAATAGTAATTTGCTTAGGCACCATTTTCACTAGTGGTGCAGATTCCGCTATGGTTTGAGATAATTCTGCTGTTATTCTATTACGCTTTGCCATTTATCAGCCCTGCTTTCGTTTCAATTTCTTTAATAAGCATTTTCACCTCTGCGGTGGCTTTACTATTTTTATCCAATTCTGCAACACTAAAACCATATCCAATTGAATGCTTGAAATCCGATCTAAACCTTATTACAGTTTCCATCAAATTAAAATATTTTGTCTCTCTAATAAATTCTTCTATGTCGTCAAATGATTTAGCTTTTGGATCAATTTTATTTAATAGTACATTCACTTTTACAGTTTCGCCCTCCCCTTTTAGTGCCGAGAGTTCAGCTAAAATATTTTTAAATTTTTGAAGTCCAAATATTTCCATATAATCGGATGACACTGGGGTAATAACATAATCACTTGCAATGATAGCAAGACGATTTAAGTCTGCATCGTACCCACCAGAATCTATGACTACTAAAGTCTCATCGTCTATTTCATTTATAAAATTACGAAATTGTTCACCCTCTCGATCAGTAAAACGTGTTATATAAAGCGGTTGTTGGCCATATTGCATTCTGAGTCTATTTGTCATGGTTACAGATTCTTGATTGTCTAGATCTACAAATACAAAGTCTTTAAATCCATACTTTTTATAGTTCAGGCCGAGTTCTATAGCAACATTCCATGCCAATGTTGATTTTCCTGTACCACCTTTTTGATGAGCCAATGTAATTATGTTTGACCTCATAAATCTATTTCCTTTTTAAAGTGTTTCCCGGGGAAACTCATAAAGTTTTTAAAAAAATACAACATTTAGATTTTTCAAAATGATTATAGCAATATTTTTTAATATTTTCGGTAACCACTGAATTTTTTACATGATATTTCTTTACTTATTAATTTGTATTTTCAAATATTATATAATCAATTTATCCCTATACAACTGTTTCCCCGGGAAACACTGAACATATTTCAATATAGCAATTTTGGATATAATACAATTAAGTGAATATAGGTAGGTAGGGGAAATTATGAATGACGAGTTAGATATCTATAATATACCATTTGAAAGATCTATATTGTCTTCTATTATTTTTAATCCTAGTGATTTTACATATATATCGAATCAACTTTCACGTGAACATTTTTATCTTGTTGCCCATCAAAATATTTATACTGCTATGATCAATTTAACTGCGATGGATAAACCCATTGATGAAGAATTTTTGAGATCTGAATTAAATCGAATCGGGCAGTTTGATGAAAGAGTAATGATTGAAGTTCTAACTGCAAACCCGATAGCTAGCATTACTCCTTATATTCAAGAACTTGCAAAATACAAAGATAGAAGAACTCTTTTAGGACTATCAACACAATTTAAAAAAGCTGCCCAAGCAGAAGATCCAATAAATGCGGCCAAAGAATTAATTGTAGCACTTGAAGAGGGGATGAGTATAGATCGACGATTGCCACATCCTACGAATCATGAGGAAATTGAAGAAAAAGAAGTGGAATTTATTCTAAAAGATTGGCTTCCTATTCCTCGAAACACTGTTTCATTAGTTACTGCGCCTGGGGGATCTGGGAAAACTTGGACCGTATTACAAATTGCTGCACGTTTTTGTATTCAAAATAAATCATCTAAAGCATTCTTGTGGCTTTCAGAAGATCCAAAGTCTCTTTCAAAAGCACGTTTAAATAAAATATTATCAGGAGTACTTGGCAATTCTGTGCCAAATCTTAAAATAGATATTGCAGATGACGCAACTCCACATTTACTAAATATTATTGGAAATAAAGTAACAACAGACCCTATTTGGCATGATATGAAAAAAGTTTTTGATCCTTACGATTTAATTATCCTTGATCCACTTATTGCTTTTTTTGGAGGTGATGAAAATAATAATGGACATGCTCGATTTTTCATGCAGCTATTTACTGAATATGCAGGAAAAAACGAGAAAACTATTATCTTTATTCATCATTCAACAAAAGGAACTGCTGGCTCTCGTGGAGCAGGAGCTATAGTTGATGCAGCACGCCTTCATTATGAAGTTGATCGCATAAGAAACAAAGACAAAGAGATAGATGAATTAAAATTACATATGCGACTTGTTCGTCTAGCAAAAGATAATTATAATGCAGGTGCAATTTTAAAATCAAGCGAAGTTGAACGACAAATTTTCCCTAATAAAGACAACTCATCTACCGTCGCTCGTTCCGAACTATTCAATTCAGTATTTATTGGAGATTAGATGGCAAAAAGGAAAGACTCCCCGAATCAAAGTAAATTTGAGATTGATATTATTTCAAAAATGGAACGCTCTAACGTTTCTGTTTCAGAACTCAGAACTGGTCTATGGGCACCCATTGAAAAAGTATCTTCAACAAGTCTTATTTACAAAAATTTTATTAAAAACAAACGATCTCGTGCAATTAGCACATCATGGGGGAAAGTTCTTGTTACTGGTAATATTTTAACTCAAGTACACAGAGATTTACTTGACTGTATTTTTGCTTCAGCTAATAATATTGAAGAGTTGGAAGGCGGTAGCGTTGCTGTATTTTTTAATGAAACGGATGTTTTAAAACGATACGGAAATACAGCCGGTTCAAATCATACATGGCTACGGACAAAGATTCGGGAAATTCGTAATACGTCCATAGAAATGGAAGACCATAGTAAAAAATATTACGCATTTCAAATTCTCGAAGATGATGGTGCAATCCCAGAGACAGGTGAATTTAAAATTGTATTCTCTTCAAAATATAGAAACTACATTGAAGGTCAATTAACTATCGGTTATATTGATGAGTTAGATAAGTTGTTAACTATTCAAAGCGCATTACTCAGAGCGATTGTCCGTTTCTTTTGGACTCATAAGGATGCTTCAAAGATGGAAATAAAAGCTCTGTTAACAACAGTAGGTTACCCTCAAGACAGCGAAAATGCCATAAGAACTGCTCGTCGTGAAATTGAATCAAATATAGACATACTAGAAAAATTTGGTATTTCTACACTTGAAGAAGAAGTAACTGAATCTGGACGAAAAAAGATTAAAAAGATTTTATATCGTAAACAAGAAGATGCAAAAATCACTTTTTCCGCTCCTCTTCAGTCTTTACTCTCAAAATAGGGGGAGGGGAGGCACCAAAGCCTCACCCCCCTACTATAGATTTCTATATAATCTATAATACTCTATAGAGGAAAAACTCAAAGTCCGTAAAATAGGGGATTTTATCCATTAAATGACCGACACTTCCCATTAAATGACCGACATTTATCTCTAAATCCCATTAAATGACCGACACTTCCCATTAAATGACCGACATAGCAATAATAAATACTTATGAAAATACAGGTATATAAGGGAATATGACAAATTTTTGTATGTTAAGAAACTGGTTCTGAAGAGAAAAAGGTAATTTTGAATCATTAAATGGCATATATTTCTTTTACAGAGAAGAACTTGGTTGATAATAGTTAGGAAATAACGATCAAAGGCTTCGATTCCATTAAATGACCTACATTTTTGAATTGTTGGCATTATTTGACCTACATAAAAAAAGTTAGTACATTATTTGACCTACGCAAAATACCCTAACAAGGGAAAATAGGTTACTCATAGCTCTGCATTTTTTATGTAAATGACTATAAAAATAGCGTGAAATGACGCAAATATCGAGAATTTACGTAGTATGCGCAATAAGGTTTCCTCCATTAAATGACCTACACTTTCCATTAAGTGACCTACATTATTATCAAATTTGGCGTACATATCTCCGGAACGATTTCAAAGAACTCTGAAAAATTGATTACTCAAGTGGATGTAGGGGAGGGTGCAATGGTACCTAGATGGATGAGAGGGTTCTAGTAGACGTAATTTATAAGTCTCAAGAAGCCAAATGGTGCAGATATTCAATCATCTTAAAATACCCTATAAGCATCTCAAACATCATTCGCCACAGGATCTCAAACCCTATAAATAAAATCATGAACCCCAGAACAAGCCGTGTAGTGCTAATCGGAAATGTACGCATCAAAGCATCGGCTATTTTAATGACCCATGATCGCTTATACCAAAGCAGGGCAGGGATCATCAATGCCCCCAGGTAATAGAAGGCAATCAGTACCGGAATCGAGATAAACGAGTCAAAGGTTAGAAAGTTCACTTGGATTTTTTATCCATTAAATCGCATACACCGCTTTTTCTTATTGCCTCTTTGATCTTCTTGCAGTGCTGATTCTCGATATACAGATGAAGCCACGATTCAACCCAATAGGGGATCTCTCGTCCCTCATTACCCCAGTTGCTGATGGTACCGCCGGTGGTTCCAAGAATTTCGGCAAACTCTTTCTTAGAAAGACCGGAAGTTTTGAGAAGATCGTTAAAAGCGTATTTGTCCATTTTCTCTCTAATACTTATTCGTTTACAAAATTCTATCTAAATCACCTCAAATGTTTACTAAATGACTTAAAAAGTCTTATTTGTGAATTTAATAAGACTATTACTAATCAAACGTTTATTTCATACAAATACTACTACTTCCGACTACACACTTTGCAAAATGTCATAAATTTACATATAAGTAATAATAAGTGATTTAATCTAATCATATAAGTATATAAAGCGTTGACATAATTTATATATGAGTATATAATTACTAAATAAATAAACGTATGTTTATTTTTACTCAAACAAAAAGGAGATTTCATGAGCCATGTGTGTTATAGCGATATCGATTTACTCATTGATGAAGAGAAAAGAGAGATCCTGATCAATCCTAAGGGGGAGCGTTTTTATTTTGTGGAGTGTGACGAGCAGCATAAAATTTTCCGTGACGCAATAATGCGGTATGACTCTGTTGAGGAGAGATATGAGATTGAAGGAGAGCAGACCCTCTACACCAAGCATAAAGGGATGGGGTTGGATTATGAAAAGCTTTTGTGTCTTCACCCGCAAGAGCTAATCCATCAAAAAAGCTTTTTCGGATTTACTTGGTACAACGTATGCGGTGTGTTAAAACGCGAAATTCGAAGTGTCTATTTGTGTCAGCACAAAGAGTATCGTATCCATGAGCGCTCTGCGGTGATTTCCTATACCTACGAGGAGCGATGAGATGCATCCTGAGATGTTGGTTACCAGTACAGGCGAAGTGTGGCTGTTGAGTGTATTGCTGCTCATAGGAGCTGGATTTATCCTCTATGGAAGAGGGGCTGAATTTGTTTTTGTCGGGATAGTGGTGATTGTGGGGGTATTTACCATTGCCTACACTAACCACACACGCTACCTAGGTGAGCGTTTTTTGATGGAGCAGTTTCATGAGGGGAGGGCATTGTCATGCGGTTTATGGAGAGGGGAGAGTGTTAGGGTCGATCGCTTAAGCGGGTGGAGATATGAGGAGGGGACTGGGTTTGTGAAAGGGGATGTGATCATTAATGATCCTGGAGTGTGTAGGGTGATTGAAAAATCTTTTCCAGAGCCCTCTAGTGTTCCCTACTGGATGGGCTTAGTCACACTCATAGGGGTGTTGATGACACTACGCGGAGTTAGAGTGGGCATTGAGGAGGAAAAATCCAATGGAAAATAATGTCATTTATCTTAGTGACGCGTCGTATGACCACCTCACCAAAGAGGCTGGAATAGGGGTAAAAAACCTCTATACGAACCAAAGCCATTGTGTTTTTGTCCACGCAATAAATGTACACGAAGCCGAAGAATTCGCCCTTATCGAAGCGATTACCCATGCGATCGAGCACCATCACCGTAACTGCGTATTTGTTTATGACAACATAGGGATTGACACGAAAAGCATCGGAGAGTTTTTTTCGAAGATGTTCGATCAAATTCAGTTTTTGTGGATGAAACGCGACTATTTGAAGCAAGTTGATAAATTGGCGTGTAACGTCCGACTTAAACACGCTAAAAATGCCAACTGGACCAAACAGATACTCTCTTATGCCTCCCAGATCAGCGATGAAGAGCTGGTGAGCGCATTGATGCCGCTCACACGCGGTGAGACGTATGGATATCTATGTGCCATCAGCGGAACTGCACCGATGATGAAACCTTATCCCAACAACATCAAAGAGGTGAATGAGAAGATTATTGCCTTATTGCTCTTTGCCGGGAGCCAAAACCTCCATCGACTCCTCTCTGAGCGATTCAGACATATTCAATGCTACAAGCAAAAACTGTACGACGAACTGCTTAAAGCTGCAGAATTTGATATGAGCTGGTTTGATGAAGCAGCACAAAATACTTTAAAAGGGCCGATTGCGGCATAAGGGGGAAAGATGAGTCACTTTGATATGGATATGATGGCAATAATGGGACTGATACTCTTGGTAGGTGGAGTGAGCGTAACGTTTCTCAAAGAGATGATCGTCCCGATAGTTGGACTTTTTTTACTTTTAGTTATGGTCTGGGGAGACGATATCTGCAGCCGAAATGATCGGCTGAGTTTTTACGGCAATCACTTTGATAGAGGAGGGGAGATAATCTGCAAAGATGACTCGGCCCATCCGCTTCTCATATCTCAAGCCTGCGGGTGGGAACATAAGGGATCGTATCTATTTAAGGGGAATCGTGGAGTTGAAATCCTCGAAGATCAGTGTGAAATACTCAACCGCAACGAACCTCACTGTATCAGTATAACAACGCAGATCATTATCGGAACGAGTATATTGATCGGTATCTTTGGATGGATGGGTTGGAAGTTTCGACAACTGCGCGAAAGCCGCATAAAAATCAAGTCCCGTGAAGAGCGCAAAGAAAAAATACGCAAAGGTGCCGAAGAGATGGCGGAACTCTATAAAAACGATCCGGAACTCAAAGAGTGGAATGAGTTTGTAGGAGATACCTATGAATCAAGTGATGAATACATGAAAGAGGAACACCATGAGCAAAAGAATGTCTAAATTTCTAACCTACTGGACACTGCTGGTGCTGGTGCAAATTTATGGACTAGCTATCTATCAATTCGGACAAACCTACGGATTCGATGATCAAATCAATCCCACATCTATCATCGCCGTTACATTAACCATTATTGGTCTGCTGGGTTTGGTCGGGCGATATCTGAACAACAAGGATATGAAACGGGGGTACTGTGAAAGTGGTATCACCCAAAAGCAGATCGATGCGTACCAAAAATCCAAAAACGTAGGTCATTTAATGGAAAACAGTGCAATGAAAGATTTAGAGTCCGGGAAACACGATTATGAAAATGACGATGATACGAAGCGTTAAGGGGAGGGTGCGGTATTACACCCTTGAATTGATCCCCAATCTCTTTGGGGAGTGGATGGTAGTGCGCACGTACGGCTCCATCAAAAAACTCAAACCCACCGGTGTGATCCGTGAGATTTATGACAGTGCAGAAGTCGCTGCTGAGTCGATTCAATCATTGATAAATGCCAAACTCAAAAAGGGTTATACAAACCGATGCGCACCAATAAATGGATGAGTGCTTTGATCTTTTTTATCCCCGCACTTATTGCAGGGGCAGGGGCGCACAGTATTCAAGAATTTGGGGTGGCAATTTTTTTATTTGCAATCGCGTTTACGGCCGCCGCTATTATCTTTTATCCGCAGAGTGAGTTTTCCAAAAGGGTATTGGATCTTTTTTAAACTGCTCTCAATAACTAATTATTTCAAAACAATTAAGGAAAAACGAAAATGAGTAATACTTGGATGGTGGTAAATATTATCGTGCTATTGGGCTTGATAATTTATGTTATCCGCTATAAACGCTCTGCACAAAAACAGCACAATCAAAAAAAAGAGGGACAATTTCGCATTTATGAGGAGGAAAAGGATACTCAGATACACCACTTTCGGCGAGGCAACTTCATTACCTCACATCCAAATGACACTAATCGCTGCGGTGAATCTTACGACGATCATCAATGGCGTTTTACGATGCCGCATGTTGCAGTGGATCTGTTAATAGAGTGTTTTTCGCTAGATGAGAAAAAAGCGTATCAGGTTAAACGTGCCATTGAGCTCTCAATCGAACACTATACGATTGAGATGGCGGACGATGCAGAGTGTCTAAAAATCATTGAAGAACGACTCGTCAATAAGCCATAGATATAGAAGATTTTTGAACTATAAATTATTAATTCTTAGTGATAAAACAGCTTGTTTGCAGAGTTCATCCGGAACTTCAAACTTTTTTGCCAAACGCTCAAAACTACTAAATGCCTCAAGTGATTTATCAATAATTTCATTAGCATGTTTTACGGGTATGCTGCACTTAGATGCAAAAGCTAAAAGATCACTGCGTGAAAAGTGATCCCTTTTTCCTGATAGCGAGATCTGATGTTCTTTCGTCCATTTACCAAGGGGATCATAGGCATAGGTCATATCAAATGCTGGAGAGAATGACCATGCGCCGTTTCTATCCATCATAAAGCCAAAATTCTTGGCATGATCGTCTTGATTACGCCCGATGATGTTAAAGATGGCGCGACGAAACAGCTCATTGAGTTCATTCTGACCCAAGCCCAGTTCTCGACAGGTCATGACTAACTGCTCGTACGAGTAGACACCCACATGATCTCGATCAAAGTGTCTTAGCCCCGCCCACGAAGCATAGTGCTTTTTACGTACTTTTCCATCAACAATTTCACGATCAAACCGCTCGATCATAAAATGAAAATCATCACCCTCTGTGATGTAGGTTGTTGAGGGAATATCGATTCCGCACTCTTTGGCAATAAGAGAATAGATGTATTCGATTCGAGTCATTCCTTTAGGATCTTTGCGATCTTTATCGCTGTTGTCATCCGAATCAAACTTCAAAAGCCAGTAGCGTTTATCGGCACCCGCATCCAACGTACCGTCATAAAATCTTCCTTGCGCGTCTTGGGCTACCAATGCTTTAGATCTTGCCCCTCCGGCACTTGATCCGACTCGGATAAGGGCTAACATCTCTTCATGCGAGGCATTGGATAATTTGTGATTGAAATCGCTCTTTTCTCGCAACACCATATTCGCTAGTTCATTAAGATGATGAATGTTTAGGCTTCCTCCATTCATAGCCACACCATCGTTTGTTGAGGGCTCATATTCAAAGGCACCCATGCTTCGTTTACCGATATAAGCCAAACGATCTAAAGCAGTAATATCCGATGCAGATAACCCTTTATCGGCAAAGAATCGATCGATCAGTTTGTTCCCGAATTTATCGGGGAGCGAATCGGCAAAGATTCCTGGGAGCCCGTGAAAGGTTCTTTGGCTAATAGTTGGGAATGAGTGAATCATAGGGGGATATTTCATCTCTAAGGGTGAGAGCTGAATGTTTGAGGTTGCAAACTCAGGTGCGTATTCAAACGTAGTTATTTCGTTTTGTCCGGGGGCATAACCTAAATAGCCGATTGTCTTTCCCCATAAATTTACTGTAATTACCGGTGCAGCCATTATTCATCTCCCCAAGTAAAGTTGGATGGTTTAGATTTCTTTTTCGTGATCCGCTTTTTGAGCGGTTTTTCGATTTGTTGTGAGGGACTGAATGTTTGGGTTGATTCCAAAAGTGCATTAAGGGCATCGAGCTCTCCAAGCCCTCTGAGGATTCGGATAAAACTAGTCAGTGAGATCGTTCCCTTGTTAGCACGAAAGCGTTTTAGGGTAGCGATATTGGTACCACTTTTTTCAACCAAATCAGCATCACTTATTTCTTTTTCACGACGTCTTCGATCGATGCGATGTGCGAGTTCTTTGAGTATCTCTTCATCGCTTAGCACTGAAAAACGCATCAGATCCCTCCAAATATGGTATATAAAAGTAATTATAGCACTAAAAAGAGCTTTTATATTAAAAAAATAGAAATAAAGTATCTAAATAGATTTTAAATTTTGTAATTCATCTTAAAAAAATAGTTTTATAAAAAGTAATATCTGAGTATTCATCAGAGGACAAGAGTGATCAGTGCATTTGTAGTCAAAATTTATTTTATATGCTAAAATATCTAATAAAGTGCAATATATTTAAATATAATACATTTTAAATATGTATAAACATTGTTATTAATATATTAATTACATAAATATATGGAGTGTATATGACAATCCTTGAAGTCTCTTTGAAAGTCCTCAGAATGATTCTTGATGTGAATCTAAAACGTTCTCAAGCGAATAATGAAATTGAAAAGAGGGTGCTAGATATATATGGTAAATTGAAGCCTGAAATGAAAGATGCTTACTTTACCAATACAATGATAGATGTTTATGTCAAGAATATTGAAGGGTTCAAACGAAATCCTGCTGAAGCTAAATACATCTATTTTAGTGAGATTGAAAAAGCTTATTGGTTTCGACAATATCTACGTGACAATCCAACTATGGAGGAGGGAATAGTTTTTCTCGTATTGCGTCAATATGATAGATTTACCTACGAATGCACCGAATACTTGCATTATTTAATGAGTACGATACGATTAACAAACAATGATGAGAGAAATATACATTTTCCAAAATTAGACAGCATTCTATCTGAGCAACCTAAGAAATATGCTAAACATGCTAGGCTATCGGTTACTCAAACATTATTAGGAATAAATCAGCAAAAAATGTTGAGGCCACAACCAGATGTAAATGGAATGGTTCAGTATAAAAAGGCTGAAAAATATATAAATTTTGGAGACAGTTATATCAATTGTAAATGTCCAATATGTTCCAGTACTCATAAGATTACTATGACAAATATCAAAGACAAAGTAAGTGTCAAAAAAGATGGAGAAGCAACTTTCAAGTGTAATCACAGTGGAGATTTTCTTGCAAAAATGCCATTTAGGATAAATATCAAAAATTATTTGCCAGATTCATTTGATGAACAGACGGCAATAATATATTTTTTAGTGAATCTCAAAAAATTTAGTGAATTGTATGAGACAGGACAAGGTAATTGAAATACACACATTACTTTAAAACAGAAAATGATATAGAAGCCATTCGAACAGCTATTAGGAACCTTGAGAATGAAGATGATCAAGAAATAGACAAAGTCGATGAACATATTGAAAAGTTTTTAAAACTCAATAACTTGGGCGATCATGCACTTGTAGAAACGGAATTTCTTTATCAGGCGGTAGAACATTATCTTATGATGGTGCTGATTATAGGAAAGCATAAGAACTGTGGAACCGGATGGTCAACAGAGACATACAAAGACTTCGTTTTATCAGCTACAAGGATAATGGAGCTTCTTCTTTATGTGGCTATTAAAGATGATAATGCGCTTAATAGAATTTTTTTGAAAAAAGATGACGGTTCGTATTATAACTTTCTGCGTGCTATAGTTGGGGAAATGGATTCAGATGCATTCGATATTACCAAGCAAGATCATGTCAATTTTTTGTGGCTTAAATGTGCAGAGATGGAAAAAGCCACATATCGATCCTCTATTGTAACCCAACCCTTTCTTGAGGAAGGAAACCTTTTTGAAAAGTATTTCAAACTAAAAGACATTTATGTAAAACGTCTTTATGAGATGGATTATTCAGACAACAGGATCGATGGAAGAAATCCAAGCGGAATTTGGGGAAAACGAGTTCCATTTAGTAGGGTTACAGAGGCTGAAAAAATCGTTATTTCTACAATTCGGATAGGAAAAGTAGATGAAACTGAACCAAATGCATATACCCATTTAAGAAGTCTTCAAGACCCACAATTGAATATGGATGTGGCAAAGCTAGTCGATGCAAGCCACGCAGACAAAATAGCAAAATCAGATACCCGTTCCGCCTTCAAACGTCATTTGATTGCTAAGGCGGTCGGTAACAGCATCGTTAAAAAAAATTTGGTATTACACAGTGATTATAACAGGACTGAATTCGAGTATTTATGCAAGATTGGGATGAAGTTGATAGAAACTGGAAACCTATATGCAGATATTATATTATGGTCAGTTTTGATTGGAGTAAGCGTCGAAAAAATTTTGACAATGTTCTTGTCAAGTGATGATGATTTCACATATCTTGTAACCAAACAAACATTAAAAATAAAACTATCGTCCATTTTTTCGGATCAGATTGCATCACCTATGGCATACATAACAAAAGATCAACATGCATTAGTTGAATTCCAAGATTGGATGCATATGTGGTGGACGGACACTTCAAAAAAAGTGTTTATGGCTCTACGTGATATAGATCTGTATAAAATAGTTTCTGCAGCAGGAATTGATACTGAAAATTTTACTCCGGATGATAAACGGGCATTATTTTCCTCGAATGAAAAATTCAAAGATGAACTGGCTCATGCAGATAAATTGAACACTGCGATTAGCAAATTTAAAAAATCTCTTTCAGACCAAGAAAAAACTGTTGTTGCAGAAATTAAGGCTGCTGAACTATTGGTTTCAATTATGAAAAATGAAGCTGGACGATTCCTATCAAGGCAACTTGATGAAGAAAAAAAGACTATTAAAATCTCATTGGAGTCACTGTCACATTTGAGTATGCATTTTTATTGTTTATTTAATGGTGGACCTACTGCCAACTTGTTATTCATGACACATAAATCAAAAAGCGATGAAGCAAAACTTACCTACAATGCCTCGAATCATCAGTTAGTACATTACGAAAAATGGCTGCATGAGTTTGCGGACAAGTTAGGACTTAAAAGCCATTTCATTAAACTATATGGGCTCGAACTTCAACGAATACTGATTGAAAATGACACGCTCAAAGTCGGTTCAAGGTTATACATCAAACCAGGAAATTTCAAAAATTTTATTTTGGACTTGGGCAATATTCAAGTCACAAATGAGATCGATAAAGTCAATTTGTTAATGATTGTAATACGCTATTTGCTATGTGTTTCCTTGGCGACCAGAAAGGCATCATTTTCGTCTTCAATCAATGATTATTCCAAAAGGATGAAGATACTGTTTTTACAGGAAAAAGCAAAAAATATGTTCAGTTCTAAACGAGAAATTCCATTGAGTGATCGTGCATTGGAAATAATAGGATGGTTTGAAAAAGTGAAGCAAAAATATGCATTATCAAGTAATGTTCCTGTTTTGCTACAACTGGAGGATACAGGCACAATTACAGAAATACAAATGAGCCAAAAGAGTATTGAAGAATATTTACGTTTGGTGTGTGGCGATGACAAAGAGAAGGAGTTTATTTTGAAATTTGTCCGTACAACATATTTGAATTTCGGTAGACATGTCTTTACCTCATTTGTATCGGTAGACAGTTCTATCCCACAAAAATATATAGATGCTTTTTTGGGCCATTATTCGATCGGAACAGAAGATCAGGGAAGGTATACAGATTTTAATAATGCCAATTATATTGCCACAATGCGCGATGTGATTAAAGAGATTGAAGGACACTATTTCCCACTTTCGATAGGAGTTGAGAAATATGTCCCAACAACTCATACTTGATCTATTTGAGCGCTTAAAGGAATTCGCGAAACAAACTTCAAATCCTCAACACAAAAAGCAGATCACAGTACTCATTAAAGTTCTTGACGAACATCAAAATGAGATCAAGGTATCATATGGAAAAGCAGTTCTGGATATTTCTATTTATAGAAAACTTGCTCAGAGAAAAGCTTTCAATCAGTATCCACAGCAAGCAAGCATATTAACCCATAATTTGGTCAAGAAACGGATAATTTCAAATAAAACGAAGCCATATCCGAAAGATTCAAAATTCAATTCACCCAACCGTCTAACAAAGCCATTTCTTGAAACCTACTTGCCTGATTATGACAAGGTTATGCAATTAAAGGATTATATTGTAAAAAAGATGACACAAATATCTGGAGGCAATAAACTGTTTTATATGTATTGCTACCTGCGCTATTTTCATTATTATCCTCTCCCAAAAGAATCGATGTACAAGATTTCAAGAAATACATTATTTCATCGTAATGGGCACTATTTTTTAGTCTATGGATTTAATGGTAATGAGCGTTTTAACCCTATTACGATCTGTATGTTAGAGCCATTGATAGGTAAGTCCATTAATATGTATTTCAAAGAGACAAGGGATATTACTGAACATATCGATCATCTATATGAGGAAAATGATCATTCTTATGAGGATCGGTTCAAAAAGTTAATGAATAAGTTAGGGATTACCATTCATCAGATTGTGAATGTAACAGGGCTGGATATACAAATGAATAAGTCGCCCATGATGTTGACTCTTTTGCATTCAAGATTACATCCAAAAATTGCAGCAGATGAATTAAATGTATTATTTCCTGATTTATTGCCAAATACTGTTTTGATCCCACATCGAAAAAATATCGAATATTATTTTGGAAACATCCACGAGGAAGAAGATGACCTTGATGAGCCAAATATTGTTGATTATCTTGAGCGAGGGCTTGATTATTACGATGAATTGAAATTGGCAGTTAAATTTATAGATCACCAAGAAGTTACGGATAATCAACTAATCAAAATGCTATCTAGAATAAATGCCATCAATGGGGATGAGGAGATTCTTCCATTAATTAAAGGTCACTTGATTTTTATGATTGAAAAAAAATTACATGGCGATGTAACAAAAACAAAAACATTAAAGGAGTACATACGTATCGCCTTTAGCTACTGCTATATTCATATCGTTAATGAAGGTGTACTCAATGCGAAAGTAATTAGAAAAATTGATGCGGCGATTACATCAAACCGATTGACGTTGCAGACACAAAGACGCTATAAGAGAATTGTTAATGAATTTTTACAACGTTCATCGCATGAAAAGTCCTTGGATCGAGTACAATCACTTATCAATATACGCCGCTCATATATTTTTAAAGAAGAATTTGATCAAATACTCGAATTAATAAAAAATGAAGAAGTTAAAAAGAAGCAAGTATTCGGCTCCAAAAAAATTGCTGTAGCAATAAAACAGGTTTTTTTGATTTTTTCATACTATGGAGGATTCAGAAAAACTGAACTTCGCTCAAGAAGATTGATTGATGTCGATTTTATCGGTGACAATGAAATTATCATTAATGTAAGTGAATCAAGTATGAAAGAAACGATGAAATCTACCGGCGAGAAAGAGTTGTCACTAAAAAGTAATAGTGCAGTCCGTAGAGTACGTTTCAAAATCAGCGATAATTACCATTACGGTGTAGTACGCGATTATTTGAATATTTTAGAAAAAGGTAAATATAAATTTCTTTTTCCAGCGATGAATGAGAGTGGTACTTTTGCAAAAAAACATGTCATTACAAATGCGTTTTTAGATGATTTATCGGAGAAAGTACAAACTATTACTAAGAGATATACACCCTTACATAGTTTGAGGCACACCTATGCTACAAATGAATTAATAAAGATTTTGAAAGGCGATCAGCATGATTTATTTGCATTGTATGAGTTGTCTACAAAAATGGGGCATGCAGATCCAGGGGTTACTATTGATAATTATTTGCATATAGAAGTTGCTTTACTAATGACTATGTTGGAATAAATTACATCTTATCTTCATATGTAATAAGGGTAGGAAGTATGATGCTCAAAAATAATACTTTATATGATATAAAATAGTATTAAATACAATATTTAATAATAACATAGAAAATAAATATGAAATTCAATATTTATTAAATAATTGAAAACACATTAAATTTTAATAAATGTCAAAATGAAATTTTTTCACGTATCGTTAACGAAGTGATATAGACTTACGCATTATTCATAAAGGCAGACAATAATGAGTTATGTAATTAAACAAATCGGTTATGTAAATGGTGATAAATATCTGAAGGGTGCTGTCTCTAATATGAAAGTTGGCGAGTTAAGATATTATCCGCAAGATAATCCAAATCTCTATCGTACACAGTCGCGAGAACTTTCTCCAAAAACGGTTACGCGTATTTTCAAATCTATGTTTCCCGATTATGAAGTAGAGGTTAACGAAAGCGATACCTCTTTGATCGATCATATTGTAAAACGCGAGTCACGTCAATATATTATCAACAAGGCTTACATCTGTATCAAAGAAGCAACTCCGGAACATGATGGAACGGTGATCAATCTGCATAACGGGTATGTATTAGTCTTCAAAGAAAAATACATCTCATCGATTTATTAAAGTGCTTCAATCTTCTTGATTATTTTTTCCCGATGTTCGGCAAACAACTTTTCGATTGATGAGGTAACTACTTCCTCTTTTGAGCTGTATTCCCCAAATCCGATCATGGTATGGATCCGTTCTTTGGAGGTTTGGTCTAGTTCAATGAACTCTTTGTCAAATAGACGTTTGATTTCGAGCAAACTCTCAATCGCTGCTCCCAAACGTTCCCGCTCATTAATCCCTTTGTCTAAATCAAGTGAATTGGCGATTTTAGTCAATTCTTCGAGACTATTGCTATGTAAAACAACTCTACGGTCTATTTTTTCACTACTCATGAGAATATTTCCTTTTAGTAAGACTTTATGGCTGTATAATAGAAGTATAATACCTATAAATGCATATATAGTCAATGTTAATGATATAATGTAAACTATAAATTTATGTATAACATAGATAATACACTTTAGCCATATGGAGAGATTGGTTGCAAAGTTTATGCACAATATGGCTTCATTTTTGTATTAATACTAAGATAATACAATATTATCTTGTAAGTAAAAGGCAATTTTGCTATAATTTATTAAATGATCGATAGATTTAGAGATGAGTTTTGATTGCTTCGTTGAAAATATAGAGGTCATTTAATAGAGATTGGATATTGTTTAGATACTTAATGTGTCATTAGTATCATATATAGTCTAATTAACTAGACTATATATTCATAATTTGACAATATGTAGAGATAGGTCAATAATATTTGACTTATAGATTGGAAAGGCTTGATTATCTTAACGTGCTATGTTTTCCGTTTTCTGAATGGTTGCTATTTAAGATTTTTTAAAATGGATGGGAAAAAAAATCCTTTTGTAGGTTTAGCAGCTTTTTTAAACGGTTGAAAAAGATTCAACCAAAATGTTGAAACATTGTACTCTACCAAAGTTCAACCAGGAGTGAATATGTCACCAAAACAATTTCAAGATGATTTAGCCGAATGGGATCTTTGTACCGGTAAAGGACTCGTTAGTGATCTCGATGCCTGGCGTGATCGCTACATTACTGAGAAAGTGGCTCAAGGGGTGAGTGATAAAACCCGTAAGTCCTATGGCGAAGCACTGACCCCTCTCATTGAGTTTGCACACCAGTATGATTCGATTATGGATTTGGAAGGGTTGTCTGCGAAGTTTGTGAACAACTATCTCATGTGGTACCACGAACATCTCGCCTCTAAAGATCTCGAAGTTAAAAAGATATCGATGGAGGAGTACAATCAGGTCCTCTCCAATCGTAAAACCAACCGGGGAAAAAACGATGCGAAGCTCTCTATCGTCTATCGTTATGAGAAAAGTCTCTCTCACCGTTTAACAGTACTAAAACAACTCCTCCTTTTCATTAGTGAAAACAATAAAGAGAACAAGGATTTCACTCCTATCTTTAAATACTTCACCAAGATCAAGGTCCAAAAACGGAGTACCGATTTCGTCACCGAAAATGAACTCGAAGAACTGATCGATTTTATGAAACACTGGCCGGAAGTTTTTAAAGAGCATTTTCCAAAGAGTTCAGAGCGGTATGCTTATCGCAATTCCTTAATTGTTTTGCTTTATTGTCTAAGCGGTGCACGCGCCGATGAAGTGATCAGCCTAAAGATGGAGCATATCAAAGAGTCTGAATACAAAGACGATAACGGCACTACACATCTTTTTTATACTATCTCTTATCATACGACTAAAGGGGACAAGTATCGTGAAGTGGTCGTGAGACGTGAAGAGATTGAAGTGTTCGTTAATTACATGAGAGCCGTTCTCCCGGATCCTTCCTATGTCCTCTCCAGTACCTATACCAACGGAACCTACACGAATAAGAAAATGCCCGATGTGGATATGTGGAGATTCACCACTTATGCTCTCAAAGCGATCGGAGTCAATAAGAGCGGACGTCATATCATCCGCAGGGGTTATGCAACTAAAGAGCTCGCCGATGGGAAAGATTTGGCAATTGTGGCCATGGAGCTGGGACATACATCAACAAATACGACGTTTAGCGCCTATGTGAAGAATAATCCCGAACTGATGATGAAGAGAAAGATAGAGGGTACAAAAACGAAATCTTAACCGCTAACAAGTCATATTTGAGTTTAGCGTGTGTTCTATTCTCTTCGTTTCCGCAGGTCATCCCTATTAATAAATAAACACTTTTTTCAAAGCATCTAGCGTAAGCCCTTTATCTATAGTAACCATTCCATTGACAATGGTTTTAATCATTTTTTGATCTACTTCTTGTTCTAAATGAGTTATAAAACTTTCAAAATGTTCCATCATTTTACCGGTCATTTGAACCCTTTCCTCGCCGGTTAAGAGCAAGGATAATTTTAAAATATCTTGCCGATGTTTCTTCCATTTGTTATCGTTTCTTGCTCTGAGATCGAAAAATGCGGACATTTTTAGCATAATAGTAGCCTGGGTATTGGTACAAGGTGCAATTGCTGACATGCTTACATTGTTTTTGATCATCTCAAAATATTCCGGGTCGAGCATGATCGCTGATAACGAATAGAGACCCTCTTCCGGATCAATAGGGATAATACGTTGATTTTCATCCAAATGAAGATCGTTTTCATTAGAAGCAAAAAGTTCTATCTCTTTTGCAAATCCTTCTGTCTCAGGTTTAACGAATCGGTAATAGTGATACTGATCTTTGTCACCTTTTTGTATTTCGTATTTACCCTCTTGGACGTATTGTTTGATTCTTTGAGACATCTCAACCGATGATGTGGTTAATAATACAAGATCGATATCATGAGTAGCTTTACCGTGACCATCACCTAAACCTTCATCAAGTAGCAAAACCGTTGCAAAGCCCCCTACAACAACGTACATATCCTCTAAATCTTTGCAATATTGCTGGAAATGACTTAACCCTCTGTAATCAGTTTCTTTCATCTTGGTTACCTTCAAATTTTTTCATAATCTCTTGTTCGAGTAGTTCGAGTGCGTATTGAGTACGTTCATCATTTTCTTTTCGTAAAGTTCGCAAAACATAGAGAGGATTAACGTTGTCGTCTACTGCAAAAATGGATGGATCACGATCCCACACTTCTATACGAAATCGAGCGTTTTCTTTTTCACATTCATTGAGTTCGGAAAAGTGGCGCATTCGAATTTTTGAACTCATTGCTCTTGTCGGTATACGTTCATCCATTAAGGTAGAAAACACTGATAATGCAGAATATCCACTATTCATTATAGGGTGATCGAGCATAGGAGAATCAGAATAAAAAACATATTTGATTGGTGATATTCCTTCTTCTTTCAAGCGATCATAGACATCTTCAGGTGAATTGAAAACAATGCGTTTACTACGTCCTTGTTTTTCTATTCGCACATATTCAAATGATTCCAAAATAGACAAAGCAGCTGATGTAGCACGGATATCTCTGTCAATCATGGAAGCAATTTGTGAAATCATAAAACCTGATTGAATGTTTTTATTCAAATAACCGATTAGGATCATATCAGCATCGGGAGTGAGTGACTGGAAATTTTTACGTGGTATTGGCAGTAATTTTTCTGATTTCATTTGCATTAGTGCAAACGGCATATAAACATATTTGTCTATGATGATGAAAGATTGGCGTTTTTCAATTAAACGATTGATATTTCTGCTTCCTAAAGAGTCAAAAACCAATACGACGTAGCAGGGGCACTTTTCCTCAATTTTACGTACAGCGTTATAGTGAATTCGTATATCGGTAGATGTATCTTTAACATGAGCAAATACAACTCCGAAACCACTAACACTACAGCTCCATAGATCATATCCAGCTTGAATATATAACGGTAGACTCATAGTGAGTTCTTTTTCTTGTATGCTATAGCCAGTTGTAGTTTCTATGTAATGGAATAGTGCATCTTTATACTTCATAAACTTATATTAGCATAAAATAGGCATTATTTACAATAATATGTAAATATTGAATAATTAATGTAAATTAAAGGCTAATAAGATGAATTGAAATAGATACTAGCGTTTAAATCTGGTTAACCTAAGATAAATTATATTTAAAATTCATAAAATGCCGCATCCAATAATCAGCTAGAATAAAGACAAAAGCGCCAATATTTTCACCATGGAATGGTAAATTTTATCAGTATTTCGGCGTAATGAAAAAAACGAGAGGCTGAATTATCGTTTTTTATTATATTGATCTAAAAATTCATCTATCAATTTTACCTTCCTTTTTTTAGCCAATCCCTGATGTAATTTGATGAGTTTTTTGAGGTGTGAGAATACTCCTCCATCTAAAGCGTTAGTAGTATTTGGCATTTTGAACTCTTTTAGATTTTTATAGGTAAATAAATAGGGAAGATTAGTTGAGAGGCTCCGATATGCAGCAACGAGCTTGGCATGTGTAGATACAGGTTTTCCGGTGCTAGGGTTAATGGTCTTCTCTTCTAAAAATGTTTTGTGTTTGCCGTGCCACTGGGACATGGCATCTGTAAAACGAGTCTGTGTTGTTGTCGGAATTCGTCTGCATAGTTTGAGCATTTCAATCGATGCTTCTAGCTTTGGTCTGCTTGTCAGATAGCGTTTTATGATAGCTATTTGATGAAAGTGGCACATTTGTACGGGAATATCGCCAAAAGCTTTTGCAACGCCTCTCTTGCCATCTATCGTAACGCCTTGAATCACAAAGCCGTGCTCAGTTAGTTCTTCGACTAACTGCTTGTAATCGTTGGCGGTTTCCGTATCGATGTGTTTACACGCCACAATCTTATCGTTCAGAACATCCTTAAATACGAGTGTTCCGAGCCTATCCGATTTCTTACCGTAAAAAGTAGCGTCGGCAACTATGGTGATTACAGAAGGATTTATTTGTCGTGCTTGAGGTTCAAAGGCATCGAGTTGCTTCTTGATCCAAGGGATACTACGGTCATATTTGAGTGAAAGTTGTTTGAGGGTCTGCTTGCCTAAAAGATACTCGTTAAAAAGCTTTTTGGATAGTCTCTCAGGTCTTCGGATGGATGAAAAGTTATGCTCACATTTAGAACATTTATAGCGTTGGATTTCTCTCTGAAAACCATTCTTTTTTACGTCTAAACTTTTACACTTTGGACAACTTTTACCGCTTTTTTAAAACTCATTTTAGATAATCCTTTTCAAACCCGCATGGTAGCGAAGTTTTACAAGGGTTTCAGCCTCTCGTTTTTTTCATTACGCCTATGTTGTTTATAATACTATGAATAATATACTGTTTATGAAGCAATTATTCTTATCTGTTCAGAAAGAAATTCATATGTATCACAAACCTTCGTTTATGATACGGCACTAAAAGGACAAAAATGCTGATTGGTTATGCACGTGTCTCCAAGGCGGATGGAAATCAGGTATTGGATTTGCAGATCGATGCACTTCAAGGTATTGGAATCACGTACGGACAAATATATGTCGATAAAGCTTCCGGAGCCAAAGACGATCGTCCCGGTTTGGATAACTGCCTTAAAGCGTTGCGCGAAGGGGATACGTTGGTCGTTTGGAAACTGGATCGGTTGGGACGAAATCTCAAACATTTGGTCTCAACTGTCGATGATCTGTCCAGGCGTAATATTGGATTCAAAGTTCTCAGTGGTCAAGGTGCCGATATCGATACGACAACACCTGCGGGAAAAATGGTATTTGGAATATTTGCTGCATTGGCTGAGTTTGAACGTGAGCTTATTCGTGAACGCACTATTGCTGGACTTAATGCTGCTCGCGCACGTGGACGAAAAGGGGGAAGAAAATTTCAGCTCACCAAAGCGCAAATCCGTTTAGCACAAGCAGCAATGTCTAATCGCGATACGTCGGTATCTGAGTTGTGTAAAGAGATCGGTGTTACACGTGCGACACTCTATCGTTATGTCGGACCAACTGGAGAGTTACGAGAATTTGGAAAGAAAGTATTGGGAATTGAAGAGACTCCCTGATTACGATGCCCGCACCGGTGTAATCTGAAAATGCAATCCAAGTGAATGCACTACTTTTGCAATGGTATCGAAACGAGGTTTTGAGCCGGGTGCAAATGTTTTATAGAGGCTTTCACGACCAAGACCACTCTCTTGTGCGATTTGACTCATCCCACGGGCTTTTGCGATATGCCCGATAGCACGGATCAGCTCATCGGTATCACCTTCTTCGAGGACTTGGGTTAGATATTCGGCAATCGCCTCTTCGCTATCCAAATACTGTGTCATATCAAATGGGGTTAATGTCAGTTCCATCGTTATATCTCCTTTGCCATCTCTATGGCTTTTTCAATATCGCGTTGTTGAGTCGACTTATCGCCACCAACAAGCAAGACAATTATTTCGTCTCCACGCATCGTATAATAGAGCCGATAACCCGGACCCATATCGATACGCATCTCGTAAACACTTTCACCAACACTTTTAGCATCCCCAAGATTACCACATTGAGCACGTTCAATACGACGTGCGATTGCGATACGGGCTCGCATATCTTTTAGCTTTATCAGCCATTGTGAAAACTTTTGGGTTTGTTGAATGTTATACATACACAAATTGTATCCAGTTAGATACATGGTGTCAAGAAAGAAGGGTATATTTTAGAAAATGATCGGGAAAATCTATTGTAATATTTGCTTAGCGTACGATTCTATCCGTTTCGGCACGTGACCCCTTTAAAGCAAATGGATACAAAAGTGTCTTTACCAATAAAGTAGATGAAGAATTTGCCGATCACCACCACTGCCGTCTCGGTAAATGGGCTGAGGGTGGCAAGGGTGCAGAAATATTTGGGCAAACTCCAAGCTTTAGATCCCTCGAAACGCCACATAAACAAGTTCACGATAATATTATTGCGGCTGTTAATTGCGTTAAGGCTAATAGCTGCGGTAAAGAGGCTAAAAATGTTATGACTTATTTTCAAGATGCTGAAAAAGCTAGTCGTGCGGTAATTGATACCCTTAATTCTATGTTGCTTGAAGAGAGACAAAAAAGAATAGGGAAGTAATTTAAGGAGCATGATTTGAAATTATTGGTTGTAGATGATAGCTCGACTATGCGGCGTGTAATTAAAAATACTCTTTCGCGATTAGAATACGAAAATGTCTTTGAAGGGGAAGATGGACTTCAAGGATGGAATATTCTTGATCAAAATCCTGATATTGGAATGTTGATAACCGACTGGAATATGCCCGAGATGAATGGACTGGAATTAGTGAAAAAAGTGCGTGCTGATGCTCGCTTTAATGATTTACCCATTATTATGGTGACTACTGAGGGGGGAAAGGCAGAGGTGATTACGGCGCTCAAAGCAGGAGTAAATAATTACATCGTAAAACCATTCACCCCACAAGTGCTTAAGGAGAAACTTTCGGCTGTTTTAGGAATTGTATGAATTTCAAACGCTACAATCGTGCCGGGAACCACTACGATTATTCCCATGCAGGACCGAATGGAGAATGAAGTGTTTAAAGGTAAATATATATATAATATAATTGGTTAATTATTTATTGGGGTGGTTATTTTATGTCATGCATTAAACCTGATTTAAAAGCAGTGGGAAATATTTTAATCATTGAAGATTCTTCACTGTTCCATAATGCATTGAAAAAAGGATTAAGCACAAACGGGCATACGGTAGAGGGAACTTTTAGCCTCGAAGAAGCGTTGGCAAAGCTTGAAACAACATCGTATGATTTAGTGGTTTTGGACTTGCATCTCCCCGATGGAGAGGGAGAAGACCTTCTTGAAAATCTAAATGCCAAACAAAAACTTAAAATCGTTGTTTATACTTCCGATCCCGACAAAGAACGCCGTAATGAGTGGTTCCGATATGGCGTATTGGGATACCTATCCAAAAGTGACCCGTTCGGGTATGTCATCGAGGAAATCGACCGTATCGTTCAGGGAATATTTGAAAATATCCATTTTAATATCCTCTTGATTGATGATTCATCGGTTGTACGCCGCCAAATCTCCTCTTTGCTTCAACCGAGGAATTATCAAGTCTTTACCGCAATAGATGCAAAACAAGCCTATGAAGAGATTGACAAACGACCTTTTGATCTGATTTTACTCGATTTAGAGCTCCCTGATATGAATGGTGAAGAGATACTCAAAGAGCTGAAAAAAAATAAAGAAACCGCCAACATAGCCATCATTATCATGACGGGAAGATACGATGCCGATGTAGTCAGACGTCTGGTTAAACAAGGAGCCAACGAGTTTTTTCTTAAACCGTTTATTCCCGAAGAGCTTCTTTTAAAAATCGATTTTTGGATTGATTCGAGACGAAAAACCAGACAAATTGAATGCGAGCGTCAACTCCTCCAAGAGTACAAAGATACGGTGGATCGAAGTTCCATCGTTTCAAAAGCCGACAAGAGAGGAATCATCACTTTCGTCAATGATAAATTTTGTGAAATATCAGGGTATTCACCTGCTGAATTGATCGGTAAGCCTCATAATATCGTCCGCCATAGCGATATGCCAAAATCAGCGTTTAAAGAGATGTGGCAAACTATTTTGGAGGGTCGTGCATGGGAAGGAATCGTAAAAAATCGGCGCAAAGACGGTTCTCCTTACTGGGTTCAGACGATTATCAATCCTATTATCGATATAGATGGGCAGATTGTAGAGTTTATCGGGATTCGTCACGATATTACCGCTCTTGAAGAGTTAAAAGAGCGGATGTCTAAAGATTTGCAAATATCGACGGATAATTTTGAAACCATGCAAAAACGTGCCTATCAGTATGAAGATGCGATGGATCATACGATGGCGGTGATGAGAACGACCAGTGAAAACATTATCACCTATGTCAACCAAAAATTTTGCGATATTAGCGGGTATTCACCGCAAGATGTGATTGGGTTGGAGTGCTCTGCATTACGGGCTGAAAAACATCTTCAAAATAGAGATTGTGAAGCGATCAAGACAAAATTGGCACAAAAAGAAATAGTGAAATTTTCCTTTGCCAATGTAGGTAAAGAGGGAAATATATTTCATACGGACACAACGGTTTATCCTATTGTCGATAATGATGGAAATATCATAGAACACCTGCATTTGATGTGTAATATCTCGGACTTGATACATCTACACGAAGAGATTGAAAATACACAGCGTGAAATTATCTATAAGATGGGAGAGATAGGGGAAAGCCGAAGCAAGGAAACAGGAAACCATGTACGGCGTGTGGCGGAGTATTCGAAGCTTTTGGCGCTACTGGCCGGACTCGATGAAAAAGAGGCTGAAATCGTCGCTGTCGCTTCTGCGATGCATGATATCGGTAAAGTGGCGATACCTGATGTAGTATTGCTAAAACCAGGAAAGTTAAATGAAGATGAATGGGTTGTTATGCGTTCCCATAGTGTTATCGGGTATGATGTCTTAGCGGGCAGTGAGCGACCTCTTTTGAAAGCCGCTGCTATTATCGCAAAAGAACACCATGAAAAATTTGACGGAAGCGGATACCCTCTGGGATTATCAGGCGAAAATATCCATATTTATGGGCGTATTATCGCTATTGCCGATGTATTTGATGCGCTTGGAAGTGACCGTGTGTATAAAAAAGCGTGGTCATTGGAAAAAATAATCACTTTGTTCAAAGAAGAAAAAGGGAAACATTTTGATCCGAGATTGGTCGATCTGTTTTTTGAGCATTTAGATGATTTCTTGCAGATCAAAGCACTCTATGAAGATCACATTTAACCCTAAGGAGAAAAAATGGAACACACACTTCAAGATACTGATTTTTTGGTATCTCAAACAGACTCAAAAGGGAAAATTCTTTTTGCCAATGAGGATTTTTGTAAAATAGCCGGATATACGCTCGAGGAATTGATAGGACAACCTCATAATATTGTTCGTCATCCTGATATGCCAAAAGCGGCATTCAAAGATTTATGGGACACTGTAAAAAGTGGAAAAGTGTGGAAAGGTTATGTTAAAAACAAAACCAGAAATGGTGGTTTTTACTGGGTATTTGCAACCGTTTATCCTAACATTGCTTGTGGAGATGGAGAAGGTGGTTATATGTCGTGCCGTCGTAAAGCTTCCCCTGCTGAAATCCAAAAAGCCGAAACGCTTTATAAAACAATGCGATAAAAGAAGGGAAATTAAATAATGAAAAACAGCACAAAAATTATAGTATTGTCATTAGTAGGAATTGTTGGTTTAATTTTAGCGTTCAGCGTTAATTCGATGTGGGTCAATGGGTTGGTTATCGGTGTGTTACTAGCAACTGCATTATGGACAAGTCTATCGTCTTCATCAGGTTCAGATGTATTGACTACGCAATTAAACGAACTCGAAGAGTTGATGCAATTTAAACGTAATCAGATCGAACCAATAAAAGCTGAATATGGAAGTATCGAAGAAAAAATAAATAATCTAACAAAAACCCATGAAGCAATTTTGGAACAGGATACCAAAGTAGCGGGTGAAATGGTGTTGCTTGCCGATAAAGTACGCCGTGGGCATTACATGTGCCGTGTAGCCAGTGATAGTAAAACTCCTCATGTTCATCTCCTTAAAAAAACTATGAATGCTATGTTGGATGCAACCGAAAAAAATCTCCAACAAGCGATCAATGTTTTAGAAGCACTAAGCGAGGGGAAATTTGCTACCCGTGCGAAAGTAGACGTTGAGGGTAAAATGGCTCAAATGTTGGAAAAAATCAATGATTTGGGAACCGCATTGCAATCGATGGAGCATCAAAACAATGAAGCAAAAGAAATATTGAGCAACAATACGCAACAGCTCAAAAACACAGTTGAAAGTCTCCGTTCAAATCAATTCGTCGAATTGAGCGGAATGATTAATTCCACAGTGGATCGTATTCAAAATGTTGCTAACAAAGAACACGAACTCTCCGGTAATCTTCAATCCCTTGCCGGAAATGCTCAAGAGACAAAACAAATTTTAGTCACTATCGGAGACATTGCCGATCAGACCAATCTTTTAGCCCTGAACGCGGCAATCGAGGCGGCACGAGCGGGAGAACATGGACGTGGATTTGCTGTTGTTGCCGATGAAGTCCGAAAACTGGCTGAACGCACCCAAAAAAGTTTGGCTGAAACTGCCGCAACCATAAATGTCCTTATTCAAGCGATTAACGATAACAGCGAAGAACTCAATAGAAATATGGATGAGATGATGAGTTTGACTCAGTATGTTGGAGCTGTGGATGGTAAAATGGGTGAATTGCTTCACACTATGGATCGGTTAAGCTAAATAGTTCCAAATCAAAAGAAGGGGGAGAATGTCATTATGAATGGAAAAGAATTATTTTTCGGTGAGCATGAATTTATTGTATCCAAAACCGATTTGAGTGGAAAAATAACGTATGGAAACGGGTTGTTTATCAAAATATCGGGCTACGAAGAAGAGGAACTTTTAGGGGCACCTCATAAGATTTTACGACATCCTGAGATGCCTGCACTCGTTTTTAAACTGCTGTGGGAAACAATCAAAAGCGGTGAAGAGATTTTTGCTTATGTCGTCAATAAAACCAAAAATAGTGATCACTATTGGGTTTTTGCTCATGTAACCCCTTCGATCGATAATGACGGAAGAATCATTGGATTTCACTCCGTACGCCGAAAACCGACCGCAAAGGCACTGAGCATCATTAAACCGCTTTATGGAGAATTGCTGAGAATCGAAAAATCCGGAGGCATTGCTGCCTCACAAAAGCATCTCGATTCATTATTATCAAAACAAGGGCTTTCTTATGAAGAATTTATCCTCTCTATCTAAAGCGCAGTCTATCAATCTAGCGGCTCTTGTTGTTTTTTGCTTAACTCTTATTGTCGAAACCCTCACAAAGGGCTTGGGGTGGGCACAATTACTGACCGTTTTGAACTTTGGCTTGGCATGGCTGATGTTTATTCATATCCGCAATGCGCAGCATACGGTTCGAAGTGTCGGAAAAGTGTTGCAAGATGCGAATCAAGGAGCACTTGAATCTCGGATAACCAACATCAAAGACAAGGGGGAGTTTGCCGACCTCTCATGGAATACGAACGATTTGCTCGATCAGTTAGAGACATTTATGCGTGAGATCAAAGCAGGAGTTACCAAGGCAAGTCATGAAAAGTTTTATCGAAAAGTGATTTGCAAAGGGTTAGCCGGCTCATTCAATTATAACTGCGGTCTCGTCAATCAAGGGATAGATGCGATGGAAGCGAGCCATCGCGGTATTCAACGAAATAACGTCAACGCCAAGCTCGGAACCATCGGTCACGGAGTCGCCGGCGGACTCAGTATCATCCAGAGGGATTTAACGACCAATATAGAGCATCTTGATGACATCGTAACCAAAAGTAAATCGACAGCGGAACACTCGAGCCAAACCGTTATAGAACTCGAAGAGATTATTACTCAGCTCTCCTCACTGATCGAGCTTATTCAAATCTCGAACGATGCAATCACAACCTTGAATGAAAAAACGAACGATATCTCCTCGATCGTCAATCTGATCAAAGATATTGCCGATCAAACCAATCTTCTCGCCCTCAATGCCGCCATCGAAGCGGCAAGGGCGGGTGAGCACGGACGCGGATTCGCCGTCGTAGCCGATGAAGTACGCAAGCTCGCCGAACGTACCCAAAAAGCAACCAGTGAAATCGGTATCTCCATCCAGACTCTCCAACAAGATGCCTCCGATATCCAAAATAACTCAGAAACGATGAGCAGGATCGCCGATACATCCAGTACGACGATTATGAACTTCCGCGACACTCTCCATGTCTTTAATCATGACGCGCTTCAAACCGCTAATCAAGCCGAAACGATCGAAAATTCTACCTTTATTACTTTGGCAAAAATCGATCATATCGTCTTTAAATCGAATGCCTTTTCTTCGATATTTGAAGGGAAGATGAAAGGCTCTTTCAGTGATCATCACAACTGCCGTTTGGGAAAATGGTATGAAAGCGACAAAGGAAAGGAGCGCTTTGGTAAGTTCCCCTCTTATCCGCTTATCGACAAACCCCACAGTGTTGTCCATGCTAAAGTGCATGATAACCTCCAATTTATCGAGGGGAGCGATCGCGTCGTCGAAAACGAGGTCGTTCTTTTACGCAATTTTACCGAGATGGAAGAAGCGAGTGAAGAGTTATTTAAACTGATGGATACACTCATCGAAGACAGCTACAAAAAGTATAAATGATTAGCAATATTGATATAAATAACATAAAGTGAAAGGTGTTTATTTGGGAATTAAATGCAGGCATTTTAATCAGTATATGTCCTTACTAGAAAAACATGTATCGACTTCTGTTACTGATGTAAATGGTGTTATTGTTTGTGTCAGTGAAGCATTTTGTGAAATGACTGGCTATACACAAGAAGAGTTGATCGGTAAAAAACATAACTTACTTAGACATCCTGATGTAGCGGATGAAATATATCGAAATTTATGGGTGACGATCACAGAAGGTAAGACTTGGCATGGGCGCATAAAAAATCTTAAAAAAAATAAAGATTCTTATTGGGTAGATGCTTATATTGAACCTATTTTTGATGAGGGAGCCATTATTGGTTATCAAGCAGTACGGCAAAATATTACCGATGAAGCTCTTTTCGAAACAATGGCAAAAATCGATCCTTTGACTGGATTGTATAATCGTAATTCCATCGAAGAATTTGCCCAATTGTTCATAGATGAAGCACAACGATATCAAACCTCTTTTTCTGTCATTATGGTAGATTTAGATGACTTTAAACACATTAATGATGTTTACGGTCATCCAGTAGGTGATGAAGTGTTGAAAAAACTATCGGTCATATTTC